>Ga0310811_10013860_pt1 | contig 10503 bp, 8 predicted proteins | sample YCmetagenome_FD_207642 | JGI IMG/M metagenome (GOLD analysis project Ga0310811, IMG submission 207642) | Soil microbial communities from experimental microcosm in Duke University, North Carolina, United States - YC | ecosystem: Engineered > Artificial ecosystem > Soil microcosm > Unclassified ... | reverse complement strand
TCGTTCTGGACCGCTTCCAAACCCTTTTCGAGGCGGCCCAGATTGGCGAGCAGCGACTCGGCGTCCTCGCCCTCTTCCGCGGGCGCCTGCGCCTCTACCTGTTGCGCGATCTTGCGCCGCCAAGCGAGGATCTCGTCGACGGCGCGTTGCTCGGTCGCGAGCTTGTCGGTCAAGCGTGCATGCTTGGTGCGCTGGTCGTCGAGCTGTTTGGTCAATGCGGCGATGGCATCGGCGTGATCGCTCCCCGTCGCAGCCTCGTGGCGCAGGATGCGCAATTGGTTTTCGCCCGATTCGAGCGCGCGGCCCAGCGCCTCGATGTCTTCCGGCACGCCGCTTTGCCCGATGGCCACGCGCGCGCACGCCGTGTCGAGCACGCTGATCGCCTTGTCCGGCAATTGCCGTCCGGAAATGTAGCGATGCGACAGCTTCACGGCGTCGCGCACGGCTTCGTCGATGATCTCGACGCCGTGATGATGCGCGAGCTTGGGCACCATGCCGCGCAGCATCTCGATGGCGACCGCCTCGCTGGGCTCATCCACCTTGACGACTTGGAAGCGGCGCGCGAGCGCCGGATCGCGCTCCACGTACTTCTTGTACTCGGCCCACGTGGTGGCCGCGATCGTGCGCAACTCGCCGCGGGCGAGCGCGGGCTTGAGCAAGTTGGCCGCGTCGCCCTGGCCCTCGCTGCCGCCGGCCCCGATCAGCTGATGCGCTTCGTCGATGAACAAAATCACCGGCACGGGCGACGCCTTCACTTCGGCGATAACCGATTTCAGCCGATTCTCGAACTCGCCCTTCACGCCCGCGCCTGCTTGCAGCAACGCGAGATCGAGCGAGCGGACCGTGACGTTCAGCAGCGCGGGCGGCACTTGGCCAAGCACGATACGTTGAGCGAAGCCCTCGACGACGGCGGTCTTGCCCACGCCGGCTTCGCCCGTGAGGATCGGATTGTTTTGCCGGCGCCGCAACAGCACGTCGATCAGTTGGCGAATCTCCAGATCGCGCCCGCATATCGGATCGATTGCGCCCTCGCGAGCCAGCTCGGTCAGATCGACCGTGTACTGCCCGAGCGCGGAACCGCCGGGCCCGCTGCCGACAGTCGACGGCATCGCCGGCAGCAGCGTTTTGCCGGAAGACGCACCGCCGCCCGTCGCAGGGGAACCCGCCGGCGCCGCCGACTGCCCGCCGTCCTCGCTGGACGAAGCGAGCACGGCGGCCAGCGAATCGCGCAGCGTGGCGCGCGGAATCTTCAGCAGCGAAGGAGCCGAATCCAGCACCAACCCGCGCAGGCTATCGACTTCGAGCAACGCGAGCAAAACCGTACCGGAGCGAATCTGCTGCTGCCCGAGCAGCATCGAACTCAACAGCCACGCTTCTTGAAACAGGCGAGAAAAATTCGGCGACAGCGCCGGCGTACGACCGTTGCCGCGCTTGAATTGGTCGACGGCCTTTTGGAGTTGCGCACTGACGTCGGCCGAGGCGATCTCGAAGTGTTCGAGGATGGCGCGTAAATCGGGGGCGTCCGATTCGATGAGTTGCAGCAGAAAGTGCTCGACGTCCACGTTGTAGTGCGTCAATCGCACGCACAGCTGCGCGGCAAGCTCCATCGCATGCTTGCACGCCGGATCGAGCCGGCTCACCAAAGTGCGAATGTCAATTTCCATGATCGGCCGGTTTATGCGTTCGATGGGCGCCATGCCGCCGCGGCCGGCGGCATGCGCAGGGTGAATCGGGCGGGCGCCAACGGCTTGGCAGCCGTGGTGTCCGTATTCGCCGTATGTGCTCCGGGCGCCGCCGGCGCCGCTCCAAGCCACGACGTCCAGCCGAGCCTCACCGCGCCGGCGCCGCCCACCGAGCAAGCGGCTTTGCGGGGTGCGGGCCTCAACACGACGTGGACCTCGAGATCCTGTTCCAAATACGACTGCACGAGCCATGCAGTCAGCTCGTGCAGTGCGCCGCCCGGCAGCAACGCCTCGAATCGGTCCTGCCGCAGATCGACGAACTCGATGCGCACGCCCGCCGCCTGATCCCAGCAGCGCCGGCCAACGACCGCCCTGCCGTTCAGACGCGAAGCCCCCAGCCCACGCCCCCTCAGGCGCGCCGAATCGCGCGCGTCGAGTTCGCGCCAACCGCCGACGAACTGCGCGCCCCGCACCGCGACGCCTAGGCGGTCCGACAGCATCGCGAGCAAACCCGTCATCGAACGCGGCGCGCCGCCGAGCAAACCGGCGTGCCGCAGCCAGCGTCGCGCGCCGCCGGGGCCCCGCTCTCCGGCGCGCAAGCCGAGGTTGCCGAGGGCATCGAGGCATGCCGTCAACGCCGCATCGTCCGGCGCGCGCCCATTGAGCCCGGGCGCATGCTTCTGGCGGCCGCGGTACAGAAACGACAGGAACCGATGATTGAAGATGTCGAGAAAATCCGACATCGCCGTCTCCCGCGCCGCGCGCCGGCTGAGCAGCCATTCCGTGAACGGGAGCGGCAGCGGCCCGCTCGCACCCGCGAGCGTCATCGCCGCGGTGCTGACGGTATAGGTCGCGCGCGTCTCGCCCGCGTCCACTGTGCGCACGTTGCGAATATCGCTCGGCTCGAACGCGAGCGATACATGGCCCGTGAAGCGCACCGCCTCTTGCGTGCCGTCGCCGGTTCCGAGCGGTCGAGCCCAAGGCTGCGCCTGTTCCAGCAAATGAATCGCCTGGAACAAGTCGAAGCCGTGAGGATGAGCGAGAAGCCGCGCGATCAGAGCAGCTGCTGGCAACCGGTCATCGGTTCCCATTGCTTCCATATCTCATCTCCACGGCAAACCACGAGCCGGACGAAGGAGTTGACCGACGTGCACATCGCGAAGAAGCGTGCGAGCACGGCGGCCATCAATAAGGGCGAGCTGCCCACGAACGCGTCCGCATCGAATTCGATATTGATCTCGGTGCCGCGGCAGTACCCGCGCCACGCATCCGTGCCCACGTGCGCGGTGACGTGGCGCGCCCCGATGCGGCTGATGCCCCGTATCTGGTCTTGTTCGCGCAGGCCGTCGGAGGCGAACAGCATCAGCATCTCCTGCAGCTCGCGCTTGCCGTTCGGGCCGCTGACCAAGGAGTGATAGTTGCGCGTGAGCAGCGACACGAGCCGCCACAGCGTTTCGCTGCCGAGCGCCGGATCGCGCGGCGCCGTCGGCTCGTAGAGGCAGCGCACGCGCGTATTGCGCGACACGCGCTCGACGATCATCCGCGCGCCAATGGGCACATGCTCGGCAAGACGCCGGTTCGTGCAGAGCACGTTCGCATAGACGACCGGCGTGGCCGGATCGACGAAGTTGCGGCCCGCATCGACGAAGCTCAAATAGGTGTCGACACCCGGCACATTGCCGCGCACGCTGTGCTCGCGCCGGGCGAACCAAAACGTGGACGGATTGGCCCCGCCCGCCGCATCCATGCGGTCGACCGCCGTGTAGCCGGGCAGCTCGATTGCACGGTCCGCAACCGGATCGGAGGCGATGACCGATACGATCGAATGGATCTCCGTGATCGCTTCGCGCTTCTGTTCGGCGACGAGACGGTGCTCGTAGCGCCGCCCGTCCACCACGATCGGTTCGGTCGTCTGCGCGAACAGATTGACGATGGGCGTACAGCCAAGGCGAAAATGCTGCGCGCCGATATGCGCGAGCGCGCGCGGCATACGGTCCAGATGCAGGACGATTTCGCAGCTGCGGCCGCTGCCGAATGCGCCGGCCGGCGCTTCCAAGTCGAAGAAGTGAAACTTGCGCGCGAACGCGAAGTATTCCTGCAGCAGGCCATAGGCCGGGTGTGCGTGTGCAGGCGCGGGCAGCACGCGATCGTCTTCGCCGTACCCCACTTCCCGCCAGGCCGATTGCCCGAGGCGCACGAGCGGCGCGCCCGGCGGCGCTAGCGAAACGCCGACGACGCCCGATACGAGCAGCTCGTACAGCGGCATCGTGATCATCCAGTCGCCGTGCAAATGCAGCCGGAGCTTGCGAATTTCGAGTTCGGAGAAATCGACGCCCGGCTCGCAATCGAGCCGCAAGCGCAGTGTCGAATCGTCGCAAAAGCGCGCATCGCCGATGACGAGCGGCCACAAGACGGTGTCCCACGCGGTACGGAAACGGCATGCATCGCCGCTTTCCGTCAGCGCCGACAACCCGGTATGGCGCGGCACGAGAAAGCCGGCCGTCACCTTGCCTTGCGTGGGATCGAGATCGAACTGAGCGATCGTCATCGCCGGCACGCTCTGCGCGAGCGACGGGCAAACGTTCTCGAGCAGCGCCGAGGCAATGTGCGGAAAGGCCTGATCGAGATCGCGATGCACGCGCGCCGCGAGAAACGCGGTCGCTTCGATTAGCCGCTCGGTGTGCGGATCGAGCGATTCCGTGCCGTGCAGCGCGAGGCGCGCGGCGACCTTCGGATAGCGCTGGGCGAAATCCGCGCCTTGCACGCGCAGGTAGGACAGCTCGCGCTTGTAGTACTGGAGAATGTCGTCTGGCGCCATGTCGGTCAGCATCCGTCCGGATCATCCGGAGTTGCGCCGGCACCGGGCGCCAATTTGAAAAATACATGTTCGACCGACCGCTCGACGCGAATGTCGCCTTCGACGACGAGCATCGCATCGCGGCTCGTCTCGCCGCTCGAGTCGAATTTAACGGCGACGTTGGCGAGCCGCGGTTCGAACAAGGCAATCGCGCGACGCACGGCCGCGAGGATCGCTTCGCGATCGGCGCCGGAGCGCAACGAGCGCTCCGAGAAATCGGGTACGCCGTAGTCGAGCACGCCGCAATCGCTGCGCGCGAACTCGGCCATCGTCAACCGCGAGCGCGCGTTCAAGAGGCGCGACAGTTCGCGCGCCACCGAGTCCCGAAGCGCACTCTCGCCTTCGAGCCAGGCGTCGGTGTCCTCGACGAGACGCTCGAACAGCGGCATCGGATAACCCTGGCGCATGGTCGACATAACGTAAGCGTAGAACCTGAAACTTTCGGGTGCGCCCCCGTCAGGCGGCGCACCGCGTGAACGACATTACGAGACCGTGACTGCCTTGTTCGCGGCGAGATCCCAGCCGAAGGACGCATTGCCCTTCTTCGTCGAGTCGGTGTTTTGCTGCGTGTACTGCGACGTCATTTGCGTGAAGTGGATCGTGACCGAATCCGACATCTCCGAGCTGCCGCCGCCCGTGCTGATGTGCGAAATCATCGAATTGCTCAGCACGTACTTCATCAGCAGCATGAACTTGCCGCCTTCGTTACGACCGACCGAAATCGTCGCGTCGCCGAGCTTCGTGCCCGCGGCGCAGGCCGCGTACAGGGCTGGCGTCGCCTGATCGGTGGCCTTCGTAATCGAAAATTCGCTGAAGGTCGGGCGGCCCATCGTCCGCTCGGTGTTCGCCGTGTCCGAGTTCATCGGCATGGCGACGCTATGGCTGAACGAATAGAGGACGATGCCGTCGGCGTAGCCGTCGATCAGCGAGTTGCCCTTGATGTCCTTGAACTGCAGGATGACTGTATCCATGAGTATTCCGATTCGGTAGATGGCGAAAAAGGCGGCGGCGCTCGCGCGCTCGCCGCTTAGGTCATGCGTCGCTAGCGCGTCGTTCCGTTAGGCGGCGGCCGCCGGCAGATCGGCCACGAGCCGGATCGAAGCCGTCAGGTCTTCCATTTGGAAGTGCGGCTTGATGAAGCAGGTCGCGCGATACGAGCCGGGCTTTCCAGGCACTTCCGTCACGTCCACGCGTGCCTCGCCGAGCGGGAAGCGCGCCTTCTGCTCCTGCGACGCCGACGGGTTGATCAGCACGTAATCGGAAATCCAGTTGTTCAGATACGACTCGATGCCGCCGCGCGTCTGGAAGCTGCCGACCTTGTCGCGCATGATGACCTTCAGGTAGTGCGCGAAGCGCGACGCGGCCAGCACGTACGGCAGACGAGCAGACAGCTGCGCGTTCGCGTTCGCTTCATCCTTGTTGTACAGCGCCGGCTTGTTGGTCGTTTGACCGCCGAAGAAGGCCGCGAAGTCGGAGCCCTTCGAGTTGACGAGCGCGATGAAGCCCAGATCGCTGAGCTCCTTCTCGCGACGATCCGTGATCGTCACTTCGGTCGGGCACTTGAGCGCGACGTCGCCTTCCGACGTCTTGTACGCATGCGCGGCGATGCCTTCAACCTTACCGCCGCCTTCCACGCCGCGGATGGCCGTGGACCAGCTGTACTTGGCGAATGCATCGGTGACGCGCAGGCCCATTTGATAGGCCGAATTCGCCCACAGATACTTGCTGTGATCCGTGCCGTCGACGTCTTCTTCGAAGTTGAACGTCTCGACCGGCTTCGTCTTCGCGCCGTAGGGCAAGCGCGCCGCATAGCTCGGCAGCACGAGCGACACGTACCTCGAATCCTCGGAGGCGCGGAAGCTGCGCCACGTCGTGAGTTCGGCGCTTTCGAAGATCTTCGACAAATCGCGCGTGACGCCCAGCTCCGTGAACGACTTCAGATCGAACAGGCTCGGAGCGGCAGCGGCGATGAACGGCGCGTGCGCGGCGGCGGCCACCTTCGAGATGCGCTCGAGCAGCGCGATGTCTTGCGGATGACGGCCGAACGTGTAATCGCCGATCAGCAGCGAGTAGGGGTAGCCGCCGAACGTGCCGTATTCCTCTTCATAGACCTTCTTGAAGAGCAGGCTCATGTCGTGATCGACAGCCGTCTCCAAGTCCTTGAGCAGTTCCTTCTTCGTCACGTTGAGCAGGCGCAGCTTCAGGCGCGTGCTCGTCTCGGTGCCGTAGACCATGTCGTGCAGGCCCGTCCACGACGCTTCGAGCGCCTGGAAATCCTCATCGTGCATGATGGCGTTGAGCTGATCCGTGAGCAGCTTGTCGATCTCGGCGACGCGCTCGTTGATCATCGCGACCACGCCCTTGTCCGGGCTCGTGCGCATGCCTTCGTCGAGGATCTGCGACGCGAGCTGACCGATCAGCTTCTTGGCGTAGACGCCTTGCGAGGGCTCGACGGCCATGTTGCCTTCGAGCACGATACGGTCGAGCAGCGTGAGATCGGCGTTCGTCGTGGCGCCGGCGGCCGACGATTCGGCGGCGGAATTCGTTTCCATCTGGTAGTCCTTTGTCAGTTCGTTGCATCAGCGACTGCGCACGCGCGAGCGCGTCGCGCCGCTCACTCGGCCGGGGCGCCTTCGGCTGCCGGCTCGGCCGCGGCGGCTGCGCCGCCGGCGTTCGCTTCGCTCTGCACCTTCTTGAGCTCTTCGGAGTTCTGAACGATGCGCTCGAGGATGGAATCCAGTTCGTCGTTGCCGTCGAGCTTGCCGAGCAGGTCGCGCAGCTGCTGACGTGCTTCGAGCAACTTCGCGAGGCGCGGCACTTGGCGCACGATGCTTTCCGGATGGAAATCCGAGAACTGATTGAACTTGAGTTCGACCTTGAGGTTGCCCTCGCCCTTCATCGTGTCCGGCACCGACAGATCCAGACGCGGGGCCACCTTGCCCATGATCTCGTCGAAATTGTCGCGATCGATCTCGACGAAGCGGCGCTCCTTCAACTTGGGAAGCGGCGTGGCCGGCTGCCCCGAAAGATCGGCGAGCAAGCCGACGACCATCGGCAACTCGCGCTTTTCCACCGCGTCGCCGATCTCGACGTCATAGGTGATCTGAACGCGCGGCGGACGATTGCGCCCGACCCATTTCTGCAAACTATTGGACATGGTCCCCTCCGGACTAAAAACACAAACGTGCAATCGACATAGCCGCATGCGCGGCACTTCGCGATGAAATGATTCGGATTCGTAGGGGGGCGGGTACTTCGAAGCGGGGCGATCACATTACCCCTGAGACGCCGAGCGAGCGCGCGACGCGTGGCAAGCCAAAAAGCCGTTGCGCGGTGCCGCTGCCCAGCAATGACAATGAACCGGCACGCCCCCCCGACCGCACACCGCTTCACTGTCGAGGCAAGCGCAAGCATCGGTCGATGCCGCACGTACCCCGTGATGACTCACTCAAACGGTCGATGTTCGACTATCCGTGGGTTGTCCTGTGTGTGGGTTGAAAAGGTTGTGGTCCGCAACGTTTGACTGAATTCTTTCAGGCCTCTTTGTGGCGGGACTCTAGCATACAAACGTTAAAAAGTGTTAGCTGCCGTACATATTTTCGAATTTCAATGTAGGGCTCAACCGCGCAAGCACACGAATATGCAAACGTAATGAAAGCGCACCTCCGCCGCCTCGCTTTAAGCAGAAACCCTAATTGCCACTCCAAATTTGGCTCCATATCGCGCACCCCGCCGCCTCAATGGCTTGCGGTCTTTTCATTAGTATGATGAATGACTAGCCACTGTAAAGATGGAAGCGCCCGGCGAGTGGCATCGGTTCCAATCCCGGCTAAGCATTCTTCGCGCCATTGCAACAGTTGCAATGGCGCTGTTATGCTGTGATCCCACGCTGGCGCTCCCTGCCTTTTGATTCAGGAAAACCCTGAACAAGCCGCGATTTTCTAATTGAAGGTGGATACTTCATGCCCGCATTTACTCCCCCCGTATTCACCGTTTTCAACCATGGGACTTGCGCCAGCCGCGACGGTCAAGGGGAAATCGTCGCCGAATTCGGCCGCGTTGCAGCCGGCGTCGAGTACCGGGATTTCCTCATCTGCGACGGTCCCGGCAGCAGCCCCACGACGGCCCCGATTCCGGGGCAATTCAACCCGTTTACGCGCGACAAGCAAGCCAAGTCGTTCTTCGGCAACAAGGAAATGGGACACACCCATCACAACTGGAAGGCCACCGGCATCATGACCGGCGCCGGCTGGGACGATAACGTCATGCACGCCGTCGCGACCATCGCGGGGCTCAACCCCGCGCCGCGGACGGTCAACATGCTCGGCTGGAGCCGCGGTGCGGTCACTTGCACGAAGCTTGCCTACAAGCTGCGAGAGATTTTTCCGGACATCGCGGTCAATATCTTCGCGGTCGACCCGGTGGCGGGGATCGGAAACAAGAGCGACGACGATGCGAGCACCATTCGCGGCAACGTCAAAAATTATTTGGCTGTCCTGTCGATGCACGAGACACGCGGTTTCTTCAAGCCGCAGGACGCCAAACGCGTGACGTTCACCAATTCAAACACCAATGCAATTTACGTGCCATTTCCTGGCAACCATAGCGGACAGGTTAACCTAGATAAAAGCGTAAAAAAGGAACTGGGCGAAGCGGCGCAAATGGCGTGGTTTCTCGCCTGGAATTTTCTCGACCACTTCGGCACGCGCTTTACCGCTCCTCCCTCGCCACATTACAACGAGCTGGAGCAATGCAATCTGTACGCGAAAATGAAAGCGAAGATGCCCGGCTATAAAAAGACGAGCCCTGGGTTTGCCCAAGCCGTTCTTGGGGCGCGCAAAACTCGGGATTTCCTTAATAATCGCGTCGATCAGTACGTCAAGTTTTCCGACTTTTTCATCAACGAACATCACCGCCGCGTATTCAAGCGCACGCTGCCGCACCTGTACGCGTGGGTCTTCGAGAATCAGGGCATCGATACGCACGCAGTCATTCAGGACTACAAGAAAGCCGAGTTCTACACGGCGCTCAAACAGTCGCTGATCGACATCGGCTTTCAGCCCACGAAGCTGGGTGGGGTTCCAACAGTATTGCTGCCGATTCGCGGCGGCGGCCAGCAAGCGATCGACATTTCCGTGCGACAACTCACGGCCAGCATGTCGAGCATGGGGCTTTATGTTTGATCGCGCCGATTACCGCGCAAAGCGACAATAATCAAGCGTTCGGTGGTGCGCATGCCGGCTCGAGAGAAGGCAAACTCAAACAGCCGCGAACACCACCGCCCCTTCGTTCCCAACCTCGGTGAAGAAGCGCATGAATCGATACGCTTCTCCGTTGATATTCAGTTCGTTGAAACCCGATACGGTGATTTCGAGGATGGCGTCGGCAATGTCGTTCCGAATCTTGCCGCAACTCGGAAGCTTCTCGTCCGAGGCGGCGATATCGCCGACATATAACGTGCTGGCGCCGCTCGTTCGGTTCTTCACCATCACCAGGTGGCCGCCTTTGTCCAGAGCGAACTCCAAGTACTCCGACAACGTTGCCATGGCCTCCACGGTCGAGGTCGATGCGACGTGATGTCCGGAAATCGAGTTCATTGCGCGCCCCCTTCACCGATATTTCCCCATCCGCGAACCATCCTACTCCACCGGGCGCTCGACGGCGAGGGGTAAGCGAGCCGCCGATACCGGCTCACGGTGCAAAGGGTCGTTGACGCAGAAGGCCCTCCGTCAGCGCCAAGGGGTCAGCTGAAAACACGCGGCGTGTTCCACTTATGCCGATTGCAGACGCCGCACAACGGCCGCAGGTTGACGAGAGAATTGCGGCAAGCGTTCTCCAAGGCCGGCATTGCGTTGAGACGCCAAAACACGCTCAAAAGCGCGTTGCCCGCCTCGGAGGTGGTGTGCCGATCGAGTCTACTTTGTTTCGCAAACGGGGCCTGCGGGCCAACGTATCTAGGACCTC
>Ga0310811_10013859_pt1 | contig 10504 bp, 8 predicted proteins | sample YCmetagenome_FD_207642 | JGI IMG/M metagenome (GOLD analysis project Ga0310811, IMG submission 207642) | Soil microbial communities from experimental microcosm in Duke University, North Carolina, United States - YC | ecosystem: Engineered > Artificial ecosystem > Soil microcosm > Unclassified ... | reverse complement strand
GCGCGCTGGAGGTGGCCCGCAAGCTCGGCATCAACGTCGCGATCAACCTCATCGTGGACCCGGCGTGGGACGAGGAGCGCTTCCGCGTCATCCGCGAGTTCGCCCTGGCCGTCCCGGAGATCGTGCACCTGACGGTGATGACGCCCTACCCGGGGACGGAGATCTGGCACACCGAGTCGCGCAGGCTCACCACCCGCGACTATCGCCTGTTCGACATCCAGCACGCCGTGGTGCCCACCACCCTGCCCCTCGACGTCTTCTACCGCGAACTGGTCAAGACCCAGGCGGTGATCAACCGCAAGCACCTGGGCCTGCGGACCGCGGTGGGCGCCCTGCAGGTGCTGGCCGGCAACCTCGCCCGCGGCCAGACGAACTTCGCCCGGATGCTGTGGAAGTTCAACCGGGTCTACAACCCCTCCCGGCAGCTGGCCGACCACCGCCGCCCGGTACGCTACGAGCTTCCGCTGCCCAAGCACCTGGACGTCAAGGACCGCCGCAAGCTCTACATCCACAGCCGCGCGGCCGCCCACGCCGGCGCCCCGGACGTCCAGGGGGAGCCCTCGGTCTGAGCCGTTCCTCTGGCGGGCGGCGACTGCTGTCCGCAGCCCGCCGTCCGCAGCCCTCTGCTTGTCCCCGTCCGCCTCCGGACGCTTTGAGAATGCTCTGACTTTCCTCCGCGATGCTCGCACTCGCGGGGGCATGATCCGAGCCACTGGAGCATCCGGAGGTCAGCGTGACCGAACCCACGACGGACACCTACAGTCACCTCGTCATCGGAGCCGGGCCCGCCGGCCTGCAACTCGCGCACCATCTGCACGAGGCGGGCCGGCGGTACGCGGTGCTGGAGGCCGGGCCCGAGCCCGGGACCTTCTTCGCCACCTTCCCGCGGCACCGCACGATGATCTCGATCAACAAGCGGCACACCGGCACCACCGACCCCGAGCTCAACCTCCGGATGGACTGGAACTCGCTGCTCGGTTCCGATCCCGAACTGCTGTTCACCCGGTACACCGAGCGCTACTTCCCGCCCGCCGACGTCTTCCGCCGCTACCTCGCCGACTACGCCGCGCGGCTCGGCCTGCGGGTCGAGTACGGCGCCCGCGCCGTGCGCGTCGAGCGGCCCGAGCCGGGCGGCGAGTTCGTCGTCACCGCGGCGGACGGCAGTCGGCGCCGGGCCGGCGTGGTGATCGTCGCGACCGGCGTGGGCGTGCCGTACGTGCCGCCGATCCCGGGCATCGAGCACGCCGAGCAGTACGCGACGATGCCGGTGGACCCGGCCGGCTTCACCGATCAGCGGGTTCTGATCCTCGGCAAGGGCAACTCGGCGTTCGAGACCGCGGACAACCTGATCGAGAGGGCCGCGGTCATCCACGTCGCCGGGCCGCGCTCGGTCCGGCTGGCCTGGCAGAGCCACTACGTGGGCCACCTGCGCGCGGTCAACAACAACTTCCTCGACACCTACCAGCTCAAGTCGCAGAACGCGATCCTGGACGGGTCGGTGCTCGACATCAGGCCGGGGCCGGAAGGCGGATACCTGGTCCGCTTCTCCTTCGCCCGCGCCGACGAGGTCGTCAAGGAACTGTATTACGACCGGATCCTGTGCTGCACCGGCTTCCGGCTCGACACCGCGCCGTTCGCCGAGGAGTGCCGGCCCGACCTCGTCATCAACGACCGCTTCGCCGACCTGACCTCCGCCTACGAGTCGGTGAACGTGCCAGGCCTCTACTTCGCCGGAACGCTGATGCAGCAGCGCGATTTCAAGAAGGCCACCTCAGGGTTCATCCACGGGTTCCGCTACACCGTGCAGGCCCTCGCCCGGATCCTCGACCAGCGCGGCCACGGCACGCTCTGGCCGAACCACACCGTGCCGGCCGAGCCCGCGGCGCTCGCCGACGCCGTGATCGCGCGGGTCAACCGCAGTTCCGCGCTCTGGCAGCAGTTCGGCGTCATGGCGGACGTGATCCTGGTGCCGCAGGAGGGCGAGGCGCGCTACCTCACCGAGGTACCGGTCGGCTACGCCCTCGACGGCGGGCTGGCCGCACCGGAAAACGGGCTGCCGACCGATGCGCTGCTGCTCGCGGTGACGCTCGAATACGGGCCCGACCACGACAAGGTGGACCCCTTCGACATCACCGTCCGCCGGGCCGCGCAGGACAATGCCGACCAGGCGCACGACGCCGCGTACCTGCACCCGGTCGTGCGCGTACACCGCGACGGCAAGGTCCTCGCCGAACACCACCTCGCCGAGAACCTGGAGAACCAGTGGGACGGCGAGAGCACCCACCGCGCGCCGCTCGTCGCCTTCCTGGAGAAGGCGGTGGCGCTGTGACCTCGCAGCCGCCTGCGATACAGCCCTCCACCGCACAGCCTTCTGCGATACTCGAGGACCTGCTGTCCGTCCGCGAGTTCGAGGCCGCAGCCCGCCGCAACCTCGACCCGGTCTACTACGACTACGTCGCCGGCGGAGCACGCGACGAGATCACCGTGCGCGCCAACGAGGACGGCTTCGCGCGACTCAGCCTCCTGCCGCGGGTGCTCAGCGGCAGCGCCGAACGCGACGTCGCGATCACCGTCCTCGGCGCCCGCGCCTCGATGCCGGTGCTGGTCTCGCCGACCGCGTTCCACCGGCTGGTGTGCGCCGAGGGCGAGATCGCCACGGCCCGCGCCGCGGCCCGCGCGGACACGATCATGATCGCGAGTATGGCGAGCACCGTCGCGGTCGGCGAGGTCGTCGCCGCGGCCCGCGCCGCCGCGCCCGACCGCGACCCCGCCCTCTGGTTCCAGCTCTACCTGCAGCCGGACCCGGAGGACACCGCCGCCCTGGTGCGCCGCGCCACCGCGGCCGGCTGCACCGCCCTCGTCGTCACGGTGGACTCGCCGGTGCTCGGCGCGAGCGAACGCAACCGGCGCAACCGCTTCCACGACCTGCCGCCCGGCCTCGCCTGCGAGAACCTGCGCAACCTGCGCGGCGGCGAGCCGGGCACGGTGCGGCAGATCGCGATGTCGCCCGAGCTGTCCTGGGACGACGTCGACCGGCTGCGCGCGCACACGAAACTGCCGGTGCTGCTCAAGGGCGTGCTGCATCCCGAGGACGCGCGGATCGCGGTCGACCGCGGCGTGGACGGCCTGCTGCTGTCCAACCACGGCGGCCGCCAGCTCGACACCGCTCCGGCCACCATCGACCTGCTGCCCGAGTTCGCCGCCGTTGTCGGCGGCGCGGTCCCCCTGCTGCTCGACGGCGGAGTACGCCGCGGCACCGATGTCGTCAAGGCCCTGGCACTCGGCGCGACCGCGGTGGGTGTGGGCCGACCGGTGGTCTGGGGCCTGGCCGCCGCGGGGGAGCCGGGGGCGCTGCGGGTGCTCGAACTGCTGCGCGAGGAGTTCGACCACACGCTCGCGCTGTGCGGCGCCCGCGGTCTCAAAGACCTGACTCCCGACCTGGTCAGGCCGGCCCCGGGATCCGCGCGGTGAGCGCCGCCTGGAGCTGGAGCGCGGCGGCGCTGCTGGCCGTGCTCGCCGCGGTCAGCCTGCCGTCCTGGCTGCCCGGTGTGGTGGTCGCGCTGCGCGTGCGCATCTTCGCCCTCGTCAACGGGGACGAGGGGATCCCGGTGCCGGGCCGGCTGGTCGGCGCGGACGAGTTCAAGCGGCTCTATGCCGATCCGGCGGCCGACGGCCGCAGCCGCGGCGCCGCGCTGTCCGACCTGTTCTGGTACTGGCTCGCGCCCGGGCCCGAGGTGCACCAGGAGCATTTGGAGCCGGGACCCCGCTACGACGACGTCGCCCGCACCACCCGGCGCACCCTGGCCCGGCTGCGCCGGGACGAGTGGGCCGGCCTTGTCGCCCGCTGCGCCGACCGCGAGCTGGACCGGCTCGCCGCCGCGGACCGGCCGGGCCGGGCGCGCGCGATTCGGCTGCGCGACGCGATGATGCCCCTGTGGGCCGCGGTCTACTACGAGCTCGTCTTCGGCGAGCCCTGCCCGGACGACGCCAGGGCCCTGATCGTCGGGAACGCCGACGACGTCGTCAGTGCCCTGAAATGCACGCGGCTGCGGCACATGGGCCGGCGCGACCGGCTCACCCGGTACCTGCGGGCCAGGATCGCCGCCGGCGCCGTGCCGCACGCCCTGCCCGCGGCGCTGACCGAGCGGGAACAGGCCTACTACCTTCAGGGCACGTACTTCAACACCGCCGTCGTGCAGATGTCCGAGGCGATGGCGCACCTGCTGCTCGCCCTCGCGGCCCGGCCCGAGCTGCAGCGGCGGCTGCGCGAGACGCCGCAGGACACCGGCCTGCTCGACCGGGTGATCGACGAGACCCTGCGCGTCTACCCGCTGTTCGGCGTGGCGCACCGGATCACCTCCGCCGACATCGCCCTCGGCGAGGTGGCCATCCCGGCGGGCTCGGTGCTGCTGTTCAACTATCCGGACTACCACCACGCCGGTGCCGCGGACGCCGCCGACTTCGACCCGGACCGCTGGCTGCGCGAGCATCCCGAGCACCTGCACCACATCCCGTTCGGGGTCAGCGCGAACCGGCCCTGCCCGGCCCGCGGCATCGCCCCGCTGACCATGCGGATCGCCGCCGAGCAGGTGCTGCGCCGCTACGCGCTGGCCACCGCGGCCGGCCACACCAGGTCGCTGCCCAACCGGGGGCCGTGCCTGCTGCTGCCGCTGGACCCGTCCGACGCCCTCGGCGCGCCGCGCCCGCCCGCCGCACGGCTGGCCCTGCAACGGCTGCGCGACCGCTGGGAGGACGTGTGGCGCAGCGTCGTCCAGCTCGTCCTCGGCACCTACATGGTCTGGGACGCGCGGCGGCTCCGTTTGTGCCGCACCCACTTCGCCGCGCAGGAGGCCGGCCGATGAGCGTCAATGCCCTGTCCCCGCGTTTCTTCATCGCGGTCGTCGCGATCCTGCTGTTCTGCCGGCTGGTGTCCTGGGCGATCGGCCGGGCCGGCCAGCCGCCGGTGGTCGGTGAGATGGTCGCCGGCGTGCTGCTCGGCCCCTCGCTGCTCGGCGCGATCGCCCCGAGCGCGGAGAACGAGCTGTTCCCCGCGGCGATGCGCCCGCTGCTCTACGTCGCCGGCCAGATCGGCCTGGTGGCGTTCATGTTCCAGACCGGCCACGAGTTCCGTGCGCACTTCGACCGGCGCGTCGCGCGCACAGCCGCGGCCGTCTCCGGGGCCGGGATCGTCGTCCCGCTGGCGCTCGGCGTGCTGCTCGCGATCGGCGCGCGCGGCCGGGTGGGCATCTTCGTACCCGGAGTCGCCTCCGGGGTGACCGTCGCGTTCGTCGGAGTGGCCCTGGCCATCACCGCCTTCCCCATGCTCGCCCGGATCATCAGCGAACACGGGGTCGCGCACACCCGTTACGGCTCGCTCGCGCTGGCCAGCGGCGCCGTGGACGACGTGGTCGCCTGGTGCCTGCTGGCCGGGGTGCTGGCCGCGGCGACCGGCCGGCCCGAGCCGATCCTGGTCGCGGTCGGCGGCGCCGCGCTGTTCGGCCTCGCCGTGGTCTTCGTGGCCAGGCCGCTGCTGGCCCGGGTGTTCGGGCCCGCCCTGAGCCCGCACGCGCCCGTGGACGACGTCAGGATCCTGACGGTGATCGCGGTGCTGTTCGCGGCCGCCTGGTTCACCGACGAGATCGGGCTCTACGCGGTCTTCGGTGCGTTCTGCGTCGGCATGGCGATGCCGTCCGGCGCCGCCGCCGAGCGCGCGGTGACCACGATCAGCACCCCGAACCGGATCGTGTTCCTGCCGCTCTTCTTCGTCTACTCCGGCCTCAACACCCGGTTCGGGCTGCTGGGCAGGCCGTCGCTGTTGGTCTTCTCGGTGCTGGCGGTGCTGCTCGCGGTGCTCGGCAAGTTCGGGGCCTGCTGGTGGGCGGCGCGCCGCAGCGGGCAGAGGCAGGCCACCGCACTGCGTTTGGGCGCGCTGATGAACGCGCGCGGACTGATGCAGCTGATCGCGTTGAACGTGGGGCTGCAGGCCGGGATCGTCAACAGCGAGCTGTTCACCGCACTGGTGCTGGTCGCGCTGGTCACGACGCTGATGGCGACGCCGATGCTGTCCTGGCTGGACCGGCGGCTGCCGGTGCCGGACGAACCGGAAGGGCCGCGCGGTCCGAACGCAACGGAGTCCCCGGACGAGCCGGACGGCACCGGTGCGCAGTCGGCTCCGGCCCCCGCCCTCGGCTGAGGGCCGGAAGGAGCGCCCGGAGAGAGCACCGGGAGAGAGCGCCGGGAAAGAAGAATGCTGAGAAGGGTGTGCGATAATGCGGCACGATGGCCGCACAGGACTGCCCGGAGCGCCGGGACTCCGACGACGTGCCGCGTCTGCTCCTCGTCGAGGACGATGTGGAACTCGCCGCCCTCCTCACGCCGTTGATCGCGGGCGAGGGCTACGCCGTGGACGTGGCCCACGACGGCCAGCGCGGCCTGCATCTGGGCCTCGGCCACCCGTACCGGGTGATGGTGATAGACCGGCGGCTGCCCGGCATGGACGGCCTCGACCTGCTCGCCCGGCTGCGCCGCCGGGCCGTCAGCGCCAGGGTGCTGATCCTGACCGCCCTCGGGGCGCACGCCGAGCGGGTGCGGGGCCTCGACGGCGGCGCCGACGACTACCTCGCCAAGCCCTTCGACCTCGACGAGCTGCTGGCCCGGATCCGCGCGCTGGACCGCCGTTTCGCCGACGGCGCAGAACTGCTCCCGCTCGGCCGGGGCTTCCTGGACCGGCAGGCCCGCGACGTCGCCCTGTCGGACGGCACCCGCGTGCCGCTCTCCCCGCGCGAGTACGACCTGCTGCACGCCCTCGCCGCCCGGCCGCGGGCGGTGCACACCCGCGCCCAGCTGCGCGCCCGGGTCTTCCCGGACACCGCGGCGGAATCAGTGGTCGATACGTACGTCTACTACCTGCGCCGCAAGCTCGGGCGGCAGATCGTGCGGACCGTCTACGGCCTCGGCTACCGGATCGGGGCGGCGCTGTGAATCCACGGACAGGGGCGGAGCGGAGCGCGGGCCCCGCCGCCGGTCGGCTGCCGTGATCGGCCGGCGGCGCACCCCGCCCACGCCCGAGCAGCGCATGCTCGCGCGCGCCGCGGCGGTGCTGGCCGGCCGGATCGCCGCAGGCTTCCTGGTCGCACTCGCGTTGCTCGGCTACTGCACCTACCGCGTCGTGCTCGCCGAACAGCACACCCAGGCCGACCAGCAGCTCGCCTTCGAACTCGAATACGGCAGCGCGACGCGGGCCACGCCCTGCCTCTGGCTGTTCGTGATCGACGACGGGCGTGTGCAGGGCCCGAGCCAGGCGCCGCGCGGCTTCCCGCTCGAATCCGCCGTAGCGGCCGCGCGCGACGGCGCGGCACCGGCGCGCACCAACTGGACCGTCGGCGGTACGGTCTACGACGTTCTCACCGTGCGGCACGGCGACGTCGTGCGCCAGGCCGTATTCGAGACCCTGTATCAGCAGGATGATCTGGATCACCTCGTCCGGGCCCTGATGCTCATGGGACTGCTGGGCATCGCCGCCGCTACGGTCGTCGGGGCTGTGCTGGGCCGGCGATCCATCGCACCGCTCTGCGACGCGGTCGCCCGGCAGCAGCGCTTCGTCGCGGACGCCAGCCACGAACTGCGCACGCCGATCACCCGCCTGCACACCCGCGCCCAGCTGCTGCTGCGCCGGCCCCCGGAACAGGTGCCGGAGCCGCTCGCCGAGGAGCTCGGCGCGCTGGTGCGCTCGGCCGGAGAGCTCAACGAGCTGATCGAGGACCTGCTGACCTCCGCCAGCCTGCGCGGCGGCCCGGCCCGGTGCGAGCGCGTCGACCTGGCGCGGCTGGCCGCCGACGCCGTGGACGCCCTGGGGGCCGAGCGCGGAGGGCCCGAGGGGCGCAGCATCGAACTCGAATTCGCCGGTGAGGGCGGTGCGGCGTCGGGGGAGTTCACCGTCTACGGCGCGGCCTCGCCGCTGCGCCGCATGCTCGCCACGCTGCTGGACAACGCGGTCGGCCACACCGGCCCGGACGGCCGGATCACGGTGCGGCTCCGCGCGGCCGAACGCGGCCACGTCGAACTCGAGGTCGCGGACGACGGCACCGGCTTCGACGCGGCCGACCGCGAGCGCATCTTCGAGCGTTTCGCACAGAGCGGCCGGCCCCGCCCGCACCGCTTCGGCCTCGGGCTCGCGCTGGCCCGCGAGGTCGTCGGCGACCACCGCGGCACCATACGCGCCGAGAGCCGGCCCGGGCACGGCGCCACCTTCACCGTCCGGCTGCCCGCCGCCCCGCCCGAATGAGCGCGCCCGAATGAGACCGCGCGCATCTCGCCGCGTCTGCCCGTCCTCAGCCCGCGTCTCGCTGCGCCCGCCCACGCTCCCGGCCGGCTGAGTCCGCCCTCGTCCCCGCGCTCGGCGATGCCCCGAACTGGCTACTCCGCCGCGCGCCGGCCCCGGGCCCGGCAGATCCTCGACCCATGGACCACGCGAGGCACGGCCACCGACGTCAGCGGATCGCCCTGGCCGCCGCGGCGGGCCTGTGCGCCGCGCTCGCCGGCTGCTCGAGCAGCGAGCCGAGCGGCCCCGGCACCACCGTGACCGCGGCGCCCAACGGCCCCGGCGAGTGGAGCAGCGCCCAGAAGACCAGCGCCCAGACCGCGCTCGAAGGGCCGCCGATCAGCCAGTCGCCGGCGCAGGCGGCCTGCCTGGTCCGCTACGCATCGGCCACCGTCTCGTGGCAGGAGTTCCAGAGCTACCTCGCCTTCCTGGCGGAGGACAACGCCACCGCGACCCCGACCTCGCTCACCGCCCTCGCCAACCACTACACGAACACCTGCGCGGCCCTCACCGGGACGTTCGGCCCGGTGAGCCCGACCGCGACGCCCAGCCCGGTGACGCCGCCCGCGACGCCGACCCCCGCCCCCGCCGTGTGACGGCCGGAGCTCCCCCTCCTTCACGCTCACGTTCCGAGCCCGGCCTCCCGCGGCTCGCTGCCGACCAGCCCGGTCAGCACGTCCTGCAGGCTCGCCAGCCCGATCGTCGCCTCGTCCGGTCCGCTGACGGCCGCCAGATGGGTGCCGGAGCGGCGCATCGCGTCGAGCACGTCGTCGAGCGGGGTCTGCGCGTCTACGCGGGCGACCGGGCGGATCACCTCGCGCGCGAACGGCCGGTCCACGGCGGCACCGATCACGTCCTTGACGTGCAGGTATCCGAGCAGCTCGGCGTCCCGGAAGATCGGGAAGCGGGAGAAGCCGGTGCGTGCGACGAGCTCCTCGAGCTGCTGCGGGGTGACGTCCGCGCCGACCTTGACGATGTCGTCCAGCGGCCGCGCGACCTCGCGCACCGGGCGCGTGTCGAGGTCGAGCACCTCCTGCGCCAGCTCGGTCTCGCGCTCGGGCAGCAGATGGGCCTCGGAGGAGTCACGGACGAGCTGGGCGAGCTCGTCCTCGGTGAAGGTGGAGGGCACCTCGTCGCTCAGCCGCACTCCGAGCATCCGCAGCACGCCGTTGGCCATCGCGTTGATCAGCGAGATCGCCGGGGCGAGCGCGCGGGTCAGCGCGACCAGCGACGGGACCAGCGCGAGCGCCGCGCGTTCGGGCCGGGCCAGGGCGAGGTTCTTCGGGACCATCTCCCCGATCAGCATGTGCAGGTAGGTCGCCACCGCCAGCGCGATGACGAACGCGATCGTGTGGATCACCCCGCTCGGGAACCCGATGCCGTGCAGCGCGGGCTCGAGCAGGCGCGATGCGGCGGGCTCCGCGACGGCGCCGAGCACCAGGGAGGAGGCGGTCACCCCGAGCTGCGCGGTGGCCAGCAGCGCCGAGACGTGCTCGAGGCCCCAGATCACCGTGCGCGCGCGGCGTTCGCCGGCCTCTGCGCGCGGTTCGATCTGGCTGCGGCGCACCGAGACCAGACCGAACTCGCCGCCGACGAACAGCGCGTTGGTCAGGATGCTCGCCAGCCCCGCCAGCAGTTGCCACACCGTCATCGGCGATCCCGCCCCGAGCCGTCGCCGCGGCCGCCGCCCTGCTCGTCGCCGCCGCGTCTGCCGCGGCCACCGCGTTCGCCGTATTCTCCGCGTTCGCCGTGTTCTCCGCGATCACCGGTTTCCCGGTGCCGGTCGGGCGCCGTGATCACCACGAGCTCGGCGGTGTGGTGCGCCATCTGCTCGACGGCGAGGCTCCAGCCGTGCACCGTGACGCTGTCGCCGACCTCCGGGATGCGGCCGAGCCGGGCGGCGAGGTATCCGGCGAGGGTCTCGTAGGGGCCGCGCGGCAGCGAGAGACCGAGGTCGCCGAGCTGATGGGTGCGGGTGATCCCGTCCGCACGCCACCGCGACCGGCCGGACTCGTCCGGCTCCAGCGCCTCGAGCTCCGCCGTCGACGCGGGGTCGTGCTCGTCCCGGATCTCGCCGACGACCTCCTCCACCACGTCCTCGAGCGTGACCACGCCCGCGGTGCCGCCGTACTCGTCGACCACCACCGCCATGGCCTGCTCCCCGCGCAGCCTCTCGAGCAGCAC
>Ga0310811_10013858_pt1 | contig 10504 bp, 9 predicted proteins | sample YCmetagenome_FD_207642 | JGI IMG/M metagenome (GOLD analysis project Ga0310811, IMG submission 207642) | Soil microbial communities from experimental microcosm in Duke University, North Carolina, United States - YC | ecosystem: Engineered > Artificial ecosystem > Soil microcosm > Unclassified ... | reverse complement strand
CCACTTGATCCAGGCGGACGGCCGCCGTTGGAGGACGCTGTGACTTCCCCTGACATGACACTGCTGCCGAACGGACGCGAGGTGCCGTTTGCCGACATCGAAGCAACGCTGGCGCGGCTGGCCCGCGACGGCCGCCGGCGCAAAGGCGGACCGGCGCGGGCGCTGACGGCGACGGTTGTCGTTGTCGGTGAACACGATCGTCTGATCGACGCTGCGGACGCGCTGGCGCACCTCAGCGAGGCCGAAGGCGTCCGCGCGATTCTCATCTCCGAGGGAGGCGAGACGACGCCCACGGCGCGCGTCACGGAGCACGCGATCGGCATTGCGGGCCTCGCGCCCAAGTTTCTCAACAACGCGGTGGCCGCGCTGCGGCTCTCGAGCCTGCCGACCGCCGTGTGGTGGCGCGGAGGAGCGCCAGAGTCGCTCCAGGAGATCGCGCATCTGGCCGATCGGCTGATCATCGACGTCCTCGACCCGTCGAGTGCGTGGTCGATCGTCGATACCATCGTGGAGCAGAGCGCCGTGACGGATCTCCGCTGGACGCGCCTCACGCGCTGGCGGTCGGTGATCGCGCACCTGTTCGACCTGCCCGAGGTGCGCAGCGTGCCGGTGACACGGCTGTCGATCGCGGGCGCGGATCCGTTTGCCGCGCGGCTGTTTGCCGGCTGGCTGCGGTCGGCGCTGCACTGGGGGACGGACGTCACGATCGATCTGCGTCCGTCGGGGAGCAGCGACCAGCGCGCGCCGCTGGATTCCGTGGAGCTCGACGCGGACGGCCATCACGTGTCGATCGCGCGGCGCGCTACCCGCGGCTGTCTCCGCGCCGAGATCGCGGGGCGCGATGCATCGACGCGGGTGGTACCGCTCGGCGAGGGCACGTTGACCGCCGTCATCGGCGAGGAACTCGGCGTGCGGACCCGGGATCTGGCGTTCGAGCGCGCACTCGCCGCGGCGTTGGAGATTCCGGCATGGCAGTGAGCAGCTTCGGCATGATCGGCCTCGGCACCATGGGGCGCAATCTGGCGCTCAACATCGAATCGCACGGCTTCAGCGTGGCCGTCTGGAACCTCGAGGGGGACTGGACGGACAGATTTCTCGCCGACCACCGCGGGTCGACATTCACGGGCACGAAGACGCTGCAGGATCTCGTGTCGTCACTCGAGCGGCCGCGCCGCATGATGATGATGATTCCTGCGGGGGCGCCCGTGGATTCGATGATTGACCAGCTCACACCGCTGCTCGAACGCGGCGACATCCTCATCGACGGCGGCAACTCGTTTTTCGAGGACACGCGCCGGCGCGAAGCGCAGATGCGGGCCGCGGGACTGAACTTCGTCGGGTGCGGCGTATCCGGCGGCGAAGAAGGGGCGCGGTTCGGGCCGTCGCTCATGCCCGGCGGGTCCGCTGACGCGTGGGCCCGCATCGAGGATGTGCTGACGGCGATTGCCGCGAAGACCGATGCCGGCGCGTGCGTGACGCACGTCGGACCCGACGGCGCGGGCCACTTCGTGAAGATGGTCCACAACGGCATCGAGTACGGCGACATGCAACTCATCGCCGAAGCCTACGACGTGCTGCATCGCGGGCTCGGGCTGTCGACGCCGGACATCGGAGACATCTTCGCGCGCTGGAACACCGGCGTCCTCGAGTCGTTCCTCGTCGAATTGACGGCGCACGTCTGTCACGTGATCGATGCCCGGACGGGCACGCCACTCGTCGACGTGATTCAGGACAAGGCAGGCCAGAAGGGGACCGGCCTCTGGACGGCGCAGGTCGCGCTCGACCTCGGCGTTCCCATTCCGACGATTGCCGCCGCACTCGACGCGCGCGTCCTCTCGAGTATGAAGGAGCAGCGCGTATCCGCATCGGCGCGCTTCGATGGACCCGTCACGAGCGACGCATTCACCGCATCGGACCGCGAACTGATCGTCGACTCGGTCGCCGATGCGCTGCACGCGTCGCGCATCTGCAGCTACGCGCAGGGCATGGCGCTCATCGCGGCCGGCTCTGCGCACTACGACTGGCACGTGAACCTGTCGGAGATGGCGCGAATCTGGACAGGCGGGTGCATCATCCGCGCGCGCGTACTCGACGACGTCCGGGCTGCGTTCACGCGCGACCCTGCGCTCGTGAATCTCCTCATGGACGAACGCCTCGGGCGCCAGGTGCAGGGCGCGCAGGCCGGCTGGCGCCGCATCGCCGCGTCAGCGGTAGCGGCAGGCATTCCGATTCCCGCCATGACGGCGAGCCTCGCTTACTTCGACAGTTATCGAACGGCGCGCTTACCCCAGAACTTGACGCAGGCGCAGCGCGATGCGTTTGGCGCCCACACGTTCGAACGGATCGAGCGGCCCGGCTTCATCCACGCCGACTGGGGTTTGCAGGCTGCGCCTGACCCGCGCTAGCTCATCAATAAGGCTGTTCAGATCTGCGTGGTATATTCGCAACCGCATGCCTCTCGAGCTCCCAGGGTCCCACCAGCGCGGGACAGGACTGGTCGACGTCCTGGACCGCGTGCTCGACAAGGGGCTCGTCATCGCCGGCGACATCAAGGTGTCCCTGGCCGAAGTCGAGCTGCTGACGATTCGTCCGCCTTCTCGTCTGCTCGCTCGACAAGGCTCAGGAGATCGGTCTCGACTGGTGGCGGTACGATCGTGATCTCTCGCCCGGCGCGACGCGCGCCGGCATCGCCGAACACGACCAGTTGCGAGCCCAGCTGCAGGAGTTGCAGGCACGTGTGGATGCACTTTCAGTCCCCCGGGGCGCGACCCGCCGCCGGCGTTGAACGGTAGCTTGGGAGAGACATGACATGGCAGTTGAACGAGCTGCAGGCGGCACGAGTCTCATCGACGTCCTCGACCGCGTGCTCGACAAAGGCATCGTCATCGACGCGTGGGTTCGCGTGTCGCTGGTGGGCATCGACCTGATCACCGTCGAGGCGCGCGTCGTGGTGGCGTCAATCGACACCTATCTGAAGTATTCCGAAGCGGTCGGCCAGGTCGCCCCGGTGTCGCGTCCCGCGGCCGAACTGCCCTCCCACCAGGACGTCATTGCCGAGAACGCGGCACTGCGTGCCGAACTCGCCGCGTCCAAAGGACGCAGCGGGCGCCGCCGAAACGTCGAGGGGTAAACACCCGTGTCGCGCGTGGCGGCGCAGATGGCGTCCGTGTCGTCGCTGGATTCGGAACCGAAGCTCGCGCTCGTCGAATTTCTGCTGACGAGCATGGACATCCAGGAGTCCGCGCGGCGGGCCGTGGACTGGGTCGTCGCTCACGCGCCCGTGGAGCAGGCCGTCGTGCTCGTCGTCGAGGCGCTCTCGAACGAGATGCTGCTCGTCGCGGAGCACGGCGTTTCGAGCGCCGCGATCATGGACTTCGCGCTGAGCCGGGACGATGGGAAGCACCCGCTCGTCCAGGCGCTCTCGAGTCCGGAGCCGGTCTTCATCTCCACCCTGCCGCCCCATCTGCGAGCGCCCATCGAGGCGCGCGCGTTTCACGCGATCCCGCTGCGGGCCGACACCCGTGAAACGGCGCAGGGGCTCCTCCTTGCCAGCACGGCGTCCCCGCAGATCGATCCGGACACGCTGTGGCTGGCGCGCACGCTCGGAAAACAGGTTTCGAGGCTGCTCAGCCGACAACTGCTGGCGGAGACGCGATTCGGCCAGGAGCGGATGCTGCTCTACAGCATCATCAATGCGGTCACCGACCCGATTCTGCTCACCGACACGGAAGGCAAACTGATCATCGCGAACAGCCATGCGGAGAAGCTGTTTGCCGCCCCTGAAGAGTCGAGCGAGGGCTGGCGCCGGGCCGTCGCGCTCAACAACATGTTGTTCTCTGCGGCGTTGTCCACGAGCGCCGTCACGATGTCGGAGCTCGCGCGCCGCGAGCTGCTGCTGGTGGACCCGCTCGAAGGGTCCGATCTGCTGTTCGAGCTGCTCAGCTCCCGCGCGAAGGACGAGCGGCAGGGGACGTTCGTCGTATCGATCCTCCGCAACGTGACGGACCTGGCGCGCGCGAAGGAAGAAATCGAAGAGAGCTATCGGACGCTGCGGGTCGCTCAGGCGGAAGTGCGCGACGAGCGCCACCGGCTGGATCTGATCATCGACTCGGTTGCCGACCCGATCCTCGTGACGGATCAGGAAGGCGACATCGTGTTGATGAATACACCGGCGGAACGGCTGTTCAGCCCGTCGCCGGCGACGGAGATGGAAGCCGCGCTGCGGCGCGTGCGCGCGAACGGCGCAAACCTGACCTCGTTCGTGTCCAACGTGCTGACGCGCTCGGGAGAGCAGCGCTATCGCGGTGAGATCCAGCTGGCCGACCCCGTCACAGGTCGTCCGCTGCCGGTCGAAGCGCTGGCGGGCACGATCCTGTCGGAACAGGGCGAACTGATGTGGGTCGTGACGATCCTGCACGATCTCACGGAGGCGATCGAGAAGGGAAAGCTGTACGAGCAGTTGAAGCACGCATCGGAACAGCTCGAACGGAAAGTGCAGGAAGCGACGGCCGAACTCGCCGAACAGAACGAGCTGCTGCGGCGGCAGCACATCGAGCTCGAGCAGGCGTCCGCGCTGAAATCGCAGTTCCTCGCCAACATGTCGCACGAGTTCCGGACGCCGCTGAACGCGATCCTCGGCTACACGCACATGCTGCTCAACAACGTGACCGGACAGGTGACCGAGCCGCAGCGCAAGAGCCTGACGCGGATTGACTCGAACTCGCGGCACCTGCTCGCCCTGATCAACGACATCCTCGACATCACACGGATCGAAGCCGGCCGGATGCCGCTGAACGTGACCTCGTTCGCTGTGGGGGATTTGATCGCGGAGGTGATGGCGGAGCTCGAGCCGATCATCCGCCGCAGCAATCTCGCCGTCACGTCGAAGGCCAAAGGACCGCTGCCGAAACTCCGGAGCGACCGCCAGAAGGTCAAGCAGATCGTGCTGAACCTGCTCAGCAATGCCTTGAAGTTCACGCCGGCGGGATCGGTCACCATCCAGGCGGCATTCGAGCGCCGCGCCAAGCAGATGTCGATCTCCGTGCGAGATACGGGTGTCGGCATTGCGAAGGAAGATCAGGCCAAGGTCTTCGAGGACTTCCGTCAGCTCGACAGCTCACCCACGCGCGGCTATGGCGGCACGGGTCTTGGTCTCTCGATTTGCCGGAGATTGTCACAGATGCTCGGAGGCACGATCGACTTGACCAGTACACAGGGAGAAGGATCGACGTTTACACTGCGGCTGCCCGCGCGCCCGAGGCGGCGATGAAGAGCCGGCGCGACCAGCCCCTGGTGCTCGTCGTGGAGGACTATCAGGATGCACGTGAGATGTACGCGGCGTACCTGCAGTTCTCCGGGTACGAGGTCGCGGAAGCGACCAACGGCATCGAGGCCATCGAGAAGGCGCAGCGCCTGATGCCCGACATCATCCTCATGGACCTCGCGCTCCCCCGCATGGACGGGTGGGAGGCGACACGGCGCCTCAAGAGTGATGAACGGACCCGGAAGATCCCCGTCGTCGCGTTGACCGGCCATGCGCTCGCCGGACACGCCGAAGGCGCGAGGCAGGCCGGTTGTGATGCGTTCGTGACCAAGCCGTGCCTGCCGGACGCCTTGGTGGCAGAGATCCGGCGGCTGCTCGATCGGCAGCCGACGGGGGCCGACGGACGGGCGTCCCGCGGCACCCGGAAGCGATCCTGAGGCTCAGACCGTATGGCAAAAGCGGCAAAGAAAGCGTCGAAATCGAAGACCTCGCCCCGCAAGCCGGAACCGCCGGCGCGAAAGCCGCCGCTCGAGCGCGCCAGCATCGCCCGCCAGGACGCCGGTCGGGGCAAGCTCGAACGCGTGCGGGTCCCGCAGACGACCAGGCGTGAGGACCGGCCGGAAGGCAAGTATGTCTACTGCATCATCCGATCGGAGCAGCCTCTGAGCTTCGGCCCGCTGGGACTCGGCCCCGAGCCCGCCGACGTGCACACGGTGCACTATCGCGACATCGGGGCCGTCGTATCGAACACGCCGATCGTGATTCAGGATCCGACGCGCGAGAACGTGCTGGCGCACCAGCGCGTGAACGAGACCGTCATGCAGAAGCACACGGTCATCCCGATGTCGTTCGGCACCGTGTTCAAGACCGACGACGACATCATGGAGCTGCTGCGCTCGGCGTACGACGCGTTCAGCGACGTGCTGAACAAGATGCAGGAAAAGTTCGAGTTCGGCCTGAAAGTGCTCTGGGACCGCGATCAGATCATCCGCGAAATCGAAGAGGACGACGAAGACATCCGGCGGTTGAAAACCGAGATCTCGTCGCAGAAGGGCTCCACCTATTTCGCGCGGATGCAGTACGGGCGCTTGATCGACGCCGCCCTGCAGTCGCGTTCCGAACGATACGTGGCAGACATCTTCAACGCGCTCCGCAACGTGTCGGTGGCGTCGCGATCGAACAAGCCTATCGGGGATCGGATGATCATGAACGCCGCGTTCCTCGTCTCGCGTGAGACGGAAGGCGCCTTCGACGCGCGCGTCAAGCAGATCGGACAGCAGTTCGACAAGCTCACGTTCAAGTACACCGGCCCGTGGCCGCCGTACAATTTCGTGAACATCCGGCTGAAGCTCGAACGGGCGCATTGAGCCATGGCGAGTGCCGAACGGCGAAGCTGAATGCTGATCGTTGACAGTCTGCTGATTTCGGGGATTCGCTTCGTGCTCGACAAGGTGGCTGCGGCCGTCGACACGGAGATGAACGACGAGTCGGCGCTGCACGAGCACCTCCTCGCGGCGCAAATGCGCGTCGAGCTGGGGGAGATGACACAGGGCGAGTTCGACGCGCTCGAAGCAGAGATCCTCGCGCGTATCCGGGAAATTCGGGAACGGCAGCGGGGCGGCGAAGCCGCCATCGCGTCTTCGTCCGACATGCGCATCACCGGCATCGAAGCCACGTTCGAGGGCGACGAGCACTGAACGCGCCGCTCGTGCTCGTGGGCGGCAAAGGCGGGGTCGGCAAGACCACCTGCGCAGCAGCCATCGCGTTCCGCTCCGCCCACCACTGCCGGACGCTGCTCGTTTCCACTGACCCCGCGGCCTCCGTCCGTCGGAGCTTTGGATTTTCCGGCCGTCCGGCGCGGCTGGACGTGCGCGCGATCGATGCGAGGGCCGCATTCCGGGCCTGGCTGGCACCGCGCGAGGATCTCCTCGCAGCCATCGCGGTGCGCGGGACGTACCTCGACGAGGACGATGTCCACCGGCTGCTGGCGCTCTCGCTCCCGGGAATCGACGAAGTCGCGGCGCTGCTCGAGATCGTGCGTCTCTCGGAATCACGCTACGAACGAGTCGTGGTGGACACGGCGCCGACTGGCCACACGCTGCGGCTCCTCGCGATGCCGGTGCTCGCCGCCCGTATGGCGGAGGTGCTGGACGGCCTGCAGTTGCACCACCGGGGTGTGGTCCGGGCGCTCACGGGGCGCTATCGGGAGGACGCGGCGGACCGGTTGATTGCGTCGCTCGCCGAGGATTCGACGCTGCTGACGACCCGCCTGCGAGACGAGAGGCAATCCGAGTTCGTGTGGGTGACGCTTCCGGAGCCAATGGCGCTGGAAGAGACGGCCGACGCGCTCACCGCGCTCGCCGCCAGCCGCATTCGCGTACGAACGCTCATCGTGAACCGCGCGACGCCTCGCGGCGGCTGCGAGTGGGATGCGGCGCGCCGCCGCTTCGAGGCGCGCGCGCTGGCACCGATCGCCGCATGCTTTCCGGCCATCCGCGTCAGAACGGTCGCGGAATCCGAGACGGAACCTCGTAATGCCGCCGCGCTCCGGTCGCTTGCATCCACCTGTTCGCGGGCGCAACAGGTCACGCGCCCGTCACCGCTTCGCCGGCGGCTGTATGGAGCCATTGCCCACGGCATTCGAACGACTGCTGTTGGCAAGTCGATCTTCGATGCGCGGTGGCTGCTCGTGAGCGGGAAGGGGGGTGTGGGGAAAACGACGTGCGGCGCCGCGCTGGCGGTCGATCTCGCACGGGCGAGTCCGAACGAATCGTTTCTGCTCCTGTCTACCGACCCCGCGCACTCGCTCGGCGACGTGCTCGGCGTGCGCGTAAGCGATTCGGCAGCGCCGTTGGCCGGGGGCCTTCCGAATCTCGACGTGCGCGAAATCGATGCCGCTCGCGGCCTGCAGCAGTTTCGCGCCCGCTACACGGGCGCCGTTGACGCGATGTTCGACGGCCTGACGCGGTCGACGCTCGACCCGACCCCCGACCGGAGCGCCCTCCGCGAACTCATCGAATTCACACCGCCCGGTCTCGACGAAGTGATCGCCATTGCGGAGGTCGCAGAACTGCTGAACGGACGCGGTTCGTACCGCACGATCGTCACCGACACGGCGCCGACGGGCCACGCGCTGCGGCTGCTCGAGACACCGGCAATCCTTCGCGAGTGGACGCAGGCCTTGATGGCCATTCTCCTGAAGTATCGCGAGATCGTGCGCCCTGGTGCGTTCGCGCAGCTCCTTGTCGATCTGTCGCAGCGGCTGCGCGCGCTCGACACGATCGTTCGCGACAGGAACCAAACCGCCTTCGTCATCGTCACCCGCGCCGCAGCGGTGCCGCGCGAGGAAACGCTGGCGCTTCAACGGTCGCTCGACGCCCTTGGTGTGGCTGTCCGCGCGGTGATCGTGAACGCGTTCGGCGCCGGCTCGTGCCCCCGCTGTCGTTCGATCGAGGGGAGACAGCGCCGCGAACTCGGCTCCCTCCGCGCGCAACTGGCGGACCGCGGGCCTTACGCTATCATCGTCACTCCATCCGCCCTGCCCCCGCCTCATGGCGTCGACGTGCTGCAGGCGTGGAGATCACGATGGCGCGCCGTCAATTGAGCACCGTGAACGCGACGTACGTCTACTGTGTCGTCGCGTCGCCCTCGCGGCCGCCGCTCGGCGGCGTGCCCGCCGGTATCCCCGGCGCTGCACGGCCGGAGCCGGTGCTGCTCACGGGAAAGCTGTGGTTCATCGCCGCGGGGGTGCCCATCGCGATGTACGGAGAGCACGCGGTGAATGCCGGATTGCGCGACCTGGAGTGGGTGTCTGCAATCGCGGTCGGCCACGAGGCGGTCGTCGAATACTTCACGCGTCGCCGCGGATCGACGGTGATTCCCATGAAACTGCTGACAATCTTCTCGTCCGTCGAGAGCGCGCGTGAAGAATTGCTGCGCGAGCGCGAAGACATCCGCCGCGCGGTGCGGCGTATCGCCGGATGTGAGGAGTGGGGGATCAGGGTGTTCGCGGAACCGGGTGTCCAGTCGGTGGCGGTGCGACGCGCGCGGACGTCAGCGCCCCTGACGGGGTCCGCTTTCCTCGCGTCGCGCAAGGCTGTCCGGGATGCGCAGCACGATTTCCGCCTCCGAACCGCGGCGGCCGCGGAAGAGGCGTATGAATCGCTGGCGGCAATCACTCGCGCCGCCCGGCAACGGCCCGAACGCCGCGATGAGGGCGCCACACCGCCGCTTCTCGATGCCGCGTTTCTCGTCCCGAGTTCCTCGCGCGCGCGGTTCAAGGCGGCAGCGCGGAAAGAGGCGGCGCGCTGCGCGGCCGCGGGGGCCAGGATGACGCTGACCGGACCGTGGCCGGCCTACAATTTCATCGGGAACGATGGCGAAAAGACGTAAAGGCCGCCCGCGTCCACCGCGCGCTGCCCTCCGAAGCACCGTGGGACCGCGACCGCGGCATACAACCGTCGGCGGCCGGCGTGCCCGGCCGGCGCTGAAGCCGTCTGCGCCTCGGCGGCGTCCGCCGTCCAGCCGCAAGCCGGGTCCGCGCACGGGTGCGTCCGCGAGGCGTCAAGCGGGCCGCATCATCGATTCAGACGACGCAACGCTTCTCGACATCGTGGATAACCTGCTCAGCAAAGGCGTCGTGCTCAATGCGGAAGTGATCCTGGCGCTCGCGAACGTCGATCTTGTGTACCTGCGCCTGTCCGCCCTGCTCTGCGCCGCGGATCGCGTGTTGCCGCTCCGCTCACGGTGATGGCGTGGTACGTGTTCGCGGTCGTCGACGCGCCGCCCCCGAAACCGGGACGCGGCCTCAGCGGTCCGCTCGCCGTCCGGCGGATCGATGGAGGATTCGCGGTGGTCGAACGGCGCGCGGATGTGCCTCCTTTCGACTTCGGAACGCTGCAGGCCCACGAACGTATCGTCGAGCGCCTCGCCGCGCTCGTTCCAGCCATTCTTCCGGTGCGCTTCGGGACGCTGCTCAGTTCGTCCGACCTGGAGACGTCGTTCGTCGAGCGCCGCGAGGAACTGCGCGAGGCCTTCGATCGTGTCCGGGGACGCGTGCAGTTCACATGGCGCAGTGCGGGGGCGGAGCCCGTCGCCCGCGCCCGCGCCCAAGCGGCGCGGACGCGTTCAGGCACCGACTATCTGCGGCGCGCCGCTCGCGCAGCGCACCCGCCGGCGCCCTCGTCGTTCCGCCGTGTCCGACGTCTGGCGAACCTCGCGGCCGAAGAGCGCTTTGCTGGG
>Ga0310811_10013856_pt1 | contig 10505 bp, 11 predicted proteins | sample YCmetagenome_FD_207642 | JGI IMG/M metagenome (GOLD analysis project Ga0310811, IMG submission 207642) | Soil microbial communities from experimental microcosm in Duke University, North Carolina, United States - YC | ecosystem: Engineered > Artificial ecosystem > Soil microcosm > Unclassified ... | reverse complement strand
GCCGTAGTGCGCCGTTCGGCCGGCAAAAGGTCCACTGGACCTTTTGCATTTCGGCCTCACGGAAAAGGCCACGGCCCGCTCAACCATTTCGTGACGCCCGCCTGACGGGCGTTTCACTTGTCAGGAACCGTGGCGTTGCGCCAGCGTTGCCCAGAAGAGGTATCGCCATGCCGCATCTGTTCGAGCCTTATGAGAAGGTCCCCATCCTCAAGCTGCTGGAGCGCTGGGAGGGCGAGGAGAATAGCTATGCCGTCGGGGCCGAGCCGATGGCCACCCACACCTGGCACATCAACCAGGTGGTGCTGGGGCCGGAGTGCCGGACGATAGCGGAACTGGAGCAGGTGGCGGCGAAGATCCGCGCCGATCTCGACGCCCTGCTGGTGGCGGCGAAGGTGCGGCTGGCCGCCAGCCGCACCTGACCTGCCTCAGTTCATCAGCTTGACCTTGCCGTCGGGCGCCTTGGCGAAACGCCGGCCATAACGGCGATGCGCGCCGCTGGTGATGGAGACCAGTTCGCGCAGCGGCTGCTCCTCCACGTCCCGCTGGGGACGCGAGACATAGAGCTCGGCGTGATACAGGCCCTCGGTTTCCTTGCCTTCCGCTTCGATGCCCTGCGCCTTCAGCGAGGCGACGGTCTGGGCGTATTCCTGCGCGGAATGAAAGCGCCGCTGCACGAAGGTGACGCCCTCCAGCTTTTCGGTCACCAGCCCGAAGCCGGCCAGCCGCTCGGCGATGCGGTCGTAGGGGAACATCCGCAGCACCAGGTTGGCGACCCAGGGCAGTTCCGCGCCGCCCTGGGCCTCGAGAATGCGCGTGATGGTGTTCTCGGTGACATAGCCGACGCAGCCGGTGGACATGATCAGATTGAGGCCGCGCAGCATTTCGACCTCTGCCGGCGTCGGCTGGCCTTCCTCCAGGTTGGAAGTGACCGCCGCGCCCAGCAGGCCCGTCTTCATCGCATAGGCCGTGGCCGGCAACGACGTATCGACGCCGATGAACGTGTCGCGGTTCAACGGCGGCCAGGAGCGGAAATAATGCCGGTCCAGCCCCGCCAGCGCGTTGCTGTCCAGGTGCTGAATCTCTTCCGCGGCATAGCGGTGCGACAGGCGGGTCAGATCCAGCGGATAGCGCAGAAGCGCCGCGTTGATGCCGTAAGAGCAGCCGATATCGGCGATCTTCAGCTTGCGCCCATGGCGCCGCCGCAAGGCGTGGGTAATGGCGCGGAACGGAATCTTGGCGAGGTCGGGAATGACATAGTCCAGCCCGCACAGGACGCGGAAATATTCGCGGGGGTCCGGCTGGCTGTAGATGGCGTCGAAATTCGCCTTGGAACTATTGAGACCGGAAAAATCGTTAGACATGGATTCGGAACTCCAATTGGTGGCGCTTGCGCGCGCCTGGTCCTCCAGGGATGGGTGGAAAGTGGGCATGGCCCGGCGGGTGAATGGCGCATGGCGCCTCGCTCGGCGGGGAACTTAGCCGCATGACGCTGATAATGAAAGGAAGAATGCCGCCTGCGGCGCACATCATGTGCGATATGCCCAGCGCGCGGCGCCGATTGCCGCACGCGGAAAAGTCATGTTGACGGCGGACGGCTCTATCGCCGCCGCGCCGCGGCGACTTCGCGGCGAAAATCGATCAGGGCCGATTCGTTGCCCAACAGACGCCCATTGACGATGAAGGCGGGCGTCTGGAAAACGCGGATGCCGCGCGCCTGGTTGAAGACACTGATGATCTGGTCGGAAACGGCAGGCGCATTCATGTCGCGCTTCAGCCGCGCCACATTCAGCCCCGCCGCCTTCGCCATGGCGAAGATATCGGCTTCGGTGAGGCGGCCTTCGAAGCGCATCATGGCGTTGTGATAGGCGGTGTATTTGCCTTGGCCTTTGGCGGCCAGGGCCGCGCGTGCGGCGATCATCGATTCCGGCGCCAGGATGGGAAATTCCTTCAGCACCAGGCGTACCTTTGGATCGGATTTCAGCAGCGCTTCCAGCCGGGGCTCCACCGCTTTGCAATAGGGGCAGGTGTAATCGAAGAATTCGACGATGGTGACGTCGGCGCGCGCGTTGCCGATGGTGGGGGCGGCGGGATCGTTCGCCAGTTGCCGCCAGCGCGCGGCGATGCGCTGGGCGATATCGGCCGCCGTGTCGGCGTTCAGCTTTGCGGCATAGGCGCGTTCGATGGCGGTGCGTTCGGCCGCGCTGGGCGCTGCCATGACGTTCCCGGTAAAGAGTGCGAGCGTCAGGCAAATCGTAGCAAAGCGGAACACCATGGATAACTCCTAGACGAAGGGGTCTCTCACCATAATCGTGTCGTCACGATCGGGACTGGTGGACAAAAGCGCCACCGGCGCCCCGATCAGTTCTTCCACTCGCCGCACATACTTGATGGCGTTGGCGGGCAAGGCGGCCCAACTGCGGGCGCCGGCGGTGGTTTGCGTCCAGCCTTCCAGCGTCTCATAGACCGGCTCCAGCCGTGCCTGCTGGGTGGCGTCCGCCGGCAAATAGTCCAGCACCTGGCCATCGAGCCTGTAGCCGGTGCAGATGGCGATCTTTTCGAAGCCGTCCAGCACGTCCAGCTTGGTCAGGGCGATGCCGTCGACGCCGCCGGTGATGCAGGTCTGGCGCACCAGCACGGCGTCGAACCAGCCGCAGCGGCGCTTGCGTCCGGTGACGGTGCCGAATTCGTGGCCGCGCTCGCCCAGCTTCTCGCCGACCGCATTCGTCTGCTCGGTGGGAAAGGGGCCTTCGCCGACGCGGGTGGTGTAGCTTTTGACGATGCCCAGCACCGTGCCGATGTCGCGGGGCGAAACCCCCGCACCCGCCGCTGCCTGGCCCGCCACCGTGTTGGAAGAGGTGACGAAGGGATACGTGCCATGGTCGATGTCCAGCAGCACCGCCTGGGCGCCCTCGAACAGGATGCGCTTGCCCGCCAGTTTGGCGGCGTGCAGTTCGCGCCAGGACGAGCCGATGAACGGCGCGATCTTGGGCGCCAACTCGGTCAGCGCCGCCAGCAGCGCCGCCGCATCGACTTCCGGCTGCCCGAAGCCGCGCCGCAGGACATTGTGATGCGCCAGCAGTTTCTCGATCTTGGCGGGCAGCGCGGCAGGGTCCTTCAGGTCGATGGCACGCAAGGCGCGGCGGCCGACCTTGTCTTCATAAGTGGGGCCGATGCCGCGCTTGGTGGTACCGATCTTCTGGGCCGCCGCATCCTCGCGCATGGCGTCCAGTTCGCGGTGCAGCCGCGCGCGCGATCTCGTCCAGCAACGACCAGGGATCGACCACCACGCCATTGCCGATGATGGAGCGCTTGCCCTGCACCACGCCGGAAGGAAGAAGCGATAATTTGTAGGTCTTCTCGCCCACCACGATGGTGTGGCCGGCATTGTTGCCGCCCTGGAAGCGCACCACCATCTCGGCCCGGTTGGAGAGCCAGTCGATGATCTTGCCCTTGCCTTCGTCGCCCCACTGGGCGCCGATCACGGTGACGTTTGCCATGAATATTCCCAAAACGCAGAAAAGCCCGCGAAGGGGTTCCGCGGGCGTGGGGATTTATAGCAGGTGAGGGCCGGGCTGTAAGGGCAAAGGTGCCGCATCCTTGTGGATGCGGCACCCGCCCAAGTCTCAGAAGAAGATACCGTATTCGACCTGGATGACCTCGCCGGTGAAGCGGTCGATCAGCACGGCATCGTCGCCATAGCGGACCCAGACCGTGCCGACAGGGGGCGGCATCAGATCGTAATACCCGAAGTCGTTGATCCAGTAACTGCTGCCCCAGTAAAGGCTGGGCAGGAAGTCACCGAAATTCCAGCGCCGATAACGGAAACCCGGCGGGCGATGATAGACGCCGCCACGGAAATGGAACCGGCGCGGCGCGTTGAAGCTGCGATGATAGCGCGACCAGTCCGCGCCGCCGCGGAAACCACCGGGACGGCGGTCGAAACGGTCGTTGCCGCGCCGGTCATTGCCGCGGTTGAAGTCGGGCCGGCGATTGTCGTTGCGGTCGTAACCGCCACGCCGGTCGTTGCCGCCACGGTTGAAGTCGGGCCGGCGGTCGCCGCCGCGCTGCTGGGCGAACTGGCTCCGCTGCGTCTGTTGGCGCTGCATCGACTGACGCCCGGCTTCGGCACGGTTGCTGGGCGCCGCCTGGGGCGCGGGTGCGGCATGGGGTGCTGTCGCGGCCGGCCGGCCGCCGCGTTCGCCACCGCCGCCGCGGCCATGGTCGCCGCGCTGCGCCATGGCCGGACCCGCCAGGATCGCCATCAGGGCAGCGGAAAGAAGCAGTAACTTTCTCATCGGTGTCACTCCTTGCGAAACCATAACCCCTTGAAGAGGGCGAGGTTCCATTGCAGGAAAGAGGTTATGCCCGGGGACCTGACTGCAGCATGAATGGCGACAATGGCCTGGCGTTCACAGTTCGCTTCGCCGCGCGCGATCGCGGCGTCATTGTGGCGTTTGTGCGGAGGCGGGCGCCATGATCGTGCTGGTGGTGGCTGCGGCCCGCAATGGTGTGATCGGCAAGGACGGTGCGATTCCGTGGCGATTGCCCGAGGACATGAGGCGTTTCAAGGCGCTGACGCTGGGCCATGCCGTGGTGATGGGGCGCAAGACCTGGGATTCGCTGCCGCCGAAGAACCGGCCGCTGCCTGGGCGCAGGAATCTGGTGGTGACGCGCGATACGAATTGGCGGGCCGAAGGCGCGGAACGCGTCACGCTGGAAACGGCGCTGGCGGGCGATATTTTCGTCATCGGCGGCGCGGAAATCTATCGCGCCGCGCTGCCGCTGGCCGGACGCATCGAGCTTACCGAAGTGCAGGGCGATTTCGACGGCGATGCGCATTTCACCTTCGACCGCGCACAATGGCGCGAGACGGCGCGCCAAGATCACGTTTCCGCCGAAGGATTGGCGTACAGCTTTGTGACGCTGGAACGCGCCTAACCCTTATTGTCATGGCCCGGCTTGCCCGGGCCATCCAGAGTCACAAGCGCCAGCGCTGGTTGTTCTGGATGGCCCACGTGAAGTGGGCCATGACAATGGAGGGAATGGGGCCTAAACCGGCGCCGCCAGCTCGAACTCGATCACCAGCCGCTGCCCGTCGCCCTCGTAGCGGCGCTCGCCGCGCGGCTGCCAGCCGGGATGCAGCAGAATCATCCCCGATTGCGGGCGGATGATCTCGGCGAAGCCCGCGCTCTGGCCGCCCCCTTGGCCGCCGGGCATGCGGAAGGACAGATGCGGCGCCACCATGGCGGGAAGAGGCCCGCGCGGATCGCCCAACTCGCACTGGCCGCCCAGCGCTTCGTCGTCGGACTTGGCATAGCCGTCATCGGCGAAATAGACCCCGGCCCAGAAGGCGCCAGGCCGCGCCACCATCTCCTGGTATTCGCCTTTGACGCGGGAGGCGGCGCGGGCGGTGACGATCCAGTCGGTTTTCACCCGCGCGCCGCTGCGCGAGGCGGTGAGGCTGTCGGCCAGGTCGGTCACCACCGTCATCAGCGTCTCGGCATGATGGTTGCCCCAGCTACGGAAATCTTCTTTCGCATAGGCACCCTGGCCGCGCGAGGCGCTGTCCTTCGTGCGCGCCAGGATCATGGGCTTGAGTTCGGCATTCATCTCCACCGCCACCGGCACGAAATGCACACAAAGCGGCGTGGCGAACAGGGAATGGATTTGCGGCTTGGTTGGCGGCATGGGTGCTATTCCAGCACGATTTTCGGCGCGGGCCGATGCGGCGTTTGGAGCGCGGCGGCGACTTTTTCCGCCACCGCCAGGAACGCAGCCGCTTCGGGGCCGTCGGGCTCCGCCACCGCGACCGGCGTGCCGGTATCGGAAAGTTCCCGGATCTTCGGCACCAGCGGGATTTCGCCCAGGAAGGGGGCGGCCAGCGCCGCCGCCGTGTCGCGGGCGCCGCCATGGCCGAAAATGGGATGCGCATGGCCGCAATTTTCACAAACGAACATCGACATGTTCTCGACAATTCCCAGGATGGGAACCTTCACCTTCTGGAACATGACGATGGCCTTGCGGGCATCGATCAGGGCGATGTCCTGCGGCGTGGAGACGATCACCGCGCCGGTCAGCGCCACGCGCTGGGTGATGGTGAGCTGGGCATCGCCGGTGCCCGGCGGCATGTCCAGCACCAGGACATCCATTTCATCCTGGCCGGCGGCCGCCCAATCGACCTGGGTGAGGAACTGCATCAGCGCCGACTGCACCATGGGGCCGCGCCAGATCGCGGCTTCGTCCTCGCGAATGATGAAGCCCAGCGACATGGTCTTGATGCCGTATTTCTCGATCGGCAGGATGCGCTTGCCTTCGGCGGTTTCGGGCTTCTGCGCGATGGCCAGCAGGGCCAGATTGACCGCGACGGTGGACTTGCCGACGCCGCCCTTGCCGCTGGCCACGGCGATAATGTGTTTGACGCCTGCCACGCCCTGGGGACCCTGTGGCTGGTGCGCGCGCTGCGCGGTCCTGGCCTGGCCATGATGGGCATGGTCGTGACGATCCTGGGAGGGCGCGCTCTCATGCGCCGTCAGCACCGCTGTCACCGACAGCACCCCCGGCACCGCCTTGGCGGCGGCTTCGACGGCGGCGCGCAGCGGCTCATCGGCAGGGCCGCGCGCGGCCGGCACTTCAAGGGCGAAGCCGACATGACCGTCGCGGACCACCAGGCCCTGGACCATGTCCTGCTGCACCACGCTGCGGCCGGAAACCGGGTCGATCACCTGGTCCAGTGCGCGCAGAACGTCGTTTCGTGAAGGGGCGTTCGGGGAAACCGCCATGATCCGCCTGTTTTCGGGGCGCCTCATATAACGGCGGGGGCGGGCAAAACCAAGCGGAGACGCGGTATCCGCCTCATCTTCAGCTTTTCGCTGTCTGTCCGGGCATGGGGGGCCTAAACTCCGGTGCCGAATCCGAGCCCGTACCCGCCCATGCGTTTCCCTGCCGCCGTCTTTGCCCTTTTCTGTCTTGCCGCCGCGCCGGCTTTGGCCCGCCCGGCGCCGGATTCCTTCGCCGACCTGACGGCCAAGCTGCTGCCCGCGGTGGTGAACATCTCCACCTCGCAGACCCTGAAAGCGCCGCCCAAGGGGGCGCTGCCCGACCTGCCGCCGGATTCGCCGCTGTCGGAACTGTTCAAGAATTTTCTGGGCCCGCGCGGCAATCAGCCCCGGCACGTCACCTCGCTGGGTTCCGGCTTCATCATCGATCCGTCCGGCTACATCGTCACCAACAATCATGTGATCGACAATGCCGAGCAGATCACCGTGACCTTCGCCGACAATACCACCATGCCGGCCAAGCTGGTGGGCCGCGACGAGAAGACCGACCTGGCGCTGCTCAAGGTCGCTCCGAAAAAGCCGCTGCCCGCCACCAAGTTCGGCGACAGCGACAAGGCGCGGATCGGCGACTGGGTGATCGCCATCGGCGATCCCTTCGGCATCGGCTCGACCGTGACGGCGGGCATCGTCTCGGCCCGCAACCGCGACATCAATGCCGGGCCCTATGACGATTTCATCCAGACCGACGCCCCCATCAACCGGGGCAATTCCGGCGGGCCGCTGTTCGACATGGACGGCAACGTCATCGGCATCAATTCGCAGATATTCTCGCCCTCGGGTGGCAGCATCGGCATCGGCTTCGCCATTCCCTCCAACCTGGCGCGCGACGTGGTGCAGCAACTGCGCCAGTTCGGCTCGGCGCGGCGCGGCTGGATCGGCGTGCGCATCCAGCCGGTGACGCAGGAACTGGTGGAAGCGATGAACCTGCCGTCCAACCGGGGCGCCCTGGTCTCCGACGTCACCAAGGGCGGCCCGGCGGCGCGGGCGGGCCTGAGAAATGGCGATCTTGTCACCGGCTTCGACGGCAAGCCGGTCGCCGACAACCGCGCCCTGCCGCGCATTGTCGCCAATACGCCCATCGGCAAGACCGTGAACATCGACGTGCTGCGCAAGGGCCGCAAGGTCAGCAGCCGCATCACGGTGCAGAAACTGGCCGACGCTTCGCCCAAGGACAAGGCGGTGAAGGCGCCGCCGGCGCCCAAGCCCCGCTCCAAGCTGCAGCAGATGGGGCTTTCGCTGGGTGTGTTGGATAACGGCGCGCGCGGCCGCTACAAGATCGGCCCCAAGGTGCAGGGCGTGGTGGTGACGGCGGTCGATCCCGGCAGCCCTGCCGGCGACAAGAATATGCGGCCCGGCGACGTCATCGTGCAGGTGCAGGGCGCGGGCGTGAAGACGCCCGCCGATGTCGGCAAAGCCGTCGATGCGGCGGCGAAATCGAAGAAGCCGGTGGCGCTGTTCCTGGTCAGCCGCGGCGGCGATGTCACTTATGTAGGTTTGCGACTGAATTAAGAGTTGTCATTCCCGGCCGAGTATTGCGAAGCAATGCGAGGGGAAGGGAACCCAGGTTCGTGAAAGCTGTCCAGTCTATCCAACCTGGGTCCCCTTCCCTCGCGCCGCAGCGCGGCGCTCGCCGGGGATGACAGGAAGGGTCAATCGCTGCCGACAATCTCGCTGTCGGAATACCCCTGCAGATACAGCAGCGCCGTCAGGTCGTTGTGGGCGATGGAGGCGCTCGCCGCCTGCGCCACCACCGGCTTGGCGTGGTAAGCGACACCCAGCCCGGCCGCCCGGATCATGTCGAGGTCGTTGGCACCGTCGCCCACGGCCAGGGCTTCGGACAAGTCCAGTTTCAACCCGTTGGCGGCCTGTTCCAGCGCCATCAGCTTGGCCTCGCGGCCCAGGATCGGTTCGCCCACGGCCCCGGTCAGATGGGTGCCATTGTCGAGCAGCACATTGCCACGCTCGGCGTGAAAGCCCGCCGTTTCCGCCACACGCCTGGTGAAGAAGCCGAAGCCGCCGCTGACCAGCATGGTGTGGGCGCCATGGGCGCGCATCGTCGCCAGCAGGGATTTCGCGCCGGGATTGAGCCGCACCCGTTCGTCATAGGTGCGCTGCAAGGCATCCAGCCCCAGGCCCTTCAGCATGCCGACGCGCAGCCGCAGCGCCGCCTCGAACTCCAGCTCGCCGCGCATGGCGCGTTCGGTGATGGCGGCGATCTGGGCTTTCAGCCCGGCCATGTCGGCCAGTTCGTCCAGGCACTCGACATTGATGATGGTGGAATCCATGTCGGCCACCAGCAGCTTCTTGCGCCGTCCTTCCGACGCCATCAGGTTGATATCGAGCGGCAGGCCCCGCGCCAGATGGCGGGCCGCGTTCAGCGCCGCCTGTTTTTCCACCGGCAGATCGAAGGCGAAGCCGGGCGACAGGATGCGGGCGCGGCCCGCCGCCAGGGCGATGAACAGGGCCGGTGTGGCGCCCTTGCCGATGACGTTGAGAACAAACATTGTGCCGCCATGTTCGATGCGGTGCTTATTGCAGGGCCCACAGCCAGCGGCAAGTCGGCCGCGGGCCTGACGCTGGCTGAACATCTCGGCGGCGCCATCATCAACGCCGATTCCATGCAGGTCTATGCCGAAGCGCCGGTGCTGACGGCGCAGCCCGATGCGGCGGCGCGGGCGCGTGTGCCGCATCTGCTCTACGGCCATGTGCCAGCGCGCGAACTTTATTCGGTGGGCCGTTATGCCGAGGATGCCAGGGCGGCGCTGGCCGAAGTGAAAACGATGAACAGGGTGCCCATCTTCGTGGGCGGCACCGGGATGTATTTCATGGCGCTGGAACAGGGGCTGGCGAGCATCCCGCCCATTCCCGGCGATGTGCGCGATGCGGCGCGCGCGTTGCTGGTGCAAATCGGCGTCAGAGAACTGCATAAACGTCTGGCGGCACGCGACCCGGAGACGGCGGCGGGCTTACGTCCCAGCGATCCGCAGCGCACCTTGCGCGCCTGGGAAGTGCTGGAGGCCACGGGCCGCCCGCTGGTGGAATGGCAGCGCGCCCCCGCGGCACCCATCCTTCAAGGCCTGCGGCTGGCGCGCATCCTGCTCGATCCGCCGCGTGCCGAACTGCGCGCCGCCATCGCCGCCCGTTTCGAGACCATGGTGGAGGAGGGGCTGGAAGAGGCGCGCGCCCTGGAGGGGCTGGATCCGTCGCTGCCCGCCGCCAAGCTGTTGGGTCTGCGGCCCCTGCAAGCCCTGGCGCGGGGCGAAACCGACCGCCACACCGCGATCGCGGAAGCCGTTACCGCAACGCGGCAATTCGCCAAGCGCCAGATGACGTGGTTTCGGGGCCGGATGCCGCATTATGCGCGGCTCGATCCCTGCTGTGGCAATATTATTTCCATATTTGACGAAATATCTGCATAAAATTTCTTGACGCTCGACGTCATTGTCCTTAAATTGCGCCGCAATGCACAACACTCTGGTACTCAGATTGCCGCCGTGCCGATGGGCCACCTAGCCCAGTGTCGGACATGGCGGGTATGAGAAAAGGGGCGGCAACGCCCCTTCTGCTTTTGGGGTAGTGGGGCTCTTTGGCGGTAGAAGCGGATTTCACGGGCGGGTTTTGAGATGAGCGAGACGAAGGAAAAAGCGGCGGCGACGGCCACCGAAACCA
>Ga0310811_10013855_pt1 | contig 10505 bp, 9 predicted proteins | sample YCmetagenome_FD_207642 | JGI IMG/M metagenome (GOLD analysis project Ga0310811, IMG submission 207642) | Soil microbial communities from experimental microcosm in Duke University, North Carolina, United States - YC | ecosystem: Engineered > Artificial ecosystem > Soil microcosm > Unclassified ... | reverse complement strand
CGCGCCTTCGGACGCCATCCGTAGCGCGGTGGCGCGGCCGATGCCGCTGCCGCCGCCCGTCACCAGACAGACCTTGCCCCTCATCCGCTGACCAGCCGGCAAAATTCCGCTCATGGGCCACTCCAAAAGGCTTGCGGGCGCCGCTGCACGCATATAGTTGTATGATACAACTATATGCCGGGAGTCAAGATGGCCGGGCTTTCGCTGATCGACGACATCCGCGCCGCCTCGCGCCTGATGGTGCGCGAGCTCGGCTTCATGGATGCGACGGTGGCGGCGTCGGACTATCCGCCCTCAGCCGTGCATACCATTCTGGAGATCGGCATCCGCGGGCCGATGACCTCGGGCGAGCTCGGCGATTTCCTGCGGCTGGAAAAATCCAGCGTCAGCCGCCTGGTGCGCAAGCTGATCGATTGCGGGGAACTGAAGGAGACGCCTGACGAGCTAGACGCACGCAGCAAGCTGCTGTCGCTGACGGCCAAGGGCCGGCGCACGCTGGAGGCGCTGCATGAATTCGGACGGCAGCAGGTGCGCGGCGCACTGGCGGCATTGACGGAGGCCGAGCAGCGCACGGTGCGCGAGGGCATGATGCTCTATGCCCGGGCGTTGCGGCAGAGCCGGATGGAGGACGAGGCGGAGTCGGCGGCGTGAGGTCCGTAGCCCGGATGAAGCGGAGCGCAATCCGGGGCTTCTCACAACGCGGAAAGACTGTCCCGGATTACGCTTCGCTCCATCCGGGCTACGACACTGTCATTCCGGGGCGGTGCGAAGCATCGAACCCGGAATCTCGAGATCCCGGGTTCGGTCCTACGGACCGCCCCGGGATGACCTAACGGGTCACTTCCCGAACTCTTCCCGCATCTTCGCCTGGATCTTCGCCATGCCGCCGATCCAGCGGTCGTAGTTCTCGGTCTTCTTTCGCATGTAGCCGAGCACCTGGGGGTGTGGCAGGATCAGGAAGGTCTCCTGCGCCAGGCCCGCGAGCACGTCACTTGCGACCTGCTCGGGCGTAAGATCGCCGTCGCCGGATTGCGGGCCCTTCGGGATCGAGCGCAGCATGTTGGTGTCGACGCCCTGCGGGCAGAGGATCGAGACCTTGATGTTGTCGGCCTTGTGCGAGATCGCGAGGTTCTCGGCAAAGCCGACCGCGGCGTGCTTGGTGGTGGAATAGGCGGGGCTGCCGACCTGCGACAGCAGGCCCGCGGCCGAGATGGTGTTGAGGAAATAGCCGCCGCCCCGCGCCTTCATCCGCGGGACCAGATGCCGGGCCGCGTAGACATGCGCCATGACGTGGATCGCCCAGCTCCGCTGCCAAGGCTCGTCGGAGGCGCCGCCGGCATTGACCGACATCGGATCGAAGCCGCCGCCGATGCCGGCATTGGAGCAGAACAATTCGATCGGTCCGAACTGCCGCTCGGTCTCCTCGATGACGTGGGCGATCTCTTTTTCCTGCGCGACGTCGCATCTGAAGGCTGCGCCATCGACCATGGCAGCGACTGCCCTGGCGTTGGCGGCGTCCATGTCCGCGACGACGACCTTGGCGGCGCCCGCCTTGTGAAACGCCTCGCACAGCGCCTTGCCGATGCCATTTGCGCCGCCCGTGACGACCACGACCTTGCCGGTCACCTGCATGCGACGTCTCCTCTTTTCTTATAGCGCTTCGCTTGTCTTATACCGCTCTTATACCGCTTGGCTTATTCCGCGTCGCGGGTCCTGCTCAGCTCAACACGAGGTCGAGCACCGCGGTATAATGGCACGCCGCACCGGCCAAGACAAAGCCGTGCCAGATCGCATTCTGGAAGCGCAGCCGCCGCCAGGCATGGAAGATCACGCCGAAGCTGTAGAGCAGCCCGCCCGCAAGTATGAAGCCCAGCACCAGCGCAGGCAGCGCCTTGACCACGGCGTCGTAGAGCATCACGCCGCTCCAGCCCATCGCGAGGTAGATGCCGACCGCGACGCGGTCGAACCGGCCGGGATAGCGCAGCTTCAGCACGATACCGACGATCGCCACGCACCAGACGCAGACGAGCAGCGCCAGCGCGAAGACGCTGGCTTTCAGCTCCAGGATGAACGGCGTGTAGGTCGCGGCGATCAGGAGATAGATCGCCGAATGGTCGAAGCGCCGCAGCAGCCATTTGACCGGCGAGACCGGCCAGAGATTATAGGTCGCCGACAGCACCAGCATCGAGAGCAGGCCGGCGACATAGATCGAGACCCCGACGATGTCGGTGGCGTCGGCATAAAGCACCGCAAGCACCACCAGAACGGTCGCGGCGACGGTACCGGAGAACACACCAACCGCATGGATGATCCCGTCGGCGATCAGCTCGGCCCGGTCGTAGTTCCAGCCGATCGCGTCGGCTGCAGCATGGACGGAGGTGGATGCAAACTGTTTCAATTGGAAGACGGTCATGGCAATCCGCAAGGCAAGACAATGCCCTTGTTGTATGGGTCTTTCGGGATCGGCGCGTCGTTCAAACGGCTGATTTACCGACAAAGGCGGTGGAAGTATGAAGCTTGATTTTCCTCATGCAATTGCCACCTTTGTGAACAGCTTCACTTTTCCGCCCGCCGAGATCCCCTAACGTTCACATGGCATTCAGTTTCCAGGATATGGTCGAAGAGGCGCGCCTGTCGGCCCGGGCGCTGATCGACTATGGCGAGCACTTCTTCAATCCGACGGTGCGGCTCGGGGTCACCGGCCTGTCGCGGGCCGGCAAGACGGTGTTCATCACCGCGCTGATCCATGGGCTGACGCGCGGCGGCCGGTTTCCGGTATTCGAAGCCTATGCCTCGGGCCGGATCGCGCGGGCGCATCTCGCGCCGCAGCCGGACGATGCCGTGCCGCGCTTTGCCTATGAGACCCATCTGCGCGCGCTGGTCGAGGAACGGCACTGGCCGAATTCGACCGTCGACATCAGCGAGCTTCGCCTCGTCGTCGACTACCAGCGCCACAACGGCGCCGATCGCACCCTGACGCTCGATATCGTCGACTATCCCGGCGAGTGGCTGCTCGACCTGCCGCTGCTGCAAAAGAGCTACGAGCAATGGTCGGCGGAGAGTCTTGCGCTCTCGCGCGAGGCGCCACGCGCTCATCTTGCCGCCGGCTGGCACGCGCATCTTGCCACGCTCAAGCCTGACGCGCGCGAGGACGAGCAGGCGACACTGACAGCCGCAAAGCTCTTCACCGATTATTTGCGCGCGTGCCGCGAAGAACGCTTTGCCATGAGCCTGCTGCCGCCCGGCCGCTTCCTGATGCCCGGCAATCTCGCAGGCTCCCCGGCGCTGACCTTCGCGCCGCTCGACGTGCCCGTCGGCGGCCAGGCGCCGGACGGCTCGCTGTGGGCGATGATGGTGCGCCGCTTCGAAGCCTACAAAGACGTCGTGGTGCGTCCTTTCTTCCGCGATCACTTTGCGCGCCTCGATCGCCAGATCGTGCTGGCCGATGCGCTCGCCGCGTTCAACTCCGGACCCGAGGCGCTGCACGATCTCGAAGCCGCGCTCGCCGGCATTCTCGACTGCTTCAACGTCGGCCGCGCATCGACCGCATCCTGTTCGCGGCGACCAAGGCGGACCACCTGCATCATTCCAGCCACGACCGTCTCGAGGCCGTGCTCCGCCGCGCCGTGACGCAGGCGGTGGCGCGCGCGGAAAATACCGGCGCGCAGATCGACGTGGTGGCGCTCGCCGCGGTGCGCGCCACGCGCGAGGCGCAGGTCGCCCACGGCCGCGACAAATTGCCGTCGATCCTGGGAACACCGGCGGCGGGCGAAAGCGCCGGCGGCGAGTTCTTCGACGGCAACACGGAGGTTGCGACCTTTCCCGGCGACCTGCCCCTGGATCCCGAGCCGCTGTTCAACGGCACGGATGCCTTCCGCGGCCTCTCGACCGAGGCCGCCGAGAAGAGCGACTTCCGCTTCCTGCGCTTCCGCCCGCCAAAGCTCGCGCGCGAGGGTGACGGCGAGCCGGCGCTGCCACACATCCGCCTCGACCGTGCCTTGCAGTTCCTGATCGGAGACAAGCTCTCATGAACGAGCGATCCCCGCCGCGGCGGCCGGCGACGTTCCGGCTCGACGATCCCGGCGTCGTCGTCACCGAAGCCGACGAGACGGCGCGGCTCGGCCGCGGCACCATCCAGATCACGCCGGAGCACGATCCGGCGACATTGCCGGTGCCGATTGAAGCCGTGCTGCCCGCACGACGCGGCCTCCCCTGGGGCGCGCTGTTCTGGTCCGGCCTTGCCGGGCTGACGCTGCTCGGCGTCGGGCTCGGCGTGGTTCATCTGATCGAGGATTTGTTTGCGCGCAGCGAAAGCCTCGGCTTCGTCGGGCTCGCCTTCGCATTCGTCACCGCGCTTGCGCTCGCGGTGGTGATCGGGCGCGAGGCGTATGGACTGGCGCGCCTCGCGACGATCGAGAAACTGCATCAGCGCGCGGCCGCCGTCCTTGCCAGCGACGACCGCAAGGAGAGCCGCGTCATCGTGCAGGACCTCCTGAAGATCGCGCACCAGAATCCGCAGCTCGCACGCGCCCGCGCCACGCTGGAGAGCCACACCGGCGAGATCATCGACGGCGCCGACATGATCCGCCTCGCCGAGCGTGAATTGATGTCGCCGCTCGATGCGGAGGCGCGACGGCTGGTGTCGTCAGCGGCGCAAAAGGTCTCGATCGTCACGGCCGTTTCGCCCCGCGCGGCGATCGACGTGATGTTCGTGTTCGTCGCCGCGCTGCGTCTGATCCGCCAGCTTGCGTACCTCTATGGCGGACGGCCCGGCGCGCTCGGCATGATCCGCCTGCTCCGCCACGTCATCGCCCATCTCGCCATCACCGGCGGCATGGCCGCGAGCGACAGCCTGGTGCAGCAGATGCTGGGCCACGGGATTGCAGCGAAGCTGTCGCAACGGCTGGGCGAAGGCGTACTCAACGGATTGCTGACGGCGCGGCTCGGATTGGCCGCGATCGAGGTGACACGCCCGCTGCCCTTCGCGGCGCTGCCGCCGCCGAAGCTGTCGGATCTCGCGACGGATCTGCTGCGGAAGAAAGAGGACGAGGAGGAGTAGCTTCTTCGCCTCTCCCCGCTTGCGGGGAGAGGCCGGAGCGCATCGCCAGATGCGATCCGGGTGAGAGGGAACTCTCCGCGAGTCCAACTGTCACCTCCCCCGCGGAGACTCCCCCTCACCCCAACCCTCTCAGCGCGAGCGAAGCTCGTCGCGCATCGGCCTTCGCCAAGGCTTCGGCGGACAAGAGCGGGGAGAGGGAGAGGAAAGCCAGCACCCGCCACTGGAACAGCGGCGAATCCTTCGGCGGGGACAGCTCCGGGGTCCAGCCGGTGAGCTTTTCAAGCACGTAGGTATCAGTCAGAACACCGCGCCAGCGGCGTTCGACCCGACCGAGCTGCTCGCGCTTCGCGGGAATGTCCTCCCACAGCGATAAACGATTGTCGGGCTCGCGCCCGACATAGATGCCGGCGCGGCCCTTGATCCGATCGATGCCGGGATCGCGGAAATCCTGGAAGCGGCCGCGCTCGTTGATCTCGATGACAGGCACGCGGCCCCTGAACAGCCAGCGCATCATGGCATAGGTGCGGTAGTCCGTGGTCGCGATCCAGGTCGCGCCGGTCTCGTCCAGCGCAGCCTGCGCGCGCGCTGCAACCTGCTCGTAGCCGGCTTCGGCGCCGATCGGATCGATCTTGCCGAGGAAATTCCAGGGCGCGGCGACGTAGTAGAGGAACACGATGACGACGAAGGCGATGCCCGAGACGATCGCCGTATTCGCCCAGAACAGGCTCGACCGGATCATCCGCGCCGACCATTTTTCACGCGGCAGCATGACGAGGTTCACCGCGGCCGCGGCGAAGCCGACCGGCCACATGAACATCGGCCAGGTGTCGCCGACCCGGAGCGTCAGCGATTTCGCGAGGAAATAGAGGAACGGCACCAGCACCGCGGTGGACAGCAGGATCGCGACCGGCTCGCGCGTGCGATAGCCGCGCCATGCCGTGATGACGAGGCCCGACAGTACCACCGGGAACATGACGAAGCCGACGAGACCGAATTGCAGGCCGATGTAGTCACCGACGGTGCGGAGCGAGATGCCGTAATTGGCGGTGGCGCGCACGCCCTGGAACCGGAACGAGGCCCAGTCATGCTGCGCATTCCAGATCAGCACCGGCGAGAACACGGCGATCGCAACCAGCACGGCCAGATAAGGGTAAGGACTGCGCAGCCAGCGCCAGCGCCAATCCGGCACGAGAAGAAAAGCGGCCACCGCCGGCGCGAACATGATCACGGTGAATTTCGACAGCATCGCCAGCCCGGCGAACAGGCCGGCCGCCAGCCACCAGCGTCCATCATCGCTCTGCGCCAGCCGCACCAGCGACCACATCATCGCCACCGCGAACGGGATCATCGCGACGTCGGGCGCGACCTTGGCCATCAAGAGGCCGTAGTAGAGCGCAGCCTCCGGCATCAGCACCGCCAACACGACCGCACGCGCATCATGGGTGAGGCGGCGGACGATGTCGGCGAGCAGGAGTTGCGTCACCAACATCGCGACGATGCCGCCGAAACGAACGCCGAGCGCAGTGTCACCGAAGATCGCGGTGCCGAAACGGATGAGCCAGGCGATGCCCGGGGGATGATCGAGGAAGCTGAGCGCCGCCTCCTTCGACCAGGTCCAGTAGTAGGCCTCGTCGGTGCGCAGCTCGATCGCGGAGGCGTAGACGATGCGCAGCAGCGTCATCGCGGCGATGACGAGCACGGCAGCAAGGATGAGACGGCGTTCGGCGCCGTCTGGCTTCGCGGAGATGTCGGGAGCGATCGTCACGGCCGCGCTTTTCCCCGACTTGGGAGGGGGAGTCAATGTGGGGGATATTGCCGCCATCTGCTGTCGTCCCGGACCAACGAGCGAAGCGAGTGCAGATCCGGGACCCATACCCACAGGGAGGGGTTTGGCGAAGACTCGGAGTTACCAGCCTGCCCGCAACTACTCCCTGTGGTATCGCGACGAGCGCAAGCGCTCGCGCGGGGGTCCCGGATCGGCGCGCGCCTGTGGGCGCGCTTGTCCGGGACGACAGCGGAGGCTGACCGCGGCAGCGCGCCTTTGCCCACCCTACGGTTTCGTAACCTTGCCGCGCATGTGATCCCGAAAACTGTCCACCGCTGGAATTAAACGCTAGGCTGGCTGTTCTCCTTCATGAACTGATACAACCGAATCATGGCCACCGCTCCTGTCCACATGCCCGAACTCGTCCGCGCGACCAGCGTGCGGCAGGTGCGGCTTGTCTGCGGCGTCATCCTGTTCTCCTATGTGATCAGCCATTTCCTCAACCATGCGCTCGGCAACGTCTCGGTCGATGCCATGGAGGTCGGGGTCTACTACCACACCGCATTCTGGCAGTTCCTGCCGGTCGCGATCGTGTTCTACGCCGCCGCGCTCACCCATATGGGGCTCGGCATCTATGCGCTGTATCAGCGGCGGCAGTTCCGCTGGCGAACGATCGAGCCGCTCCAGCTCGTGCTGGGCTTAAGCATCCCCGCCCTGGTCATGGCGCACGTGATCGGTGTGCGGCTCGGCCAGACGCTGTACGGACACCAAAAACTCTATCCGCAGGAACTCTACCTGTTCTTCGTCGCGTCGAACCGCATCTGGACCATGACGATCCTGCTGATCATCGCCTGGATCCACGGCTGCATCGGCATTTATTTCTGGCTCCGCCTCAAGCCATTCTTCACGCGCGCCGCGCCCTATCTGCTCGCGGCCGCAGTGCTGATCCCGACGCTGGCGCTGCTCGGCGTCTATCAGGGCGGCCGCAGCGTCGCGATCGAAGCCGACGACGGGGAATGGCGCACGCACAACCTCACCCGCCGCCAGGTCGGCACGGTCGCGGAAGCCGACACGCTCGACCGCATCACCGGCGGCCTCACCATCGGCTATGTCGGCCTGCTCGGACTGGCGCTGGCCGCGCGCGGCGTGCGCGCCTTGCGCGAGCGGCGCGGCGGCATGATCGCGCTGTCCTACGGCAACGGCAAGACCGTGCGGGTCCCCAAGGGCCTCTCCGTGCTGGAAGCGAGCCTGCGCCACAATGTGCCGCATGCCAGCGTCTGCGGCGGCCGCGCCCGCTGCTCGACCTGCCGCATCCGCATCATCGGCGATCATGGCGCCCTGCCCGAGCCGTCACAGCGCGAGGCCTTCGTGCTCACCCGTGTCGGTGCCACCGACCCTTCGATCCGCCTCGCCTGCCAGCTGCGGCCGACGTCGGATCTCTCCTTCTTCCAGCTCTTCACGGCCCATACGCTCTCGGCGAGCGGGCAGGCCTCGACGCCCGCCAGGATCGGCCAGGAGCGCTATCTCGTCAGCCTGTTCGTGGACATGCGCGGCTCGACGCAGCTGGCCGAAAAGCGGCTGCCGTTCGACACCGTCTTCATCGTCAACCGCTTCCTCGGCGCGGTCTCGCAGGCCGTGGTCGAGAGCGGCGGCCAGCCGAACCAGTTCGTCGGCGACGGCATGCTGGCGCTGTTCGGGCTGTCGGCCGATCCGCAACAAGCCTGCCGGCAGGCGCTGAAGGCCGCCGCTAGCATCGCCACGCATATCGACGAGCTCAACGAGCTCCTGAGCCACGATCTGCGCCAGCCGATCCGCTTCGGCATCGGTATTCACGGCGGCGAGGTCATCATCGGCGACATCGGCTATCGCGATCACATCGTGTTCACGGCGCTGGGCGATGCCGTCAACGTCGCCGCCCGCCTCCAGGACATGACCAAGACGCTGGCCTGCGAGGCCATCGTCTCGGAGGAGGTCCGCCGCACCGCGGGCCTCGCCGACGACGCGCTGCCGCAGCAGGAGGTCGCGATCCGCGGCCGCGACGAGCCGATGGCCGTGCGCGTGGTTGCGGACGCCAGGGAGCTGTCGATGCTGGTCGATCGCGGCGCGCGGGTGGCGGCGTAAGACAACAACGAGCGCGGTGCGCTCCCTCTCCCGCTTGCGGGAGAGGGTTGGGGAGAGGGTGTCTCCGCAACGGGACAGTCCCCTAGAGGAAAGAGCCCTCACCCGCGCCTTCGGCGCGACCTCTCCCGCAAGCGGGAGAGGTGGAGCGCACCACCGTCGCGGCGACAGCTCGACTCTCATTACGAACGCAACACCGGCTTGCTGCAACGCAGCGGCATGGGCCTGCTGCGAAAGCACGAATTGACTTCATCGGCATCGTTGCGACAGATGAATGCAGGATCGCGGTGATGACCGCGAGCCAACGAAAAGCTCCGGGAGGGGACCAGATGTTCGATCGACGCGACCTGCTCAAGGGAGCGGGGCTTGCCGCCATGGCGGCCACACTGAATTCAACCAAAGCGCTGGCGCTGGACACCGTCACCCTGCCCTTCGCCAACGGCGAACGGCCGCTGGTGAAATATCCGCAGAAGCGGCCGATGATCGGCCTGACCAGCCGGCCGCCGCAACTCGAGACCCCGTTCGCGGTGTTCAACGACGGCCCGATCACGCCGAACAACGCATTCTTCGTGCGCTATCATCTCTCGGACCTGCCCTACAATCTCGACCCCGACAAGTTCACGCTCGAGATCAAGGGCAAAGTCGACAAGCCGCTCAAGCTGTCGCTTAAGGACATCCGCAAAATGAAGGCGACCGAAATCGTCGCCGTCAACCAGTGCTCCGGCAACAGCCGCGGCTTCTCTGAGCCGCGCGTCGCCGGCGGCCAGCTCGCCAACGGCGCGATGGGGAATGCACGCTGGCGCGGCGTGCCGCTGAAGACCGTGCTCGAGATGGCCGGCGTGCAGGCCGGCGCCAAGCAGGTCACGTTCAACGGCATGGACGGCCCGGCCAGCGACAAGACGCCTGACTTCGTCAAGGCGCTCGACATCGATCACGCCAGCGACGGCGAGGTGATGCTGGCCTACGGCATGAACGGCGAGGACCTGCCGTTCCTCAACGGCTTCCCGCTGCGCCTGATCGTGCCCGGCTATTACGGCACCTACTGGGTCAAGCACCTCAACGAGATCACCGTCATCGACAATGTCTATGACGGCTTCTGGATGAAGTCGGCCTATCGCATTCCTGATACCCCGAACAATGCAATCGAGCCGGGCACCACGCCGAAGGCGACGATCCCTATCAACCGTTTCACCATCCGCTCCTTCATCACCAGCGTGCCTGACGGCGCCAAGCTGAAGGCGGGAGCTACGACGCTGCGCGGCATCGCCTTCGACGGCGGCAAGGGCATCAAGGACGTCGCGGTCTCCACCGACGGCGGCAAGACCTGGACGAACGCGAAGCTCGGCAAGGATCTCGGCAAATACTCGTTCCGCGAATGGAAGCTGCCGGTGAAGCTCGCGGCCGGCACCGTTGAGCTCAAGGTCCGCGCCACCGGCAACGGCGGCGAGACCCAACCGGATCAGCCGCGCTGGAACCCGGCGGGTTATTTGCGCAACGTCGTCGAAACCGTCCGCGTCAGCGTGGCCTGAGGGAGCATGATCATGCAGCGCACCGTTCTCCTCG
>Ga0310811_10013852_pt1 | contig 10506 bp, 7 predicted proteins | sample YCmetagenome_FD_207642 | JGI IMG/M metagenome (GOLD analysis project Ga0310811, IMG submission 207642) | Soil microbial communities from experimental microcosm in Duke University, North Carolina, United States - YC | ecosystem: Engineered > Artificial ecosystem > Soil microcosm > Unclassified ... | reverse complement strand
CAACTGAAGAAGCCGTTCTCCTCGATCCTGTATGCGCTTGGTGTGGCCGGATGCTTCATCATGCCGGAGCGCGTCGCCAAGACCGATCCGTTCAAGCAGATCACCGACGCGACCGGTTCCGGACCGTTCAAGTTCGTGAAGGATGAATGGGTCGCGGGTGCCAAGGCTGTCTGGGTGAAGAACGATAAATACGCCCCGCGCAGTGAACCGGCCGACTTCTATGCCGGCGGCAAGCGCGTCTACGTCGATCGGGTCGAGCATATCGTCATGCCGGATGGCGCGACGGCGGCTGCGGCGCTGCAGACCGGCGAGGTCGATTGGGTGCACGTGCCGCAGATCGACCTTGTGCCGATGCTGAAGTCGAGTTCCGGCGTCACCACGGCGGTGTATGATCCGCTCGGCTGGCTCGGGATCATCCGTCCGAATTTCCTGTTCCCGCCGTTCGACAATCGCAAGCTGCTGCGCGCGATCCTGCCGGCGATCGACCAGCGCGAGTTCCTCGCCGCGGTGGTGGGCGAGCAGGCCGATCTCGGCAAGCTGCCGGCGGGCTTCTTCACCGCGGGCGGCGCCATGGCGAACATGAGCGGCATGGAGGCGCTCACCGGTCCGCGCGACGTGGAGAAGGCGAAGCGGCTGGTGGGCGAGAGCGGCTACAAGGGCGAGCCGGTGCTGCTGATGTCGCCGACGGATCAGCCTGCGCTGCAGCAGGTCGCGCAGGTGACCCGTTCGGTGTTCGAGAAGGTTGGCCTCAACGTCAAATTCGCCGCGATGGACTGGTCCACGCTGGTCGCGCGCCGTGCGTCGCGCGAGCCGCCGGACAAGGGCGGCTGGAATGCGTTCTGCACCTCGTGGGCGGGCCTGTCGGTGACCGATCCGGGCGGCCATTTCCCGATCCGCGGCAACGGCTCGGGCGCGTGGTTCGGCTGGCCCACCGATGCGAAGATGGAGGCACTGCGCGATTCCTGGTTCGACGCGCAGGACCTCGCCGGCCAGAAGAAGATCTGCGAGGAAATGCAGCTTCAGGCGTTCGAGCAGATGCCGTTCATTCCCGTTGCGCAGTGGTTCTATCCGACCGCGTTCCGCAACAATATCGTCGATATCGTCAAGGCGCCGGGCATCCTGCACTGGAACCTGAAGAAGACGTGACGGCGGGCGGGTCCTCGGGTCAAGCCCGAGGACATGGCCGGCTATTGCCGGTCCCGTTGAGCGGGCGGTGCATTTCCACTGTGGGTCAGGGCGGAGCGGTGGCGATCGCCGCTGCTGGGTCGAGCGGGTTGACGGGCGGCTCGCCGATGAAGAAGCCGAGGACCTGGCGGAGCTCATCTCGTTTCAGATGCAACCAGTCCCAGTTGCTGTCGGGCCTTCTGTCCTGCTGCTGAACGAATGCGTGCTGGCGGCGGGATTTCTGCTGCATCAACCTGGCAACGCTGCCGTTGAAGTAGTTCATGATGTCGAACAGATGGTTCCAGAAGGCGCCGTGGCAGAAGCCGGGTACGACGGCGAGATCGAGGCAGATATCCTGGATGGTGCGGCCGACGGGGCGGCGGCGTACCTGACGCTCGAGATCCTCCAGCGTGGGCATGAAGAGTTCGGGATCGTCCCAGCCCGCGGGTCGGGATGGCCGGGGCGCGCGCATGCGCGCGGTGGGGTGATCGTGCTGCGCGTCTGACGGTGCGGGGAGTTCCGTTGGCGTGCGGGTGCGGCGCTCGACGAAGTCGATGTCGCGGCCGGTTGCCGCACGGGCGAGCAGCACACGCTCGAGCGCGGTCGCACGCAGGATGCCTCGATTGAGGTGGGCAAGGATGGTGGACAGGTTGTCAGTGCCGAAACACGCGGCGATGGCGTTGAAGTTGGGCGCGGTGGCGCGCTGGCGGACGGTGTCGATCAGGTGACGGCCATAGCCGAGCAGGATGCGGGCGGCGTTGAGGAGGACGTGGATGTTGTGGGGCAGGGTGGAGTCGCAGTGATCCTGTGGGGGATCGGGAGGAGAGGCGGACGGTGCGGTGGCTCCAATTGCTTCCATGTTGGTATACTTAACGGATCAGTTAGTTGCGAGGCAAGGAAAATATTCAGATGATGGCTGGTGGCCGGGGAGATTGCATGGCTGGCGACCAGCATGAGAGAGGGGATCGTCATGCCGCGCCGTTGCGCAGATTACCGAGAGAGCCACCATATGCTATTTTGTCGTGATGGCTGACCAGGAACTTGACACTCTTTACGACACTGACGTTGCCGCCTGGGCCGAACGGCAGGCGGGCGCACTCCGCCGCCGCGCAGCCAATGAGATAGACTGGGACAACGTCGCCTAGGAGATCGAGGGAGTGGCCGCGAGCCAGAAACGGGAGGTTCGCTCCCGGCTCAGGGTCATTTGCGAACACCTGCTGAAATGGCGGCATATGCCCCAATGGCGCCATCAAGGCCAAAGCTGGCGCAACACACTCGCCGAGCAGCGCCGCGAATTGCAGGAACTTTTCGGGGACAGCCCTTCGATGCGCGGTTTCGCGGGAAGCGTGTTGGCGCCGGCGTATGTGAACGCTCGGCAGGACGTGGAGCGGAAGAGCGGAAAAAGCCTCGGCCTGCCGGATGATATATGCCCGTTGTCGCTGGACGAGGTCCTGTCGTTGGACTTCCTGCCGGACGCGTGAAGCGGAGCGGGGTGTTTATACCAAGTCCCGCCGAGTGCGACTCTTACCGTCATGCCGGGCGAAGGCCCGGCATCCCTGTCGTTGCAGCTGACTGTGAAGAAAGACGTGGATGCCGGGGCCAAGCCCCGACATGACGAATGGGCCGCAATCCCTGGGATTGGGTATTGACCCACTGGTGCAATGAGACACTGCCCATAGTCCGGGTTGGAGAACGGCGCGGTCACGAATGATGCGTCGAGAGCGGGCGGCAGTCTCGGCTGCAAGGCTATGAGTAAGCATGAGACAAGCTCGCGGCCCAATCAGTCCAGTACCGGTATCAATTGACCTGGCACCGCCGTCGGAGCCGTATCGGTACTTCGCGCGCACAGTCTTCTGTGGAACGCCGCCGATCGTCTGATCGAGGTCGCAAACGAGGAGTGGGACGATGAGCAACCAAACCGAGGGCCGGTGTCTTTGCGGAGCAGTACGATTTGTCGCCAGGGGAACGCCCACGGCAGTGGCGTGGTGTCATTGCCAGAGCTGCCGCAAGCATAGCGGCGCGCCGGTTTCCGTTTTCGTAGCATTCAGGCGTGACGCCTGGGGCATGACCCAGGGCGAGATAACGAGGTTCAACTCGTCCCCTGGCAGGTTGCGCGGGTTCTGCGCACGGTGCGGGTCTACCTTGACGTGCGAAGGTGAGACCTCGGCGGACATTCATTTTCATATTGGCGCGTTCGCGTTCGATGACGCTGCACGGTTCACGCCGACGATGCAGTTCTTTCCGGAGGAGCGCCTGCCATGGTTTCCATCGACCGACAGCAGTGTTCCCTGATCGGTCGTCTGCCGAAGGTCATGGTCGCGACAGGCAATGCGCGTCAGTGAGAGGAGATCCGGTGAGTCATGCGCGGCCTGCCACCAACAGCCGCTGGTAGGCTGCCAGGTCCTCGACATGACCCTGGTCCGACCGGAGGCCGATATGTCCGTCGGGCCGGATGACGAGAAGGGTCGATGCGCCGATGCCCAATTCGTCTGCCGCTGCCGGCGCGATCCGTGCGAACCGGTTCTGATCGCCGGAGCCGGCCGTGATCACGACGATTTCCTCGATGATGGCGGATGAGTGGTTCTGATCGCGCATGAGTTTCTCCGCGTGCGCGAGTGCTTCCACCTGAAACGATGGCCCACCGATGAGCAGAGCGGTGTGGCCGGCGCGATTGGTCAGTTCCTGCAGCATGCACGTCCGTCGGTCGGCAAGGCGGACCTCGATGGTATCCGGCGGGCGCTGGCCCGGTGCGAGCGCGTCGTGCTTTTGGCCCATGACGATCGGTGAGTCCGCATAGTCGACGTCGAGTTCCGCTTCGGCGACGGCTTCGTGGTGTCGCGAACCGGGGTCGGAGAACACTGACCGCAGCGTTGCATCGCGGGCACGCCTCGCGTCTGGATCGCTGACCATCTGGGCAGTTTCGACGTCGTCGCCCGACTTCGTGACCATCTCGGCCACCGGGCGGCGCTCGCATTCGTAGCTGTCCAACAGCTTTTCGGTGGCGTCGCCATGGCAGACCAGTGCCAGCTTCCAGGCCAGATTGACCGCGTCGTGCAGGCCGGTGTTCATCCCATGGCCTTGGGCGGGGGAACATACATGTGCCGCGTCGCCTGCCAGGAGCAGATGACCTGAGCGAAACCGCCCTGCCACCTTCGTGTGACAGTGAAAGCGGGTCGGATTCGCAACACCATCGAAGCCGAGCGTCGGCAGGTAGCGGCTGATGGTGGACGCCGCATCGGCGACCAGATCGGAGTCGGGGGATCGCGGCCGCAGGTAAACGCGCCACCTCTGGTGCGGAAGCGCGGTCAGAATGACAGGGATCTCGTCCAGATAGGCGTAATTCGCCTCGTAGGACTCTTGCCAGCCGCGCAAGGTCGCATCGAACACTGCCCAAGGCTCAGTGATGTCATGTCCGATCATATCGATCCCGGCAAGGGTCCGGGCCGTGCTGTGCAGCCCATCGCATCCCACCACCCACGCGGCCAGGATCTGCTGTATGGCGCCTTCGCATTCGATGGTCGCGAGCAGCCTGCCTTCGTGGTCCGCCAGTCCCGTCAGGGTGCATGAGCGATTCACCTCGCCACCCTGCCGGTGAAGGTAGTCGGTCAGGATCGCCTCGGTCGCTTCCTCGGAAATACCGATGTTGAATCCATAGCGGCTGCCGCAGATCGAGAGGTCGATTTCGCCGAGCACGGCACCCTGCGAGCGGATACGGGCAAAACGTTGCTTCACACCCGTGGTCAGGAGCGGCTCTACAAGACCCAGGCCCTCGAAGAGTTCGAGGGTGCGCGGATGCACGACCGTCGCGCGATCCCAGTGCAACGGCGCCTGATGTGCATCGATCAGGTGGCACGCAACATTCCGGCGAAGCAACTCCGATGCGAGCAGCAAGCCGGTCGGCCCCGCACCGACCACGAGAACCGTGGTTTCAATGGACATTATGAACCTCCGGTTCTGGTTACAGGCTTGCGGTTCGCCCGCCGGCTGGTCGGGCTGAGGTCTGGTCACGATCGCGTCCGGCTGTTGTCCGGGCTTGATCTGCGGCACAAGCGGTCCGCTGACCAAGTCCAAAAACGACGGCAACCACGAACCAGGTGACGGCTGGCGCGACCATACTGCTCGGGATAGTCCGGAGGCAGTGTGCCAGGGAGCCGGCCAGGCGTCGACATTGCGTATCGGGAAATAAGTGACGCGGGATCCGGGAGGGATGCTTGCCTTGGGTCACACCGATTGTCACTCGCATTCCCGGCCCATTCGCACTATGTGTGCGGCGCAACATCCCCCAATCCAGGCCCCTATGCAGATTCGCAACGTCGCGATCATCGCTCACGTCGATCATGGCAAGACCACGCTGGTCGACAAGCTGCTCAGCCAGTCCGGCTCGTTCCGCGACCACCAGGTGGTGGCCGAGCGCGCGCTGGACCGCAACGACCTGGAGCGTGAGCGCGGCATCACCATCCTGGCCAAGTGCACCTCGGTGGTCTGGCGCGACACCCGCATCAACATCGTGGACACGCCCGGCCATGCCGATTTCGGCGGCGAGGTGGAACGCATCCTGAACATGGTGGACGGCGCCATCGTCCTGGTGGACGCCGCGGAAGGCGTCCTGCCGCAGACCAAGTTCGTCGTCGGCAAGGCGCTGGCCCGCGGCCTGCGCCCCATCGTGGTGGTCAACAAGGTGGACCGCGGCGACGCCCGCCCCGACGAGGTGCACACCGAGGTATTCGACCTGTTCGCCGCCCTGGGCGCCGACGACAATCAGCTCGACTTCCCGATGCTGTATGCCTCGGGCCGGCAGGGTTGGGCCGATGAATCGCTGGAGGGGCCCCGCCAGGATCTTTCGGCGCTGTTCGACCTGGTGGTCCGTCACGTCCCGGCCCCGGCACTCGACATCGATGCGCCGTTCGGCATGGTCGCCACGATCATGGAATACGACCCCTACCTGGGCCGCGTCCTCACCGGCCGGGTCGAGCAGGGCCGTGCGCGCGTCAATATGCCGGTGAAGGTCCTGCACGCCGACGGCACCTCGGGCGAGACCGGGCGGCTGACCAAGCTGCTGTCATTCCGCGGGCTCGACCGCGTGCCGGTGGACGAGGCGGAGGCGGGCGACATCATCGCCATCGCGGGCCTCGCCGAAGCCACGGTTCCCGATACCATCGGCGCACCTGAACTCGGCGCTCCGCTGCCCGCCATCCCGGTGGATCCGCCCACCCTGGCGATGACCTTCCGCATCAACGACGGCCCGCTGGCCGGCCGCGAGGGGAAGAAGGTGACGTCCCGGCAGATCCGCGAGCGCCTGTTCCGCGAGGCCGAGGGCAACGTCGCGATCAAGGTCACCGACAGCAACGAGACCGAGGCATTCGAGGTCGCCGGCCGTGGCGAGCTCCAGCTTGGCGTGCTGATCGAGCAGATGCGCCGCGAGGGATTTGAGCTGGCCATCGGCCGGCCCCGCGTGCTGACCCGCACCAACCCCGACACCGGCGCCCGCGAGGAGCCGATGGAGGACGTGCTGGTCGATGTGGACGAACCCTATTCCGGCGTGGTGGTGGAGCAGCTGTCGCGCCGCAAGGGCGAACTGCGCGACATGCGACCCTCGGGTGGCGGCAAGCTGCGGCTGACCTTCAGCATCCCGAGCCGCGGGCTGATTGGCTATCACGGCGAATTCCTGACGGACACGCGCGGTACCGGCGTGATGAACCGGCTGTTCGCCGGCTACGGCCCCTGGAAGGGCACGATCGAGGGCCGCCGCAACGGTTCGCTGATCTCTACCGAGAACGGCGAGGCGGTGCATTACGCGCTGTTCTACATCCAGGAGCGGGGCACGCTGTTCGTGAACCCGGGCGAAAAGGTCTATGTCGGCATGATCCTCGGCGAGAATGCCCGTGGTTCGGACCTGGAAGTGAATCCGATCAAGGAGAAGAAGCTCACCAACATCCGCGCCGCCGGCAAGGACGATGCGATGCTGCTGATCCCGCCGCGCCGCATGAGCCTGGAGCAGGCGATCGCGTATATCGAGGATGATGAGCTGGTGGAGGTGACGCCGGGCGCGGTGCGGCTGCGCAAGCGCTACCTCGATCCGCACGAGCGCAAGCGCTTCGAGCGGCGGGCGGAAGCGGCGGTGGCGTAGGCCAAGGGGGCTTTGCCCCCTTGGAACCCCCACTAAGGGCGGAGCCCTTAGAACCCGAAGGCTCCGCCTAATGCGGCCGTGCTGCCGTCAACTCATCAAACCGGCCGAGGAACGTCCGCAGTATGCGTGACGGATTCGCCTTGCTGTATCCCAGCACCAGCTCGATCTCTGGCGCCGGCCCTGCCAGCGGCCGGCTGGTAACTGACCACGTCAGATGGTTGCAGGCGAAACCAGGCAGCAGTGTCACCGCCCGCGTTGACGCCACCAGTGACATCGCCATCGACAGATACTCCGCCCGGTACGGCGTATTGGCACGGATGCCTGTCCCGCCCAGATACGCCTCGGTGATCGACCGCAGGACCGGCGCCTGATCCGCCATTCCTACGAAGACTTCGCCCTCCAGGTCCCTGGGATCAACCACGTCCCGCTCCGCCAGCCGGTGGTCGCTCCGAAGCATCACCACCAACGGCTCGCGAAGCACCGTCCGGAACGCCAGTTCCGGATGCCCTTCCTCCGCCCGCAGGAAAGCCGCATCCAGCGCGCCGGTCGCCAACCCCTGCGCCAAGTCCGGTGAATGCTTGCTGGCGATCGTCACCGCTCCTTCAGGCAGCTCATCGCCTATCACCCGCATCACCGCCGGCAACCACTCGGGCTCACATCCGCTCAGGAATCCCATCGCCAGTTTCGTCGATTCCGGCGCCGCCGCCCGCCGTGCCGCAAGCTGCGCCCGCTCTACCTGCTGGAGCGCCTGCCGCGCATGGTCCAGAAACACCTTCCCCGCTGAAGTGAGCACCACGCCGCGCGAACTCCGCGCGAGGAGGTCCACTCCGACCTCCAGCTCCAGATCTCGGATCTGCCGGCTCAATGAGGGCTGTGCGGTATGCAGCCGACGTTCAGCCGCAAGCGTCAGGCTGCCCTCCTCTGCCACAGCGACGAAGTAGCGAAGATGCCGCAGCTCCATGCCTCACCCCATGCTCTGAAGGTATGACGGCCGACCTACAAAGTCTTTCGGCCAGTCCCAGCCCAACCCTAGCTCTTCGAACGCAGCACCGCTTGGAACAATCCGCGCGGCACCGAAGGAGCCAGATCATGACCACGTCCGTCGCCCTCATCACTGGTGCGTTGACCGGCATCGGTCGCGCCACCGCCTTCGCCTTTGCACGAGAGGGCTATCGCGTCGTGATCGCCGGGCGGCACGACGAAGCCGGCCTGCAACTGGCCGACGAACTCCGCGGCCTGGGTGCCGAGGCCGTCTTCATCCGCGCCGATGTGCGCCATGAAAACGAGGTCTGCGTCCTGGTGGACCAGACGATCGGGCGGTTCGGGCGCCTCGACGCCGCCGTCAATAATGCCGGCACGGAGGGTCATCCGGGCCCCGTCACGGAACAGACCGCCGAAACCTACGCCGCGACCTTCGACACCAATGTGCTCGGAACGCTCCTCAGCATGAAGCACGAACTGCGCGTGATGCAGGAGCGGGGCAGCGGCAGCATTATCAATATATCATCGACCTTCGGTCACCGTGGCGGCCGCGGAGCCTCGCTCTACTCTGCCAGCAAGCATGCCGTGGAGGGACTGACAAAATCCGCTGCGCTCGAAGCGGCGGCGTTTGGTGTCCGCGTCAACGCCATAGCCCCGGGCCCGACCGAGACAGGCATGCTGGATCGCTTCACCGGCACAGCCGAACGCAAGGCTGCCATGGCCGCCGGCGTGCCGATGCAACGCGTCGGCACACCCGATGAGGTCGCCGCCATGATCGTCCTGCTGTCGTCGGACAAGGCGTCGTTCGCCACCGGCCAGGTGCTGTCGGTCGATGGCGGCAAGTCAGCCGGTTAGCAGATTTTTCTAAAACGCAAGGAGCCATTGATGTCATCGCTGAACGGCAAGACCGCCCTCGTCACCGGCGCTTCGCGCGGTATCGGACGCGCCACGGCGCTTGTGCTGGCGCGGGCCGGCGCGCAGATGCTGGTGCACTATGGGACAGGCGCCCAGGACGCCGAAGCTGTTGTCGCCGAGATCCGCAACGGCGGCGGCCGCGCCCAGGCAATCCAGGCCGACCTGTCCACGCCCAACGGCCCGCATGAACTCGCCGCCGCGGCGCGCGGCATCGTTGGCGACCGCCTGGACATCCTGGTTGCCAATGCCGGCGTCTCGAAGGCCGCCACCATCGAGGATACCACGCTGGAGGACTTCGACCGCTTGTTCGCCGTCAACATCCGCGCGCCGTTCTTCCTGGTGCAGCAGCTTCTGCCGATCCTGCGCGAGGGGAGCAGCGTGATACTGATCTCCTCGCTGGCTGCACGTGCCGCGGTGGGCACGCTCGCTGCCTATGCGGCAAGCAAAGGCGCTGTGGATACGTTGGTCAAGCACCTCGCTGGCCCGCTCGGCGAGCGAGGCATCCGCGCCAACGCGGTCGCGCCCGGTGTCGTCGGCACCGAAATGTCGAGCTTCACCAAGACCGAAGCGGGCCAGGCCATGACCCTCGGCATGCAAGTCCTGAAGCGCATCGCGCAGCCCGACGACATCGCCGGCGCCATCGCCTTCCTTGCCTCCGACGACGCACGCTGGATCACGGGTGAGACCCTCCACGTCGACGGCGGCTCAAAGCTTTGATTCGGACATCCGGACCGGCGGCACGTCGATGGCGTCGGGACTCACTTGGCGTCACCGCGGGGTTCCCTGACCGGCTGGATGCATGCCGAACAGTGCATAGGCGCGGGCGCTCGGCGGCCATACCGATACGACCTGCGTTCGCCACGTGAAGGCAGCGCCTAACAGGGCAACGAGGGCGACGACGCTCGCGGCCCAGGCGATCCGCAACCTGAGTGCCGACGGTGATGTCGCGGGATCGGCTATCAGCCGATCCATCGCCGATTGCTGCACCGCTGGCATGGCGGCGTCGGGTATGGCTTCGGCGGCAGGTGAGGGTGGTTCCGGACGGCTGTCCGGCTGTTCGTCCAAGGGTGCTTCCGGGACCGCCTCCACGGGCGCCCATTCATTGCCGCAACGGGCGCAGCGCACGATCCGCCCGGGCGTGACCAGAGAGTCCGGCACGTCGTAAGTGGCGGAGCAGGACGAACAGCCGATGCGCATATGACGGGCATCGTGCTCGACGCCGCTGCGCAAGGCAACGACGGATTGCGGCGATTTCGGTTGCGGTGCCGCGGAGAGCACGCCGAGAGAGGTCTCGTGCGTTGGCAGCACCCTCTCCGGCG
>Ga0310811_10013849_pt1 | contig 10508 bp, 8 predicted proteins | sample YCmetagenome_FD_207642 | JGI IMG/M metagenome (GOLD analysis project Ga0310811, IMG submission 207642) | Soil microbial communities from experimental microcosm in Duke University, North Carolina, United States - YC | ecosystem: Engineered > Artificial ecosystem > Soil microcosm > Unclassified ... | reverse complement strand
GCTCGCGCTCGCCGACGAGCTGCGGGGCGATCGCACCGGCGTCGGGCTGCGCGGCTTGCGCGCGTCGCTCACCGTCGAGGGCGCGTACTTCGGCGGCGGCTATGGACGCGCGACCGCGCGCGGCCTGCGCGCCGCGGCGCGCTTCGCCGAGCACGGCGGTCCTCCGCTCGACGCGGTCTACTCGGCGAAGGCCGGCGCCGCGCTGCTCGATCTCGCGCCGCGCACCGACGGGCCCGTCTTGTTCTGGGCGACGAAGTCGTCCGCGACGCTGCCGTCGCCGAGCGAGGCCCAGCTCGCGCAGGTCGATCCGGTCCTGCGAACCTGGTTATCGACCAAACGCTGAAGCGGCCTTCGTTGTAGGGTGCGCGCATGCGATACGACTTCCTCAGCACCGAGTGGTTCGATCAGGTGGACGCGCTGATCGCGGCGGCGGGCGACCTGAAGATTCCCGCGCCGATGAAGGCCGCGGAGATCAACGTCACCGTCGTCGCGCCGGCCGGCGACGTCCAGCTGTTCATGAAGGACGGCCTGTTCACGCGCGGTCACCAGCCGAGCGCGTCGACGTCGATCAAGCTCCAGGCGGAGCTCGCGCGGAAGATCTTCGTCGACGCCGACGCCGCCGCGGGCGTGCAGGCGTTCCTCACCGGCGAGATCCAGGTCGAAGGCGACCTCGCGAAGCTGGTCGCGATGCAGACGACCGAGCCCTCCGATCAGCAGAAGGCGCTGTCGAAGCGCATCGCCGAGATCACGAAGTAGCGCTCACTGAGCGGACGGCGCTTCGAGGTCCGGCTCGTAGGAGTTGCGCGCGCGAGACTTGTACTGCTCGTTCGCCTTCTTGCGCTTCTCCTGATCGATGTACTGCTTGCAGCTGCGCACGCTGCGATCGTTCTCGATGTGCGCGGCGTAGTACTCGGGCGCGCGCGCGGCGATCTCGCTGCCGATGCGCCCGGCTTCGGTGCAGTTGCCCGCCTTCACCAGCGAGACGAGCCGCTGGTGCTGGACCTGCGCCCACTCGGTGAGCTTCGCGTCCTGCGTGCGATCGTAGGTGCCGCCGGTCGGCTGCGGCGCGGTGCGCGGCGCGGCCGGGATGTTGTTCTGCGCGAGATCATCACCTGATTCAGCGTAGCCGGGCGCGCTGCTGCCCGAGCCCACGCCCTGGCCGCCGCCCGCACCGCCGCCGCCGCCGGTGCTCGCGGCGCCGCTGAAGAAGCCGTTCTGATCGTCGAGCGACTTCGGCTTGCGATCCGGCGTCGTCACCTCGATGGAGCCGGTGCCCTTCTTCGCCGGGACCTTGTTGTTCGCGGTCGCGGACGCGCCCGCGTGGTGCTGCGCGACGTTCTTGTCGGCCACCTCGCCGTCGATCGCCACCTGCTGCGCGGGTTGATCCTTCTCGGCTTGGCGCTCGTGCTCGTCGAGGTTGACCTGATAGCTCTCGGTGCTCGCGGGATCCGCCTTCTTCTCGAGCCGCGCGACTCCTTCGTCGGGTTGCGCGGGCGGCGCCGCTGCCGGCGCGTGGTCGGTGGCGACCGGACGCTCTTCGCCGGTGACCTTGCCCGTCTTGTAGAGCACGGCCGCGCTGCCGCCGACCAACACGAGCGCGAGCGCACCGGCGAGCGCCGGATGTCGCGCGATCGGCGTGAACAAGCCTTGCAGCCACGCGAGCACGCCGCCGCCTGCTTCCTTGCGCCGCGGCGCGCGGCGCGCGGCCTCCTGCAGGAGCAACGTCGAGATCGCGGGCGCCGGATCGGTCTGCGGCATGCGCGCGAGATCCGCGCGCACGCGGGTCCGCGTCTCGGTCAACGCCTCCATCGCCGCCCGGTCGCCCGGGTGCGAGGCCAGGTGCGACTCGAGGCGGGCCTGATCGGCCTCGTCGAGCTCACCGTAGACGGCTCCGATCAGGAGCGCGTCGATGTCCTGGCGATCGCCCATTTCTCGTGTCCTTATACTACGTCCCATTTCGTGTACTGACTAAGGACCGTCACTGGCAAGACTCTTGCCCGGTGTCAGCCGGATGACTGAGCGGCCCTGATGAGCTTGTACACGGATGGGAGGCGCGGGCGATCTACGGGATCCGTCGGTTCACGCTCCTTTCGCAGCCTGGGCGAGCAAATCTCGCAGGTTAGTCAGTCCTTGGAGGGTGCGCAGCTCCACGAGACGTCGTCGATGGCCCAGCCATCGTCGCCGCAACGCGAGGCGTCTGCTTGGGTCGTCTTCACCTCGGTCGCGGCGAGGTTGAACGACGCGCCCTCCTGCTTCCGCGAACGGTGCTTCGTGTCGGGCGCGCAGGTCACCGACCACGTCACGCTGCACTCGACGTTGATCGAGCACGCGTTGGTGATCGTGAAGTCGACGGTGGTGTCGCCGCTGTCCTTCTGATCGAAGCTCGCGCACTCGGCGACCGAGCTCTTGTTCTTCTTCACGTGCTTGCCGTCGGCGATCGCCGTCGACGAAAGGAGCGACATCAGCGCGAGGGCACACCCTGCCCAGCGCGCACCGTTTTCGGAACGCATGCAGACCTCCGGCGCGGCGGCGGGCGCGCTCGCTCTCGCATGCGCGCTGCACGATCCGCTTCTGGAATCTCGGACAACGCGATCGTGCGCCGGTTTCAATTTTCGTAGCCGCGTGTGACCCTCCGCGCATGCGTACGGGACCACTCGCGATCTTCGCCGACGATCTCCTGAAGGGACACACCGCGATCGTCACCGGCGGCGGCAGCGGCATCTGCCGCGGCATCGCGCGCGCGTTCAGCGTGCTCGGCGCGGATGTCTGCATCACGAGCCGCAAGCAGGCCGTGCTCGACGAGGCGTCGGCCGCGATCAGCGCCGAGTCGGGGCGCGCCGTGCTCGGCGTCGCCGCCGATGTCCGAAACCCGGACGAGCTGGCGAAGGTCGTCGCGACCGCGGCCGAGCGCTTCGGCGGCCTCGACACGTTCGTCAACGGCGCGGCCGGCAACTTCCTCGCGCCCGCCGCCGCGCTGTCGCCCAACGGCTTCAAGACCGTGATCGACATCGATCTGCTCGGCAGCTTCCACGGCGCGAAGGCGGCGTTCGAGCTCTTGCGCGCGTCGAAGCGCGGCGTGCTGATCAACGTCAGCGCGACGCTCCACTATCACGGCACGCCGTTGCAGATCCACGCGTCGGCGGCGAAGGCCGGCGTCGACGCGATCACGCGCAACCTCGCCGTCGAGTGGGGCCAGTTCGGCATCCGCGTCGTCGGCATCGCGCCCGGACCGATCGCGGAGACCGAGGGCATGCGCAAGCTCGCGCCCGGCGACGCCGCGCAGAAGATGATGAAGGCGATCCCGCTGCAGCGCTGGGGCACGATCGAAGAAATTGCGGCGAGCGCGGTGTTCTTGCGCTCGAGCGCGGCCGAGTACATCACCGGCGCGATCTTCGTCGTCGACGGCGGCCAATCGATCTCGCAGGGTATGTTCGGCATGTGATGCACCGGAAGCTCGAGTTGCCAGACGACTCGAGTAGCCGCGAAACATAGTGCGTCGCTGACAGACGCTCGCGTCATCGACACCGACGCTCGCTCGCTGTTAGAGCGACGCCATGTCTCTCCGCCGGAATTTCGTGATCGCCGTTGCGCTCGTCGCAGCGAGCGCATGCACCGATGTCGGTGACGACGGCTCTACCGTCGACACCGGCCAAACCCATGACGAGCTCGACGCGATCGGGCTCGCGAAGCAGCCCGCGTCGCTGCTCGTGCTCGACGCGCGCGCCGACGACGCGCAGCGCACGCGCCTCGCGCGCGCCCTCGATCGGATCGGCGGCGGCGTCGTCGAATCGCTGCCGCCGCGCCTCGTGATCGCGCAGGTGCCCGACGGCGCCGACTCGATCCTCCGCGACCTCGGCGTCGTCGCGCGCTTCGATCGCGCGATCACCGGCGCCGATCTCGGCGCCGCGTCGATCGACGAGGATCGCTTCGCCGCGGTCTACTCGAACCGCTGGTTCCCCGGCCAGGTGCCGCCGCAGACGCGGCTCGCGCCGAAGAAGGCGATCCGCCCCGCCGGTGAGGCGTTCGAGTCCTCGCCGCTGGCCGCGCCGCCGCATCGCACGCGCTTCGCGGTCGCGCCCGAGGATCAGATCGCGGTGCCGTACGCGTCGGGGACGATCGTGATCTCGATCGTGCTGCCCGAGTCGAACGGCGTCGGCGAGCCGTCGACCGAAGACTGGACCGAGGATCAGATCCGCGACACGTACCTCAAGGTGCAGGCCGCGATCGACAACCTCGCGCAGGCCGAGCCCAACAGCCACCTGCGCTTCGTCGTGCACTACGAGTCGCGTCCGGATCACGGCGGCCTCGCCGGCACCGTCGACAGCGATCTCGAGTTCGGCAAGCACGCGCAGTGGAACAACTGGCAGGACGAGAGCACCGCGACCGCCGCGGTCCTCGCCAAGATCCTCGGCCACGCCGTCGATCCGAACGACGTCTACAACGCCGCGCTCGAGTACGACGCGCAGCTCAAGGCGCAGTACCACGCCGACGGCGCGTACTTCGTGATGGTCGCCGCCGACGGCAACTACACCGCCGGGCTCCGCGCGCACGCGTACATCTACGGTCCGTGGACGGTGCTCGACAGCTCGTACGGCTGGGACACGTTCAACCACGAGTTCGGCCACATCTTCGGCGCGATGGACGAGTACTGCCCCGACGCGTGCGTCCCGACGACCGCGCAGCAGGGCTATCTCGGCATGACCAACGGCAACGCCACCTATCAGATCGGCGGCGACGGCATCAACAACGGCCAGGGCGAGGATCAGCCGAGCCTCATGAACTACAACGTCGCGCAGGCGATCAACGGCTACACGCGCGCGTCGTGGGGCTGGCTCGACGTCGACGGTGACGGCGTCATCGACGTGCGCGACACGTTCCCGCGCAGCACGCTCTCGATCAGCGTCGTCGGCAACACGGTGCACGCGACCGGCGTGATCGCCGATCAGCCGGCGCCGCGCTTCGCGGGCCCGCGCTACTCGATGAACACGATCGACGCGCTCGAGTATCGCGTCGGTGACGACGCGGGCGCGCCGTGGTTCCGCGTGCAGCTGGCGGCGGATACCCGCGGCCAGCAGGCGATCGATCTCGATCTCTGCGATCTCCCCGCCGGTGGCCAGTCGCTCTGGCTCCGCGCGATCAACTCGGCGGGCAACGTCGAGGTCGCGCAGCGCGTCGCGCTGTACGTCGACGGCACCGCCAACCCGGCGCCGCGCGCGCGCCTCGTGCTCGATCACGCGATCGCGTCGACCAGCGGCTCGGTGCTCGCGCACGCGGTCGCGCAGGACGACACCGCGGGCCTCCAGTACCGCTTCGACACCGACGGCGACGGCGTGTTCGAGACCGCGTGGAGCGCGTCGTCGGACGTCAGCTTCGCGCCGCGCGCCGGCCTCTCGCACCCGGCCGTGCAGGTCCGCGATGCGGCCGGTTCGATCACGACCGCGACCGCGGAGCTCGACGGCTTCGACAAGGACGCCGCGCCGGCGATCGACGTCTCGGCGATCCCGAGCGTCGTGTTCGGCTCGCGCAACTTCGCGTTCGCCGCGAAGGCGAACGCGGTCGATCCCGAGGGCGACGCGGTCGAGTACCGCTGGCTCGTCGACGACGCGACCAACAACTTCGACCGCCACACCGCGACCGACTGGTCGCCGTCGGCGGCGTTCGCGACGACGCTCGAGACGCCGTCCGGCCTGGCCGCGACGCCGCTCGATCTCACCGCCGGTGACGCGACGCTCGGCCCCGCCGACGTGCGCCAGGTCCTGAAGCTCGACAACAACACGCTCGCGGTCGCGGGCGGCTGGCGCGGGCTGTGGATCGTCGACATCACCAAGCGCGCGGCGCCGGTCGTGCTCGCCAAGCTCGATCTCGAGACCACCGCGCAGCGCATGTTCCGCGACGGCAACCGCCTGTGGGTGCTCGGCTCGCTGCTCACCGTCGTCGACATCCACGACTACCGCGCGCCCGTCGAGATCAAGCAGTTGCTCCCGGCCAAGGCGTCGCGCGTGCTGAGCGATCCGAACGCGCAGGACATGATCGAGAACCAGTCGACGTGGAGCGAGCTCTACGATCAGTTCGGCGCGAAGATCACGGACACCAAGATCGAGGTCACGATCGATCACCCGCGGCCGGCCGATCTCCGCATCACGCTCTACCCGCCGAAGCAGTTCGGCCTCGCGCCGGTCACGCTGTGGGACCACAAGTCGGCGCTCGGCGGCCTGAAGACGCTCAAGTTCAACGAGGGCACCACGCCGGGCTTGAAGGCGCTCGAGGGCAAGTTCGCGAGCGAGAACTGGGGCATCGAGATCATCGACGACAACGCGAACGGCCAGACCGGCCGCCTCGTCTCGACGAAGATCACGTTCGCGACCTCGTCCTACGCGGTGCCGGTGCTCGACGACGCGAGCCGCGTGCTCGTCGCCGGCGGCAAGCTGGTCGTCGCGGGTGACGGCATCGAGACCTTCGACGCGAGCTTCGCGCAGCTGGTGATGCCGCTCGCGATCGTGAAGGGCACGCCGTGCTTCGACGCGTTCGTGCAGAGCGGCCGCGTCGTGTGGATGGGCCCGCTCGAGGCGAAGTCGAAGTCGGGCACGATCACGACGCCGCCGATCCGCGGCCTCGCGGTGATCGATCTGACCTTCCCGATGCTCCCGATCGTCGTGCGCACCGCGACCGACGTCGGCGGCGACGCGATGGAGATCGCCAAGGTCGGCACGCGCGTCTACGTGCGCGTGCAGCCGACCTCGGGCTGCACCGGCAAGGGCTGCGGCGCGGGCGATCCGTTCACCGTCGTCGGCAACGCGAGCTCGCTCGCGAACGGCGCGTACAAGTGGCAGCTCGGCACGACGCCGTTCCGCTTCGATCCGATGGCGTTCGGCGACGACAAGGCCGTGTGGGCGATCGGCGCGCGCGGCTGGGTCATGCACTACGACGTCTCGAACGCCGGCGCGATCGCGCTCGCCGCGGAGTTCCCGCGCTCGATGGGCAGCGGCCTGATCTCGACGGGCACGAACGAGGCGTTCCTCTGGCAGTGGGGCCCGGCGGGTCAGATGCTCCAGCTCGATCAGGTGACGAGCACGGTGTCGCGCGTCTATCGCGTGACGCTCGAGGCGCGCGACGGCGCGGGCATGGTCTCGCGCGTCGGCCGCACGGTGCACGTGATCCCGTACGATCACGCGCCGTCGATCACGGGCGCGTCGATCACGCAGGGCATCACGACCGCGGATCAGTGGATCTTCCACGTCTCGGCGGATGATCCGGACTACGGCACGACGTGGGATCCGCAGGTGCTCGTCCGCGCCGACTGGGACGGCGACGGCTCGTGGGACTCGGACTGGTTCCCGATCGGCCAGAACAAGACCGGCGAGAAGGCGGCGGACCTCTACGCCGACTTCCCGGTCGCGGGCCACTACGACGTGGTGTTCCAGGTCCGCGACGGGTTCTGGGCGTCGTCGACCTACGTCTTCCCGATCGACGTGCGCGCGCTCGTGCGATAGTCCGAGCGTGGACTTCGCCACGCCGCGGCGATCGGTCGCCTTGCGCGTCGTCTCCGGACGCGCGCACTACGACGAGGTCGTCGCGGCGGCGATCCAGGCGCACACCAGCGTGTGGATCGCGACCGCGAACCTGAAGGAGCTGATGATCGAAGATCATCGCGCGAAGCCCGGCGTGCGCAGGCGGCTGGGACGCGCGACGTATCGATCGGTGCTCGCGGCGTTCGCGGAGCTCGCCGCGCGCGGGGTCGAGATCCGGTTCCTGCACGCGGAGCGGCCGTCGCGGCCGTTCCGCGCCGAGCTCGCGAAGCATCCCGAGCTCGCGGAGATCCAGATGCGCGTGTGCCCGCGCGTGCATCTCAAGACCGTCGTCGTCGACGGCGGTCTCCTGTACCTGGGCAGCGCGAACTGGACCGGCGCCGGCCTCGGCGTGCGCGGCTCGGGGCGCCGCAACTTCGAGCTGGGCATCGTCACCGACGACGCCCAGCTGCTCGACGAGGTGCAGGCGATGTACGAGCGCATCTGGTCCGGCGGCGAGTGCGCGAGCTGCAAGCTGCGGCCGCTGTGCCCGGCGCCACTGGATGGTCAGCCTTCGAGGGGCCGCACGGGGCAGGGCCGAGGTCCGAAGGACCGAGCCGAGCGAAGCGAGGACCCGGGGCCCCCAGGCCCCGAGGGGATCGCAAACCCGAAGAAACTCGCGAAGGTGAAACGAAAGCGCAAGACGACGTAACCGCGGCGGGGCCCTCTGCCACCATCTATCCGTGGCCAACGTGGCCTACGTCGAAGATGTCGTGCTGGTCGATCGCTGCCTCGAAGGAGAGGAAGCGGCCGCGCGTGAGCTCTTCCGGAAGCATCGTGCCCGCGTGCACGCGTGCCTCTATCGAGTGCTCGGCGGCAACCGCGACATGGACGACTTGCTCCAGGACGTCTTCATCCAGATCTTCCAGTCGCTGAAGAGCTGGCGCGCGGAGGCGAGCCTCGCGACGTGGATCGATCGGATCGCGGTGCGCGTCGCGTGGCGATACCTGTCGCATCGCAAGGCGACGCCGCCGACGCTCGAGCTGGTCGAGGACGCGGTGACCTTGTCGCTCGTGGGGCCGGGCAGCGGCGCGGCGGGCGGCGCGCGCAAGGCGATGGCGCGTGAAGGTGTGCGCCGCTTGTACGCGGCGATGGATCGCTTGCCTCCTGCGGCGCGCGTCGCGTTCGCGCTGCACGAGATCGAGGGGCGGCCGATGGCGGAGGTGGCAACCCTGACCGGGGCGTCGGTGACCGCGACCAAGCTGCGGGTGTGGAGAGCGCGTCGCGCGCTCGAAGCGTCGGCCGCGAAGGATCCGGTGCTGCGCGAGATGCTCGAGGAGCGGGACGCATGAGCTTGAAAGACCGCGTGCAGGTCGAGCCGCTCGACGACGAGCGATGGGCGCGGATCGAGCGCGGCGCGGTCGCGTCGGTGCGGCCGCGCGAGGCGCGCGTGCGTCGCTCGTTCGCGTGGGCGTGGGGCGCGGGCGCGCTGGCGATCGCGGGCGTGATCGGGGCCGTCGTGCTTTCGGGCAAGTCCCTTCGACAAGCTCAGGAGGGCAAGGGCACGGAGCCGATCGTCGTCGCGACCGAGGCGCACGGCACGAAGCTCGCGATCGACGGCGCGACCGTCGAGGCGGCGGCGGAGACGTCGTTCACGGTGACGCGGCCGAACGGCGCGATCGACATCGAGCTCGGGCGCGGGCGGATCGAGCTCGACGTGCCGCATCGGGCGGATCGCGCGCCGCTGGTCGTGCACGCGGGCGACGTCGACGTGATCGACGTCGGGACGATCTTCAGCGTGACGCGCGCGGAGGACGTGACGGTCGAGGTGAAGGAGGGCGAGGTGCAGGTCGCGCGCGGCGGGAGGATCGAGCGGGTGGCGGCCGGGCAGCGGTGGGCGTCGCCGCGGATCGCGAGCGCGACGCTTGCGCATGCTGGTTCCGGATCGACCACGGCCACGACCACGACCACGTCCCAGACGGCGATCGCGATCGGGACGCCCAAAGATCAGCTCGCGCGCAAGCACGTCGCGACCGCCCCGGGCGGATCCGGGACCAATGCTGTTCGTTCCGGCTCGCCCCCCGTTCGTGCTGAGCGTGGCACCGAAGGTGCCGAGTCGAAGGACGGCGCCTCGTCGGGATCCGACGTGATCATGGATCTCGCCAAAGCGATCAAAGGCGAGCCCGTCGATCCCGCCGTCGCGGTCGCGACGCCGGACTTCGCCACCTACCAAGCCATGATGCTCCACGCGACCGGCGGCACCGCGTCGCAGGGCCTGTACGGCATGGCGCGCACGAAGTTCGCCGCCGGCGCCGCCGCCGACGCGATGCAGTGGCTCGACGCGTACCTCAAGCGCTTCCCGCACGGCGACGAGATGGAGGCGGTGCTGTGGTTGCGAGTGCGCATCCGCTGCCAGGCCCGCATCGACGACGCCTGCCGTGCAACCGCGCAGACTTACCTCGACCGGTACCCGAGCGGTCACCGGTCGCACATCGCCGAGCTCGTCACCAACACGCGATAAGCTCATCAGCATCGTGTCGACGATCGTCGAGCTGCGCTTCGACGATGCCGCTTCTCTCGAGCGGCACTGGCGCGAGCACTTGTCGCGCGGCGGCGCGTGGCTCGCGGGCCGGACCTACGATCGCGACACCGTGTGCGCGCTCGTGATCATCGCGCCGACCGGCACGCGGATCGAGGTGCGCGCGCGCGTCGTGTTCGCCGACGGCAACGGCAGCGGCCTCGCGCTCGAAGGCTTCGGCCCGAGCATGCGCGAGCAACTCGAGGCGTTGGTCAACGAGCCGCCGCCCGAGCTCGAGCTGCCGCCCGAGCCCGCGCCCGAGCCCGACGACGCTCCGCCCGATCACGATCCGATCGCGAAGAACGTCCACGAGCGCATGCGCAACCTGTCGATGGTCGAGGCGCACAAGGTCGCGCGCGACGGCGAGATCCACGAGCGCGTCGCGCTCGAGCGCATCTACGGCAAGGCGGTGTGGCCGCAGCTCC
>Ga0310811_10013848_pt1 | contig 10508 bp, 7 predicted proteins | sample YCmetagenome_FD_207642 | JGI IMG/M metagenome (GOLD analysis project Ga0310811, IMG submission 207642) | Soil microbial communities from experimental microcosm in Duke University, North Carolina, United States - YC | ecosystem: Engineered > Artificial ecosystem > Soil microcosm > Unclassified ... | reverse complement strand
TTACAACTACGACTCAAACGTTCCGCTCGTTTTCAGCGGACCGTGGTTCGCGCCCGGTCGCTACACCGAATTCGTCCGCACCGTCGATCTGGCGCCCACCCTCGCCGCGATTGCCGGCGTAAAACCGGATGAGAAGATCGACGGCGTCGTGCTTCGCCGAGCCCTGAAATAGCGGCTAGAGCGCCGGCCGCTAGAGTGCCGGATAGTCGGAGACGAATCGCGGCGCCGCATACTGCCCCAGCAGTGTCGCCGTTGCCTGCAGAGCGGAAAACGTGTTCGACCCGGTGACGACGATCAGTCCGCCCGCGCGCGCGAACCGATCGCGGGTGACGATCCCGTGCACCAGCGGCACGGCGAGCCGTGCATCGGTTCCCGTGACATCGCGCACATCGACCACCATCAGGCGCGTGCCGGCGGCGTCAGCGCTGGCGAACATCCGTCGCATGAACCCGCGAGGAGCTTCCGCGTCGGCCGGGCCGGGCGCGACAAGGTGCACGTACACCGTGCCCGTTGTGCGGTTGATCGAGAACGAGCTGCTGACGCTCGGCGATTCAGGCACCGTCGCGTTCGCGCCGCTGGTCGCCACTGCCGTCGGCTCGGCGCACGCCAGTGCGACCAGCGCCAGTGCTGCGCGTATCATTGGCATCGTCGATCTCACGGAAAGGGGCGCGGACGCGGCCACGGCCACGGCCATGGATCGAAGGAGCGAGCGCCGGCGATGCCACGTACCGCCGCTTCCCGAACGGCTGGATCGCTGGAGCTGAGTAGCTGGGTCAGAGTCTCCTGCGAGCTCTCCCCCGATTTCGTCAGCGCGCGAATGAGCGCGCGCCTGACCCGATCGTTCTTCTCCACTTTGAGCGCATCACGTATCGCGGGCAGGGCGGACGCATCCTCGAGCTGCCCCAGCGCCCACGCCGACTTGAGACGAACGTCGGTGTTGTCGTCGGCTAGCAAACGCAGCAGCCCCGGCGGCGCCTTGACGTTCTCGTCCAGCTGACCGATGGCCCACGCAGCCGTACCGCGCACGCTCGGATTGCGGTCCGCGGTCGCCGCGGCAAGAACGTCGAGTGAAGAGCGGTCCTCGAGATTGCCGATCGACCAAACCGCGGTCTCACGGACCCGCTCGTCTGCATCGCCACGGAGAGCCGCGCTAAGCGCCGGAACAGCGCGCCGGTCCTGGATGTTGCCGAGTGCCCACGCGCTCATCTCTCTGACCCTCGCGTCGGCGTCGTGTGCGAGCACGGCGGTAAGCGCATCCACACCTTCACGCGCCTCCAGATTCCCGAGCGCCCAGGCGGCAACCCGGCGCACCGACGCGGCGTTGTCCTCGCGAACGACTTTTATCAGAGCACCGACCGCCGCCGTCGATTCCATGTGACCGACCGCCGCGACCGCCGCCTCGCGGACTTTCTCGGCGTCGTCGCTAAAGAGGTTGATCAGCGGATTCAACGCGCGGCCGTTTTCGATGCGGCCGAGCGCCCACGCCGAGTTGGCGCGAACGTCGGTGGACTGATCGCGGAGAGTGCGAATGAGCGGATCGACTCCGTTCGGAGCCTCGACGAGACCGAGTCCGAGGGCAGCGACAGTCCTCATGGCCGCGTCCGACGAACCGAGGCGGGTGACGAGATCGCCGCCGACCGTTTCGGCCTTCTGGGTGCCGATCAATCGAACGGAAAGCTCACGCACGCATGCGTCGTCCGACCCGATTCCCTCGAATAGCTTCTGGATGTCGGCGGGCGACAGCGCGTCGCGGAAGCGACGATCGTCGGTTGTGGTCACTGCCGGGGCCAGAGGGGTGACTGGCGCATCGCTGCCGTTTCCCCAACCCCAGTTGTTCACCGCCCTCGATGCCAGGGAGCAGATCATCGGCGGCGCACCACGTGCGGCGGTCAACAGCGCCGTGACATCTATCGGCGCGGCGGCCGATCTGACATCGACACTCCGCGTGTCGACACGACCAGCCAACTCGCCGGAACGCGTTCCCAATGGCGCACCACCCAGCGACGAAAACGCGAAAGTCGCCAGCGTCATTCCTATCAGTCGTTGCATCGTTGCTCCGTTCATGGTTCCCGCCTCGCGCGGGTAAGTTGAAAAATCAGCACTACATCTCAAAAGAGAGGGCGCTCGTCGGAGCGCCCTCTCCGGTTGCTAGTTCGGGAACGGGCGCGGCTCGGGCCAGGGACGCGGCCAGGGGCCGGTCGCTTGTCCACCAGCCAGCGCGCGCACCGCGATTGTCCTGATCTCCGGATTGTTCGACTCCAGCAGGCCTTTCAGAGCATCGACGGATTTTTCACCAACCGCGGCGAGCGCCCTGATGTACGCCACCTGCAGATCCTTGTCGGGTTCGCGCTTTAGCGCTGCCTCGAGACCGGGAATGGCGGCCGGATCTTCGATCTGAAATAGCGCCCATGCGGCGAGCTCTCGCATCTCCGGATCCTGGTCGTTCAGCAGATTGATCAGGGCCGGCGGCGCCTGCCTCACATCGGTATTGCCGAGCGCCCACGCCGCGCGCTTTCTCACTTCGACGCTCTTGTCGGACAGAGCGGCTGCCAGCGCATCGGCGGCTGAGCGATCGCCAACATTGCCAAGTGCCCACGCGGCCCGTGCCCGCACTTCAGTGCTCGCGTCGCCCCGCAAAGCTGCCGCGAGCGCCTGTTCTCCCACGGAAGAACGGTCACCCTCGGCCAGCGCCCACGCGGCCATCTCGCGAACGTCGACATTTGAATCGCGGCGTAGCGCATTGGCGAGCGCGTCGACCGCGACCTGCTGGTCGGCGTACTCCGCCAATCCCCACGCGGCGATGCGGCGGAGCTCGGCGCTCGTATCGGTGGCAAGAATTTTCGCCAACAATGCCGGACGCTCGTCGTTACCACGTTGGGCTTTCTTGCCGCCTTTGGCCAATGCATCCAGAATTACGGTCGGCGCCACTGCCGTCGACGCCTGGGCGATCACGCCCTGTAGATAGTCCGGGACGGTGTGCTGCAGGGTGTTGGTGATCGTCTTTTGCACCGTACGCTGGAACGTCGACGTCTCTACGGACTCGTGGGTCTTCGATCCGCCGATGATCTCACGCGAATCGGGATAACCCTTCGCGACGGCTACTTTCTGCGACGACGCGAGCTCTACACTGTCGACGGGCGCTGTCGGTGCAGCGGGGGCGCTCGCGACTTCTGATTTCTGGGCGACGGGGGCGCGCGGCGCCGGAGCTGCAGCGCCCACGACAATGGCGATCATCGCCAGCGACCCGATCAAGCTCAGGGACTGCTTCCGGCTAGGACTCACGTGACGAAGCTCCGGATCGAGAATGGCGAGCATACGGCCCTCGAATTCCTTGCGCCGCGCCATCGCCAGTGCGACCGAAGGCGTGGCATCCCTGCGGACACTCGTAACGATGTCGAGCAGATGCTCGGCGTAGTCAGTTGCCCGCGCGCCACACGCCAATGCCAGATCGTCGCACGCGCGCTCGCTCTCCGAGCGAAGCTGTTTCGCGGCAGTCCACACCAGCGGGTGGAACCAGTAGAAAGCGCAGGCCAGGCGGCCAAGCGTATGTCCGACGAGATCGTGACGACGCACGTGCGCGAGCTCATGGAGCAGAACCGCGCGACGGCGGTCCAGCGACCACGTATCACACTCGGCCGGCAGCACGATCGTGGGGGTGAAAACTCCGCAGGCAAACGGCATCTTGGCGTCCTCGCTGCGGAGCAACCTTGGCGGCTCCTCGAGCGACAACCTGTCCGAGACTTCCCAGAGCGGCGTCAGCCAGTCTTCGCTATCGAGCGGACGCGAGCGATTGACGATCCGCTTCACCAGCATTGCGGCGTATCCGAGCCACCCGGCGATGATCAGCATGACCGCGGCCCAGACGAGAAAAAGAATCGACAGTCCACTGAGCAGACGCGAGCTCACGGCGGGTTCCCCCGTTAGGCCAGACGCGACTTCGCTAACGTTGGCAGACGTGCCGTTCGATACGGGAACCGCGGCGCTTTGATGTGACCCGGCGCGGAGTTCAACCGGGGCGGTGATTGCAGCGACATTATCACTCGCCGCTGCCGTCGCGATCGGCGGCAGAATTCGCAGCGAGATCGGTGCCCAGGCGGCCAGCGCAGGTACGAGTAGCAGGGCCGACAGCGTCACCAGCCATACCAGGTGCCGCGCGCCTGCAGAAGTCCGCTGCATGGTAAGCGTGATACCGATTCCGACAAGGAGGATGAGCGTCGCCTTCACCAGTAGCAGGATCATCGAAGTGTTCGGGCCGCTGAGCGACGCGGCAATCGTTGAAAAAATCGTCGATGTCATAGCGCTATCTCCCACTTTGCCGCGCGCGGCGGATGCTGTTGCGGAGGCGCTTGACGTCGGCCTCGCTCAGATCGACGTCGGACATCCGGAGGAGGGCCGTCACCGCCTGCTCGGTGCTGTCACCGAAATAGGTCCGGACAACGTGAGCGAGCACATCCTCGCGCGCGGTCTCGGTCGGCTTGGCGGGATAGTAGATGTAGCGCGGCCCGTCCTCGCGGTGCTTGATCAGCTCCTTCTCGCCGAGGATGCGGAGCACCGATCTCACCGCCGAATAGGTGGGCGGATCGGGCAAATCCGCCATGATCTCGGCGACAGTAGCGCCCGAGCGGCGGTGGAGGATGTCCATCACTTGTCTCTCGCGCCGGGAGAGCGCGGAGGTCGCTGGTTTTTGATCTGATTGTTTCGGCATCACGGTGGCAGCCATGGGTCGCCCGCGGCTCGGGCCTGGAAAAGGTGTTGAAAAATCAACCGTGCTGAAAATTCAACAGAACCCATCGTTTGTCAATAGCCGGTTTTTGGAGGCCGGCCTAACGGGGCTGGGGAGCGGTCAGTCTTTGCGCTGGAGTACGATGTCCCCGTTGACGGTCCGTACGCGGATCACCCCTCCACCCTGGCCGACCGACTGGCGCACCCTCACGTATTTCCGCGGGGTGCCCTGGCGATTGTCCCAGGTTGGCGTCTCGGTGATCTGGACAGGAAAGTCGCTGATGATCCGGGTTTTGTGGCCGAGATTGTTGGTGTACGCGGTTTCCAGATCCAGCTGCGCACTGAGGTTGGCGGGAACGAGCAGGGTCACCTTGCCATTGCCGGAAGACACGCCGACGCTATGGCGTGCCGGGCCCTGCAGCTCGATGGTTACGTCGCCGGCGCCAGTGTTGGCACTCACCGATCCTGACGCGGGGCCGACGTCGATGCGGCCGCCCCCAGTCGAAACGTAAAGATTTCCAGCCGACGGACCGACCGTGACTGGTCCACCGCCGGTGGTGATGCGCGCGCCAGACGGCGCAGCCGGGATCGACAACGCGCCGCCCGCGGTGCTGACGGTGACGGCGCCGCCCGGACTTGCGCTCGCGGTAGATGCGCCGTTGCTGGACACCGCGCTCACCGCCGTCGCCCCCAAGCCGCTACCGCTGCCCGACCCGCTGCCCATCGCGATGATGTTCACCCCGCCGGCGCGCGTGACGGTGGTGCCGCCTCCCTTACTCACTATCACGGGCCCGCCCCCGGAGTAGCCCTTGAAGTCGCCGGTCACTCCTTCAATCCTCACGGTTCCTCCACCGGTGCTGACGGTCCCGTTCAAATGCGAATCGGTGACGTGGACTTCGCCGCCGCCGGTCTTGATGTCGGCTTCGCCGGTCGTTCGTGAGATGGTGATGTCTCCCCCACCCGTGTGGCCACTGAAGGTGCCGTTGAGACCAGTGAGTGACAGCGATCCTCCCGCGGATCTGAGCTGTACGTTGTACTTCCGCGGCACGTTGATCTCGAAAACGTTGCGTGAGCTGTGCGAGCCGCTCGATGCAGCGTATGCACTCTCCAGCTCGGCGCCGGTGGCGGTCGGCTTGAGGCTGACCCGGGTATTCTTCCAGTCGCGACCGCTGAGTGAAGCTTGCACACCGATCTCCGACCGGTCCCAGCTGGCGATGATCACTTGCCCGCCCGTGCTCAGATCGAGTGACAGGGTTCCACCACTCTTTGCCGGAACCGAGAGTCGGAAAGTCGTATCCGCAGCCTGACGCTTTTTAAGCTTCGCAGACTTCGCCTTCGATTCAGGCGCAACTCGTTTTGAAGCGCCAGGCTTTGACACCGCGTATTGACCACGGTCCGCGCCTTTCGCCTCGGCGCGAGCGACCGGTCGGAATGCAGCGAGCGGTACCAGCAACAGAATCGCAAGCAATAGCGCGACCATCCGCGCCACGGGCGAGAGCGCCATCCGACGCCTGGATTCGTTCAGGACGGACAACAGGCGGCCCTCGAGCTGCGACGGCCGCGCCATGGCAACTGACAGGAATCCTGCCGCTCCGAATCCGCGCGCCGATCGGGCGACCTCCAACAAGTGCGCCGCATATTCGGCCGGCGGCGTGCCGCGCGACACCACAGTGTCATCGCACGCGCGCTCGCATTCGGCGCGCAACCGACGCTCGACCATCCAGACCAGGGGATGGAACCAATACATCGCGCAGGTAACACCGGCGGTGAGCTGAGAGAGCGAATCTGCGCGAGCCACATGCGCGAGCTCGTGGCGTAGCACGATGCGGCGATGGGCTTCCTCCCAGTCAGGTGCGTCCTCGGGCAGGAGAATGACAGGCGCCCGCCAGCCCCAGGTCACCGGCGTGCTCACCGCCGGACTCGAGAGCAGTCGCACGACCTTCGATACACCCGCGGCGTCCCTCTCCTCATCGAGAACCACTTGCCAATCGGCATCGATGAGCGCCCACGCCGTCCGGGTAATGTGCCGAAGGCGCCAGCGGCCGATGGCCAGCCAGGCGATAACCGCGACGAATCCCGTCAGCCACAGCAGCGGTAGGAACGAGAGGTCGGGAAAGCCGGCGAATGCGCGTGACGGTGTCGCAATTGGCTCTGCGGCTCTGCCGATCGCCCCGACCGCGCCGACTTCGCCACTTGCAGTCCGTTGCGGACTCGCCAGCGTACCGAGCGCGGCGTCGGTAAGGTTCGCCGGATTCATTGGATCTTCCGCGCCGACGGCCGTCGCCGACGCGGACTTTGATTGCGCGGGCAACAAAGCGACTCGCCATTCCGGCGACACCAGCGTTAGGGCGGGAAGCGCAATTGCTGCACACAGAGTCGCCAACAGCGCGACGTGTCGAAGCGACGGACTGAAGCCGCGCAAAAAAATCGTGACGACGAGGCCGAGGGCCAGAAGAATGGTGAGCTTGGCGAGCAGCGATGGAACGAACGCGGTCATGATGCGCCTCCTTTGCTTCTGGCCCGGTCAATGAGCTTTTCGAGTTTGTCGATATCGGCATCGGTCAGGTCATCTTCGTACAGGCCGACCATCGCCGCGACCGCGGAGCTGGCGGAGTTATCGAAGAAAGTTCTGACGAGATGTCGGACTGCCGATTTTCCGATGCGTCCGGGATCGGCAGTCGGGAAGTAGACGTAGCGTGCGCCTTCCTGGTCGTGGCGCAGGTATCCTTTGCTTTCCAGCAGGCGGAGCATTCCACGCACCGCCGTATACGTGGGCGGATCCGGTAAATCGGCCAGCACCTCCGCAGCATTGGCTCGGCCGCGTCGATATATGATCTCCATGATCTGTCGCTCGCGACGACCGAGATGCTCGAGTCCCGTCTTTTTCATTTTGCCCTCGCAGTCTTTGCGACGCTGAACACCGCCGCACCGACATAATGTCAATGGGTTGACACTATGTCAATAGACTAACACTCGCGAGGAATACGGCCTGCGGGCGGCGGCAGTTTCAGGAGCGGCGTCCACACCCCTCACCCCGGCCATTTTGCCGATGAGATCGGCGTCCGGATTGACTAGCCGGCCCGCGGAGCCCCGCGCTCGATGCGATCGCGACGGATTGCTTCGGTGGGGGATTGCGCGCGGCCGAGTGCGCCCTGGAGGTAGGCGAGGCTGAGACCCTGAGCCCAATACGCGAGATCGGTGCGGTTGGGTTGGGTCGTCTCGCGGCCGGATTCGATCGAGCGGGATCCGTCCGCGCCAGCGAACTCGATCCAGCCCTCCCAGAGTCCGTCGCTCCGCTCGCGCCCCATCGCTTGCGGGAAGTACCGCCGGCCCGACGGATCCGTCACCGGCGTGTCGAATTTGACCAGCACTTCCGCCATCAGCCTACCCTCGCGCGTGGGATACCTGTAATCGGGCAAGCGCTGTGCCCGTCGAGCCAGTCGATCAGCCGCGGGCCATCGCCCGCGGATCCGGCCTCACGACGAAAGGCTGCGTGAAGGTCTTCCCGTCGACCGACATCCGCGCGGTGAAGTTTCCGGCGTAGCGCGAATCCGGTGGACCGCCGTCGTCGGCGCTCGGTGCGCCCCGCGGTCTGTCGCGCAGCGCGTTCCAGACGACGCGATGCATTCCGGGCGCGGTCGATAGCGGCTCCGCCGACCTTTGCCAGAGCGGAGACACGCGGGGCAAACCGGTCGACGAAGGCGGCACGCGCCGACGGCCCGCCTGCCGCGGTGGTCCTTCACTGCTGAAGCTCGCCACCACCGCGCCGTTCGAATCCAGAATGTCGATCGCAACCGGACCCGCTGGTGCTCGCTTCAGGTAGTAGTCGATCGCCGCTCCGTTGGGCGGGTTTTCCGCGTGGGGCTCGTCTTTCTGGAGCGGCGTGCCGTTGTCGCCGCCCTCGATGTAGTTGATCGCGTCGGAGGGCTTGAACAGGTACGCGTCGTCGCGCGTCACGTTGTCACTCAGCTGCCGAAGCGACCCGATGTCATCGAGGATCCAGAATCCGCGCCCATGGGTCGCGAGGATCAGATCATTACCATAGAACTCGAAGTCGCGCATCGATGTCACCGGGACATTGAGCTGGAACGACTGCCAGTTGTCACCGTCGTCGAAGGAGATGTGAATCCCGCGCTCGGTACCGGCGACGAGCAAGCCACGGCGCATCGGATCTTCCTTCACCACGTGAACGTAGGCGTCGGCGGGAAGGCCGTTGGTGATGCGCTGCCACGACCGGCCTCCGTCGCGGGTGCGATAGATGTACGGCGCGAAGTCCTGGAGCTGGTGGCGATCGACGCTGGCGTACGCGGTCCCCTGATCGAAATGCGACGCGTCGATCATGGTGATTCTGCTCCACGGTGTGATCGCCGACGGCGTGACGTTCTTCCACGTCTTCCCTTCATCGAGCGTGACATGAATCAGACCGTCGTCGGTTCCAACCCAGACCAGCGGGCCGCGGATAGGTGACGGCGCGATGGTGTAGACGACTCCGCGCTTGCCGTTGCGGTCGGTGGCAGCTGCGGCCGCCGCGTCGAGATTCGGCGGAATCACGATCTCGGCTCTCGTGAGGTCGGGGCTCACCTGACGCCAGGTCTTCGCGCCGTCATTCGTCTTGAACACGAACTGATTCGCGTAGTAGAGATCCTTCTTGTCCGCCTTTGAGAAGACGAGCGGCTGGGTCCAGTCGCTGCGCGCGGTCTCAGGCGCTTTCGGGCTGGTCGTGCCCTCGACGGGAATGTTGGCATCGAGATTCCAGCGCTGGCCGTCGCCGCCGTACACGACTCCCGGATTGAGCTGATCACCGGCGGTGTAGCCGCTTTCGCCACCCGGCGCGATCGGCTCCCAGTCGTGCATCGATATCTCGGCGAACTTGCCCCGCGACCGCACCGCGATCGCGCCGGAGTCCTGCTGTGCCCCGGTCACCCAGTACGGGAACCGATAATCGACGGACAAATGGTAGATCTGCGCCGTGGGCTGATTGAGCCACGACGTCCACGTCACGTCACGCGGATCGTCGGCGCGCGCGTTCCTGGTGATCACGGCGCCCTGGTCGCTGGCAACGATCATGGTGTTGGGATCCGATGCGCTGATCCACGGCTGATGGTAATCGTCTCCGCCTGGAGATCCGCGCAGCACAACCCAGGTCTTGCCGCCGTCGCGCGTTCGATTCACGGCGACGTTGGGCACATAAACCGTGTCGGGATCGGTCGGGTCGACGGCGAGTTTCTCGAAGTACCAGCCGCGGCCCCAGAGCGCCGGATCGTCGGACACCCGGGTCCACGTCGCGCCGGCATCGTCGGAGCGAAAGAATCCGCCCTGCCCCGGCGGCGGACTCGAAGGACGCGCTCCCGCTGGCGAGGGTTGCGGCGCCGGCGTGCCGAGCGGAGGCTCGACCTGGGGACCACTCTCGGGCACCAGGCAATCGACGATCGCGTAGACTCGATTTGGATTTGTCGGCGACACTGCGATGCCCGTCCGGCCGATTCCTTCATTCGGCAATCCGCGGGTCAGCCTGCTCCAGTTGTTACCGCCGTCGGTCGATTTGAAGATTCCGCCGCCCGGACCATTGGTGGGCGCGTAGGTGAACCAGGGTGGACGGCGGGTGTTCCAGAGTCCCGCGTAGACGATCTGCGAGTTCGACGGATCGATTACGACTTCGACGGCGCCGACGTTGTCGTCACCGAGGACTTTACGCCAGGTGCGTCCGCCGTCGGCGGAATGAAATATTCCCCGCTCCTTGTTGGCGGCGTAAAGTTTTCCGATTGCCGCGACGAACACGTTGTTCG
>Ga0310811_10013847_pt1 | contig 10508 bp, 9 predicted proteins | sample YCmetagenome_FD_207642 | JGI IMG/M metagenome (GOLD analysis project Ga0310811, IMG submission 207642) | Soil microbial communities from experimental microcosm in Duke University, North Carolina, United States - YC | ecosystem: Engineered > Artificial ecosystem > Soil microcosm > Unclassified ... | reverse complement strand
CTCCTTATGCAAGCCCTCTCTCATTGCTAGAGTTGGCTCGATGGAAGGCAGGTGACCCGGCCAGATGCCCGACACGGCCCAGACGGCGAGCGCTCCCACCGGCGGACGCGTCAACCAGAAGAAGCGCACCCGCGACGCCATCCTGCGCGCCGCGGCAGAGCTCATGGCCACCGGCCGCGAGGTCACGATGCCGGAGATCGCCCGCGCCGCGCTCGTCTCCGAGGCCACCGCCTACCGCTACTTCCCCGACCTGGCCACCCTGCTCCGGGAAGCCATGGCCGACCAACTGCCCGAGCCCTCTCGGGTGCTCGCCGAGGTCACCGACTCCGTCGACCCGGCCGAGCGTGTCGCCGCGGCGACCGAATACCTGCTGCGCCACGTGCTGGCGCGCGAGGGCGCCGTGCGCGCGATGATCGCGGCCACCATCGCCCGGCCCGGCGGCTCGGCGGTGCGCCCGGGGCTGCGCTACGGCCTGATCGACGCCGCGCTCGCCCCGCTCGAGGACACTCTCGGCGCCGAGGACCCGGCCGCGCTCGCCCGGCTCAAGCTGGGCCTGGCCGCGCTCGTCGGCGCCGAGGCGCTGCTGACGCTGATCGACCAGCGCGGTCTCGCTGCCGACGACGTCATCGCAGGGCTCGTCGACACCGCGGCTCTGCTGACCAGGGCGGCGGTGGCCGAGCACCATCGCAACGCCGGGCGGACGCTCCCCGACACGGCGGACTGAACCGCCCGGCGTGGAACGCAGGAGTAAGTCGGCGGAGTAGAGCGCCGGAGCGGAACGCCGTGCGGGGCGGCCGGAGTTAACCGTCCGTAACCGGTCGCCGGGGGCGAATCGCGACAATACTGGGGCTTGTGACGAGCATCGACCGGGCCGACGCGTACGCGCTGCTGACCGACGGGCGCTGCGTGCGCCTGCGCTCGGTGGGGTCCGGTGACTGGCAGCCGGTGCACGACTTCGCCGCCACCCTCGGGCCGGACAGCCTCTACCGCCGCTTCTTCGGCGCCCCGCGCGACCCCGGCGTGCAGCTGGCCGACCTGGTCTGCGCGCCCCAGCCGGAGCACGGCCCGCCCAGCCACGGCGGGCTGCTCGCGGTGCTCGACGGCGTGGTCGTCGGGCTCGCCGAGTGGTACCGGGCCGGCGCCGCCGGCGACGAGGCGGAGGTCGCCTTCGCGGTCTCCGACGCGCTGCAGGGGCACGGCGTCGCCACGCTGCTGGCCGAGCACCTGATGACCACCGCGGAGCGCGCCGGGATCCGCCGCCTGCTGGCCGTCACCCAGGGCGACAACCGGGACATGCTCGGGGTCTTCGTCGCACTCGGCCTTCCGGTGGATCGGGACTGGGAGGGCGGCGTGTGCACCCTGGCGATCGACCTGGACCCGGGGTCCGCCGCGCGCGCCGCGCTGCTGGAGGCGTCGGCCAAACGGGAGCGGCTGGCCGACGAGGCGAGCCTGCGCACCCTGCTTGCGCCCGCCTCCATCGCGGTGCTGGGCGACGCCTCGGTGCCCGCCACCGCCCGGCTGCTCGAGGAGCTGGCCGGCTTCGCCGGGCCCGTCCACCGCGCCGGCCCGGACGGCGCCGGGCTGCCCGCCGACGCCCGGCCCGAGCTCGCCGTGGTGACCGCCGAGCCTGCCACCGCGGTGGCCGCGGCCCGCCGCTGCGCCGAGATCGGCGTCAGGGCCCTGATTGTCACGGCCGGCGGATTCTCCCGCGAGCAGGGGCTCGAACTGCTGGCCGTGTGCCGGGGCGCCGGGATGCGGCTGGTCGGTCCCGGCAGCCTGGGCGTGGCCGCGCCGCACGGTACCGAGGGATTCAGTGCCCTGCTCTCTGCCGCGCCGCCGGAGCCGGGCCCGGCCGGGGTGGCGGTGCAGTCCGGCGGCGTCGGCCTCGCGCTGCTCACCCACCTCGACCGGCTCGGCGTCGGGGTGAGCACGTTCGCGGCGGTGGGCGAGAAGTACGACGTGAGCGCGAACGACCTGATGCTGCACTGGGAGCAGGACACGGATACGAAGATCGGCCTGCTGCACGTGCAGTCCTTCGGCAACCCGCGGAAGTTCGCGCACACCGCGCGCCGGCTCTCCCGGCTCATTCCGCTGCTCGCCGTCGATCCGGAGCAGTCGCCCAGCCAGGCTCGCACCGCGCTCTACGCGCAGGCCGGGGTCGTGGCCGTGCCCTCGCTCGGCGCGCTGGTGGACGCCGCCGCGTTGGCCGCGCACCAGCCGCCGCCGCTCGGCAAGCGGGTGGCCGTGTTCGGCAACACCCGCGGCATGGTGAGCCTCGCCGTGCAGGCGTGCATCAAGGCAGGACTCGAGGTCACCGCCGCGGTGGACGTGACGCCGGTGGCCGACGGGTCCCGGCTGGCCGCGGCGATCGCGCAGGCGCTGCCCGCGCAGGCAGCGGCGGAGTCCGCCGCCGAGGCCGCCGACGGCCTCGCGGAAGCGGGCGCACAGGCGGATGGGGATGCGAGCGCGGCGGCTGCCGGAGCGGCCGACACGACGGCTCGCGCAGGGACCGACCCAGCGGCGCGGGACGACGTCGGTCCCCAGTCCGTGCTGCTCGCGCTCGCACCGACCGCGCCCGGGGAGCCCGACCTGTCCGCTGCGGTCGACGCCGTTCCCGGCGACATGCCCCTGCTGGCGATGCTCGCGCAGCAGCCGGAGTCGGTCGCCGTGCGCCGCTGCGGGATTCGCCGCGAACGCACCGTCCCCTGCTACAACGACGCGGCCGCCGCAGCCGACGCCCTGGCCGCCGCGAGCCGGGCCGAGCGGGTCAAGCGGATGCACCGGGTGCCCGCGGAGTGGCCGGCCGGTGTCGACCTCGCCGCGCTGCGCACCCTCGTCGACGGCTGGATGAGGCACGATCCGGACGGCCGCGACCTCGAGCCGGCGCAGAGCGAGGCGCTGTTGTCCGCGCTCGGCCTCGGCGTGGGGCTCGGCGGTGTGCGGCTCGGCCTGCGGGCGCGCACGGCCACCGTCACCGCGTGGCAGGACCAGGTCTTCGGGCCGGTGCTCTCCGGCGTGCGCGACCAGGAACACGAGGCCGTCACCATGCTCGCCCCGGTCGATCCGGGCATCGCGCAGAGCGTGGCCGCGCGGGTGGCCGGCGCTCCGGCGCCCGCGCTCGCCGACCTGTTCCGGCGGGTCTCGCTGCTGGTCGACGCCTGCCCGGAGGTGGCCTCCTTCCAGCTGGCGTGCGCGTACGACGCGGCCGGGGTGCGGCCGGGGGCGGCCGAGACCCGGCTGGCGCCCGGGGAGAATCAGAACCCGTATCTGCGTCGGCTGCGGCGCGCGCCGGTGGAGTAGGCGGCCTCCCCGCAGCCGGCCTCAGCCCCGCCTCCCGCGTGTGCGGCGGCGGCGCGGACGGGCGTGCGTGCGATAGTGGGCCCATGACCACGACCGATACGGAGGCGTCCGGCGGCGCGGCGCCCGGCCTGCTCATCCCCTGGGACGAGGCCCTGCTCGGCTACGACCTCGGCCCGGGCCACCCGCTCGCCCCGATCCGGGTGGAGCTGACGATGGCGCTCGCCCGCGAACTCGGGGTGCTCGACACGCCGGGCGTGCGCGTCGTCGGGGTCGACGCAGCCACCGACGAGCAACTGCGGCTGGTGCACGACGCGGATTACATCGACGTGGTGCGCGCGGCTCTGGACGCCGACCCGGGGACGCTGGACCGGTACGGCTTCGGCTCGCCGGACAACCCGGTCGTGCCGGAGCTGCACGCGGCGTCCGCGCTGATCGCCGGCGCCAGCGTGCGCGCCGCCGAGGCGGTCTGGCGCGGCGAGTCCGGCCACGCCGCGAACATGGCGGGCGGCCTGCACCACGCGATGCGGGCACGCGCGTCAGGGTTCTGCGTGTACAACGACGCCGCGATCGCGATCGCGCGGCTGCTCGAGCTCGGCGCCCGGCGGGTGGCCTACGTGGACATCGACGTGCACCACGGCGACGGCGTCCAGGCGGCGTTCTACGATGATCCCAGGGTCCTGACGATCTCGCTGCACGAGAGCCCGAGGTCGCTGTTCCCCGGCACCGGCAGGCCGGACGAGACCGGCGGCCGGGGCGCCGAGGGGACGAGCGTGAACGTGGCGCTGCCCGCGTACACCGGCGACGAGGGCTGGCTGCGCGCCTTCGACGCCGTGGTGCCGCAGCTGGTGAAGGAGTTCGCGCCGGAGATCCTGGTGACCCAGCTGGGCTGCGACTCGCACGCGCTCGACCCGCTCGCGCACCTCGAGCTTTCGGTCGACGCCCAGCGCGCCGCCGCCCGGATGCTGCACGAGCTCGCACATCAGCATGCTGATGGAAAGTGGCTGCTGCTGGGCGGGGGCGGCTACGCGCTGGTCGACGTCGTGCCGCGCACCTGGTCCTGCGCCCTCGCCGAGGCCGCGCACCGGCCCGTGCCGCCGCAGACCCCGACCCCCGAGCCCTGGCGCGCGTTCGTGCTCGCCCGCACCGGCCGTCGCGCCCCGGAGTCGATGAGCGACGGCCGGCCCGCGCGCTTCCGCCGCTGGGTGGACGGCTACGACCCGGCCGACGACGTCGACCGCGCCATCATGGCCACCCGCGCCGCCGTCTTCCCCGAGCACGGCCTCGACCCGCAGCCCTAGCTCGGATGACCTGCAGGGCCGGGCTGACCTGCGCCGGTCGGCCGCGCTCGGCACCGGCACGGGCGGCGCCGGCGCCGACCCGGGTCTTTCTCAGTTCTCGTAGTTCTCCACGATCCGCGCCGAGCGCTCGTGCGCCCGGCCCGGGTCCTGGTCGAACTCGCGGCGGGCCTGCCGCTGGCGCAGCAGATCCCACGCCTGGTCCAGCTCGGTCTCCAGATCCGCGAGGCGGCGCCGGCGCTCCGCGTCGGCGAGGGCGTCCTCGTTCGCGCGCAGCCGGTGCTCCTCGTCGATCAGCTCGTTGATGCGACGGTGGATGTCGGTGTTGGAATCGGCCATGCGTCTCGCCCTTCTCACGTCGCCGGCACGTGCGCGCCCGCGTCCTTCGCCCCGCGTCCGTCACTTCCCCGCGGCTAAGCGGCACCCGGGTTGAGCCGGCCGGCGAAGCCCGCCAGCCGCCTGCCCTGGTACCGCGCGGCCTCCAGCGTAGCCTCATCGGGGCCCTCGCCCTCCCCGGACGGCCAGCTGACCCCGTACGGGTTGCCGCCGGAGGCGTAGAGCAGCGGGTCGGTGTATCCGGGCGGCACGATCAGGCAGCCCCAGTGGTAGAAGACGTTGTTGAGCGACAGGATCGTCGACTCCTGCCCGCCGTGCCGGTTGGCCGACGAGGTGAAGCTGGTCACCGGCTTGTCGCTGAGCACGCCCTGCTGCCACAGCGCGCCGGTCTGGTCGAGGAACTGCTTGAGCTGCGCGGTGACGTTGCCGAAGCGGGTGGGGGTGCCGAACGCGTAGGCGTTGGCCCACTCGAGGTCGGCCAGGGTCGCCTCGGGCACCAGGTCCTTGGTCGCGTCGACGTGCGCGCGCCACGCCGGGTTGGCGTCGATGGCGGTGTCCGGGGCGAGCTCGTGCACCCGCCGCAACCTGACCTCGGCACCGGTCGACTCCGCGCCCTCGGCCAGCGCCGAGGCGAGGGTGTGCACGTTGCCGGTGGCGCTGTAGTAGATCACCGCTACCCGGACCGTCATGTCTGCCTGTCTCCTTCTCGCCTCGGCCAGCCCGTCCGCCCCGTCGGCTCGGTTCCGCGGGGTCGCCCGGTTTCTCGGTCGCTCGGTTTCTCGGGGTCGCTCGGTCGTCCGCTTCCCCGTTCTCACTTCCCACGATTGCAGGCTCCGCGCTCCTGAGCCGCCCGGCCGGTCACCCGTTCGGGCTACGGTTCCGGCCCGATTCGGCGCAACCTCCCCGGCTGGCGCCGGGCTAGCCCCGCGAGGCCTCCGGCGGCGCGGTGGGCGGCGGCACGGCCGGGGGCGCCGCGCCCGGGGTGGGCAGCGGCGGAGCGGGCGGCCCGCCGGACGGCCGCAGCGTGCGGTAGACCGCCCAGCCGATGGACGCGATCGGCACCGCGACCACGGCCCCGATCAGGCCCGCCAGCGCCGTTCCGGCGATCACCAGCACGGCCACCGCCACCGGGTGCAGCCGCACCGCCCAGCCCATCACGAACGGCTGCAGCACGTGCCCCTCGATCTGCCCGATCACCACGATCAGCGCGATCACCAGGATCGCGGTGGTCACGCCCCGGCTGGCCAGCGCGACGACGGTGGCCACCGCCAGCGCGATCGGCGAGCCGATCAGCGGGACGAAGCTGAGCGCGAACTCGAGCAGGGTCAGCGGCAGCACCAGCGGCACCCGCAGCACCTCGAGCGCGATCCCGACCAGCACCGCGTTCGACCCGGCCACCAGGATCACCCCGCGGGTGTACCCGGCGAACGTGGACCACGCGGTGCTGCCGCAGCGCGACCAGGCGCCGCGGGCGGTCAGCGGGATCTGGTCGAGGAACCACTGCCAGATCCGCTCGCCCGAGACCGTGAAGAACAGCGAGGTGAACACGGCCAGGGCCACCACCGTGACGAAGTCGACGATGCGGCTGGCCTCGCTCAGCGCCTGGTTGATCAGCGTCGCGCGGTGCTCGGAGATGTAGGTGGTGAGCTTGCTCTGCAGGTTGGCGAGCGCGCTCGGGGAGACGTGGAAGGGCGCGCCCTCCAGCCACCTCTTGACCTTGTCGATGCCGCCGCGGAACTCGTTGCCCAGGCCGCCCCACTCGTTGGACACCGAGAACGCCACCAGCGCGGCCAGGCCGGCCAGCAGCACCAGGCAGCCGATCGCAGTGCTCAGCATCGCCAGCGGCCGCGGCATCCAGCGGGAGAGCAGCCGCACCGGGGGCCGCATCAGCGCGGTGATGATCAGTGCGATGAACAGTGCGGTGAAGACGAGCTCGAACCGCAGCAGCAGCCGGAAGCCGTAGTAGATGACGGCGCCGAGGACCAGCAGCCGCCAGGAGTAGTCGGCGGCGCGGCGCAGGCCAGGACCGACGGAGCGCGGGCCCGCCTGCTGATCCATGGTCGCGTGCCTACCCCCGAATCCACCGGGGATGCGCTTTTTGCCCCGTCTTCGTGAGAAGGGCGGGGGCGGGGGCGCCCGCACGTGCCGCTGAGCCTCCGTCAGCCCCCGGTTCAGTACGCCACCGCATGCTGCGAGCGCGAGCGGCGACGGTCGTGGCTCGGCCCGGCCCGCCGGCGACGACGGTCGCCCGGGTCCGGCCGAGCCCTACCTGTGCTCGAGCACCCGGGACAGGAAGCGTCGGGTCGAGGGGTGCTGCGGGTCCCCCAGCACCTGCTCGGCGCTGCCCTGCTCGCGGATGACGCCGTCCTCCAGGAAGCACACCCGGTCCGCGGCGTGCCGGGCGAAGCCCATCTCGTGCGTGGCCATCAGGATCGTCAGACCGCGCTGCTTGAGGTCGCCTACGACATCGAGCACCTCGCCCACCAGTTCCGGGTCGAGCGCCGCGGTGATCTCGTCGAACAGCAGCAGTTCCGGGTCGGTGGCCAGCGCGCGGGCGATGGCGACGCGCTGCTGCTGGCCGCCGGAGAGCCGGTCCGGGTAGTCCTTCGCCTTGTCGACCAGGCCGAGCCTGGCCAGCAGTTCCATGGCCTGCTGCTCCGCAGCGCGCCGCGGCCGCCTGTGCGCCTTGCGCGGCGCCAGCGTCACGTTGTCCAGCACGTTCAGGTGCGGGAAGAGGTTGTAGGACTGGAACACCACGCCGATCCGGCGCCGTGCCGCGTTCGCGTCCAGCCGCGGGTCGGTCAGTTCGACGCCGCCGAGGTGGACGGTACCGTCGTCGACCGTGTCCAGCAGGTCCACGCACCGCAGCAGGGTCGACTTGCCCGAGCCGGAGCCGCCGATCAGGCAGACGACCTGGTGCTCGGCCACGTCCAGGTCGATCGATCGCAGCACCGTGCGACCGGCGTATGACTTGCGCAGGCCGCGGATGCGCAGCAACGCCTCCCCGACACTCGAGAGCGTCGCGTCGTCACCGACTCCGGAGGTCTCGCTCGTTGTCGTCATCGTCCCGCCTCCGCCCATTGCCGCTGCGTCGCCCGGCTCTGGAGCCGGTCGGCGTATCGGGTCATCGGGATGGTGACCGCGATGAACAGCAGCGCCGCCACCAGGTACGGCGTGTAGTTGAAGTCGTAGTTCGAGTGGATCTGCGCGACCCGAAGCGCCTCGAGCGGCCCGAGCGTGGCGACCAGCGCCGTGTCCTTCTGCAGTGAGATGAAGTCGTTGAGCAGCGGCGGAACGACGTTGCGCACCGCCTGCGGCAGGATCACGTGCCGCAACGTCTGACTCTCGTTCAGGCCCAGCGCCTTGGCCGCGTTGCGCTGCGCCGGATGCACCGAGTTGAGCCCGGCTCGGAACACCTCGCCGACGTACGCGGTGTACGACAGCACCAGCGCCATGCAGCCGAGCACCACCGGCGACGAAGGCGTGCCCTGCAACTGCAGCGCCGGCAGGCCGAAGCCGACGAGGAAGACCAGCAGCAGCGTCGGCACGCCGCGGAATACGTCCACGTACAACGTCGCCGCCCAACGCACCGGCGCCAGACCCGGGGCCCGGGTGACCCGGACGAGCGCGATCACCAGGCCCAGCACGAGAATGCACAGCTCGGAGACCAGGAACATCTGCACATTGAGCCAGAAGCCGTGCAGGATGTCGCCGAAGTAGCGGCGGAACTCCGCGCCGTTCAGGAACAGCGCGTGCACATTTCCCCAGCCGGGGGAGGACACGACAGCCGCGCACACGGCCGCCAGCAGGCCGACCGTGCACGCCGCCGCGATCAGCCCGTCCCTGCGTCGGCGTGCCCTGCGATAGCGTTCGCGCTCGCGGCGGACCGCGCCGGGCGTGTAGCCGTCGTCGGACGCCGCGCCCGGGTGGTAGTCGTCGGCTGCCGCGCCGCCCGGGTATCCGCCGGGCGAAGCGGGCTCGTCGGCCGGGAGCGGCGCGGCCGCGGTGTGTTCGTCCACTGTTTCGGCTTACCTTCGGATCCGTCGCGGCTATTGCGCGAGCTCAGGCGCGTTCGCCGAATCGGCCAGCCACTGCTTGGTGATCGAGGCCAGTTCGCCGCTGGAGGTCAGCTTGGCGATCGCCTGGTCCAGGCAGGAGGTCAGGCCGCTGTTCTTCTGCAGCAGCAGGCCGAACTGCTCGGGCGCGCCGCCGCCGTCGTAGCTGAACTGGCCGACGATCTTGCCGTTGTCCAGCTCCGCGCCGGCCAGGTAGAAGACGGTCGGCATGTCCGTGACGATCGCGTCCACCTGGTGGTTCTTGAGGGCGTTGACCTCGTCGTCGGTCGTGTTGAAGACCGAGATCGAGCCGGAGGGCTTGATCTCGTCCTGCACGGCCTGGTAGCTCGTGGTGGAGACCTGCACGCCGATCTTCGCGCCCTTGAGCTGCGCGAGCGAGGTGGCGCCGGCGTACTTGGAGGTCGACAGCGTCAGCACACCCTGATTCGCTGTGTAGTAACCGGTGGAGAAGTCCACCGCCTTCTCCCGTGCCGCGGTGATGGAGATCTCGTTGATGTCGAAGTCGAAGGGCTTGTTGCCGGGCGCGTACGAGTCGTCGAAGGACTCGGTCACCCACTTGACCTGACCGGCGGTGAAACCGAGCTCCTTGGCCACGGCATAGGCCACCGCGCTCTCGAAGCCCTTGCCGTCCGACGGCGCGTTGTTGTCGAACCAGGGTGCGTACGCCGGCGAATCGGTGGCGACGGTCAGCTGGCCCTGCTTATGGAGCGGGAGCGAGCTCGCGGAGCAGGACGCTGACGACGCGGCCGACGTTCCTTGGGTCGCGGAGTTCGCGGAGACGCTCGCCTTGGGCGCGCAGGCACTGGCAGCCAGCGCGACGACGGCGGCGGTACCGGCCAGCAGGGCGGCGCGGCCGCGGGGGAAACGAAGACGGGACAACGGAGATACCTTCGGTCGGGGTCCGGAGATCAGGGGTCTCGGGCGGGCGGCGGCGGTCGGCTACCGACACAGATCGGCGGCGCAGCGCCCGTGGTCGACGTGCCGGCGACGCACCAGGGGCAGGGTTCCGGGCATGCCTTTCAGGATCTCGGGCCGCCGGCCGGGCTGTCAATCGAGATAGCCGCGCGTCGGGCGCCGTCGTCAGCCCCGTCGTCAGTTGTGTCGTCAGTCCCATGATCGGCCCCGTGACCAGCCCCATGATCAGCCCTCTGACCGACCGGCGGCCGCGGCCCGGCGGCGGGTGCGAACGGCGCGTCGCCCTCGCGCAGGCCGAACCGGGCGGCCGCCGAACCGCCGCGCACCACCAGCTCGGCGAATCCGAATCCTGAGCTTCCCGTGATCACCCCCGGCTCGCCGCGCGGGACGTCCACCAGCCGCGGATAACAGCGCACCGCACGGACTCCGCCGGACCGCGCGGACCGGCGGTCGAGCACGTTGATCGTGCCGGCCCCGGTGTATCCCGGGAGGTCTCGCGCGGGCACATCCAGCTTGCAGTTGCCGAAGTTGTCGACGACCGCGATCCGCGGCCGGCGGTGCGCACCGCCGAGGCCCGCCGCGGCGG
>Ga0310811_10013846_pt1 | contig 10508 bp, 11 predicted proteins | sample YCmetagenome_FD_207642 | JGI IMG/M metagenome (GOLD analysis project Ga0310811, IMG submission 207642) | Soil microbial communities from experimental microcosm in Duke University, North Carolina, United States - YC | ecosystem: Engineered > Artificial ecosystem > Soil microcosm > Unclassified ... | reverse complement strand
ACCACCCAAGATCCCTACCAACTTCATGTAATCCCCTTGTGATTTTTGTATCCCCTGATTCCAGTACCAATCACCAAGTTGAAAGGAGGAATGGTTGGGATAGGGATGATATTGAGAGTTACTGTCCAAAGCAGTGGGTGAATGGTGTTGTTCTTCAGTCACCGGTGCACTACCAAGAATAAAGGAAAGATCTGCCAGGGTGATATATTCTTCTGGATCATGAGATGGAGGTGTAGAGGAAAAATATTGGCACACTAGGCTGAAGATGTTTGGACGTGTGCAGAATACAGAGTGTGATGACATGACTGGACTTTCATTGGAAGTCACAACTTGACCAACAGATACAGGAGGTAGGGCGTGGTAGGTGGAGGCTGAGGAAGTATGTCCCTGAATCATTTGGGCAGCTGGTGATTCTGTTGTCTTGATCAACATTGCGCCAAGCTCATATCCTCTTCTTCAATTTCCCCTACTTCATCGTCAGGAGGAATGGTCCCTCCTACAGGAGCTAGGAGGGGGTTGAGCAGAGGAGCACCAGCAATTTCAGACTGTTCGGGTGTTGTCTGACAGCTGGCTTCCCTCAAAGACAGGATATTGGGGGACACATTTGGCAATTGAATAGATGAATCAATGACTCCCACAGGATCATGCTCTTTGGAGAATGTTTGCGCCTTTTCCTGCGGCTGACAAAGTCTTTGAATGAAGACATAGCCAATGACAGACGCTTCTTTGTATGAGTGCATGAATGCTGATGTTGGCTGAAGGGATTTTGCACAGTAAAGGTATGCTTGCACATGCAGGTGTAGGTGGATGCCGACATGGCAGAAACAATTTCTGTCTGCAGAGGCTTTATGTGAAGCCTATGCGATGGGGAACTGACAGCCAAATAGCAGGGTTGAGATGGCAAGAATGTTATGATGGTGGCATGGCTGCCAAATACAGAGATTGCGATGGCGCAGGGATAATGCAAGACAAGCATACATGTATATAAATGCTGAACATACAGGATCAGTCATCTTCCATCGAACTCTGAAATGTCCGCACCATCTTCTACATATTCTGAAGACTTGATGCTATCCACAGAATTCGAATTCATGGCCAACCCCAAGGTCGTAAGGATGTTTGTGACGATCCTCATTGCCCGCCACAGTATACTTCACTACCACAGTGAAATGGGGGAGCTAGCAATGTTCCAATGGTAAATGGATGGTTTACATGAATAGAAATTTGTCACTCACATGTGCACCCACTACAGGCCAAATGACCAATACAGTTATAAAATACACCCATCACAATTTCAAGATTATTGCAAGGCGCACAAATTTCGCTACCCATGTTGCCTCTGCGCAACAGGTGGCCAATATGTTGAGGCATCTATATTGCCACGCCCTGTAGGAGTCTACTGAGGGCAATACATTGCCGAATGTGCAACCAGCACTTGCAGGTACATGTGTCAGTGATGTCATTTAAATATGAAGAACCATGAAGGTACTTACTTTTGGTCAGTGAACATCGAAAAATTCATTGGGAAAGCCTATGTACCTTCAGTATATTATTGTCATAGAGGTATGCTTGATTGACGCACATATGGAGGCAGACTGCTAACCAATCGGTATATATGCTTAGAAAGCATAAGCATTACATAGGCAACGATATGGCTGATACCTATTTCCTAGTGTGTCAGTGCTAGGAAAATTAAGTGTATATATATAATAATATTATACCTGTCATTTTCTTGGTATATGTTGTGCGATATACACCTGTCCAGGACAGATTTGGACCCAAAGTGGGCTAAGTCTGTTTATATTCAGTCAAAAAATATTCATCATACAGGGTAGGAGTTGCCCTACCAACACTCTGTCACACTCATGTGCTGAAATAACAGCATTGAAACTTGTAGTTTGGGTCGAGAGTAGACCCTTGGTACTATATTTGAATTTTTACCACTAAATCTTCAATTCCTCTAGAATATGCATTACAACAATGCTACGTCATCTATTTCGACACTTGAGAAAAAATCACTATGAGTTACTATGTCTACATGGTTGAGAGAAAGATGGAAAGACATTCAAGTTCAAGTTACAGGGAATATATAGTGACTGACTGTAGAATTAAAACTCAGCCGGCAACACGCAAAACAGTCAACAATGCCAGACTAATTTTGTCCAAGGGCAAAATGTGTCACGTGGTGTGGGTTTCGGCAGTATCTGTGCTATTGTGTCCACTATGTCATGCTGTGTTGTTGTGTGTTGGGGTTCATATTGTATAGCTTGGTACTGTACATGTGCTTTCTTTAGGAATGTGTAAATATTACACAATGACACATGAATGCACAGCATGATCTTGATGTCAGGTGACCTGACAGATTTCGAGAACATTTACAAGCCCTTGCTTCGCAAGGTAACATAGTTAGAGTACATACTATTTCTGTCCTAATATTCTAGCATGTACTAGTACATGGGTGTAAAAGACCCAATGCTTGTAGAACACCTGGAGGGATGTTTGTATGCATGGAACACTCCGATGTATGTTTTGTGAGCTGGTGGCTGACAGCTACCCCTGTCATTCTCTGCCTGTTGTGAAAAGCTCAATGACTGCTGTGACTGATTGGCATACATCAGCTTAATGTCAGTGCGAGATGGCTGAGTGAAGGCACATTACTTACCCCTTTCAGGCTGTGGAACTGGAGCACACTTGGTAAATCATCACTTCGGGAGTCTTGTTGATCAGACAAGGACACTTCTTCGTTGAGACCGGCGCTGAGTTTGACTTCCTGGGTAATCAAACTGAGAAATATGAATATGGTGTTTGATGAGGTGTTTCGTGAATGACTTACACTCCCAAGATAGTATTTATGTAGACTATGACATGTGATGAGCATGTGCACAAGGTGAACGGGTAAAAAAACTCACTCCTGGGTGTATCCAATCAAACAGACCAGTTCCAAGGACAGGAGCAATCATCCAGAACAAGTTCCAGAATAACAGATAAGTATACTCAAATACGCTTTTGGAGAAAAGTCAGCAGCTACACAAGATTAAGACAAAGTGCATAGCTCACTAAGATGAACTCCACACAACCCCAATACAGGCAATGTTCTTCTAGAAGAAGTTGACAATCCTACAGTCAAAAAGTATCAGTACCAGCATTGAGGACAGATATAAATGAACTCACATAATTCTGTCACGAGCATAAGACCAGTGACCATGGACAAGAAGCAATTTCTTGAGGAATTGGAACTGTTCTATTATGAGCAACACATCCAAGATTGAGTAAAATTATGCACCTGTGCAATAGCATAGTCTGATGAGTTGACAGCTTGCAGACCCTCCTCACCACTAATGCCTATACCAACATCCGCAGCCTGGATCATGATGACATCATTTGCACCATCACCAAAAGCAAGAGTCATAATGCCAAGCTGTCCTTGACCATCTTGACCACGAGTGCTTCTGTCGTGGAGAGATACGACAACAGATAATGCCCTCGCATTGGGTAGCAAGATGGAGAAGAAGAGCCTTGTGGTTGTCATCTGTAAGGGCGTAGTCCAGCGCAGCACCATCAATGATGGGCACAAATCCCCCAGGTCCATCACCATTGTTGTCTCCAACAATTTTACAAACTCCTGCGTTTAGTTGCCACATAGGGAAAGCACTGGCAGGTTCTGTTGACAGTGATTTAGATGCACTAGTGATGAGGCCATGTTCATCGAGTGTGCCACTGTCCAGGAAGAACTCCTCCACTGCCTGAATCACCTGTTGTTGAACCGGACGGTTGCTACCATGGATGACAATGATATTGGATGACTCTGCAATAATATTCATACTGCGCCCGATAGTTGCATCAAGAATTTGTGAGACAGACTCATGAAAATGGGAATAAATATGCACCAATGGCAGTCTTGAGCTTGTCACCAGTAGCAACCCAGACTTTGATTCCTGCGAGTTTGAGTCTGGCATGCTATCCTGCCAATCTTCAATGGCAGTGGCACTGAGCAGTCGCAGATTGTGCTCCATCTCATTACAAAATGCTTTGATCTTTCCTTCACAATCATCCAGGCCAGTGGAGGCTTCATGATAGCGCTCAGACCAGGCCACATATTCATCCTTTGCACAAACCCTTTAGCCGAGTGGGAGTATAAGTCAAATCCAACTTACCTTGTATGCCAGAGTCAGTGTCCTCAACCCAGAATTTGCAAAGTCCTCCAGATGTGTCTCAGTCACCCATTTCCAATCATCGCCACCAGCCTTGAGCCACTCAAAGATGACATTATCCATGCCTCTTGTGAGCAAAAACAATATGCCATCTTGTTCATCCAGTTTCTTGACAATGATGCTCATCAGTTTCCGGGCACTTGTGAACTCCAGAATATTAAGCAGTTCATACCGCTCAATCTCCCTCTCATGTCCGTGAAAGATGAACCCGCAGCGGCTTGGACAAGGGCAGCTTCATCAGGTGATTGTGCTTTGTACTCGATGGCGCCTGTTGCAGGATTGACAGCAGTTAAAACAGTATGACAAAGTGCCAAGACAGAGAAAAAGCCATTAAGTGGGCGTGCTTGTGTAGCATTTTCCGAATCTGGTTCGGCTTCTACCGGACATGCAAGGTCTTGAGAAGGCGCTCATCCCTGACTTGGAAATGCTTAAGGATGCCACTGGAGAGCTTGTCGACAGTGGCATCCGCAGCAGGCAGAACAGCAGGATCATCCCCATGCACAGAGGTCGAGGCATGGGAGGAGTTGTTGCTGGTTTCACGAACAAGTTCCTGACCTGGGGGATCACCATGATACATCGTTCCTGCGATGGAACACTCTCTAAAGACCATAGAATTCTACAAAGAACGTTAAACAGTGATATAGATAGGCCACAGAAAGCACACCTGTGTCAGAGTGCTGGTTTTGGCCGAAAATATACTCTATCTGCCCAAGGTCATCCAGCAGGTGGTAACTCCGGGCGATGGTCAGTTGGTTCTTCTCTGCATAAAAATGTCATGATCAAAGTAGATGAAGAGCGCTTGACATGTCTTCACAAACTTTATTGGGATGTACAAGGATATGGGCACAATATTTTGGAACCTGGTATGATTGGTGAGTTTTAGATAAAAGAGAGGATCATGAACACAAATGTGATCAGCGCAAATACCCAAGTAATCAGTTGGTTGATCTTTGGGTTATCACTAGATTCGTCATCATTGTATAGCAAGGGGCACCTTCTGGGTATTGTGCTGCTTCGACCTTGGAATCGACAATACCATACACAACTGCCATAATGGCCAGAAGAGAGCCAGATTTGCTAGGTTGAAAGTGGAGTATTGAGATACAGAAGACCCAAGATAGAACAGACTTACACCTGCAGGTTGATCTGCCTGTCCACTCAACTCTGCTTACTAGGCATACCACCAGAATTAAGAATGATCTTGGTATCGACACCAGTGAAAAGAACAACACCAATGACCCATATTTTCACTGGTATGCCCAAACATATGATACTCACCCTCCTCCATCAAATCCATGTGATCGTACTCAATATCAGGATCCTGCTTGGTTGCAGCATCTGCCTCTACATCTTCCCATTCTGGACACTGTCTTGGAATGACACTGCTGGCAAAGGTTCAACTCTTTTTACCATTCATATTCGGGTTAACACAATTACTGCCCATAAGGATGTGAGCCTGAGAATGATTGACCCGACGGTCTGACTGGTGGCACTTGATGTCCTCATAGCCATCCTTTATAGCTGTAATACTGAGCACGATAAGGATGGGTATGACTACCAGACCCGGAGGGATGGTTGAAAACTCGGGGAAGAACTGTAGGATTGCTATGAATGCAAAGAAGCTGGAAGAAGTGGTTAGTCACTGGAGGCGGTGTAAACAGTGGAGACATACATATTCACTGTTCAAATGAACTGTTCTAGGAGATTTCTAGGCAGAAATGTTATGATTGTGTACTTGGATGAAATGACATGGTGAGTAAACACAAGTGCTGGCCTGTTCATCATTCGAGGTGTATGATACTAAGTGCTTGAACACTTTTCTATACTTCAAAAAGGTATTCCTGTCTACCAATTTGTGCAACTCGTCAATCTTTATGGGGGTACTGAATCAACACAATAGCTTCGTACCATGCAGCACGCTGATCAAACGAGTAGATGAGAGATGCTGCAGAGGGCTAGTTAACCATGTGAGGTGCAGGATGCCCCACATCGGATCCTAGTGCAGAATGCACCAGCATTCAATGAGTCTCCAGAGACTGGCACATTATTGTTGATGGAATATTTTGGAGTGACTTCATGTCCTGCTCACAATAAATCAACATCCTATTAACTCATTCCTATGACAGATAATGTTAGTTCGAAATACGCAGAGATAAAATGACTTACAGCACCAAGGTTTTTGCATGCATTGAGCAAAGTGTTGGCAAACTGGCTGATTGTCTGATCACTGACCCTTGTGCAACTAAGGATCCACCAGGACGGTGGACTCTTCAGCTCATGGAAATGACATTCCATGAACCATTTCGCAGTTGCCATAGGCCGAGAATCAGGTTATTGCGCCCCAAGCAATCTGGTGTTCTGAACTTACCACCAGTCTACTAGAGGTAGTGAATTTTGGTATTGAGAGGACATGCCCGTGACTGAGACAGGGTCGGGAGATAGAGTGATCCCAGCGTCACGTGAGAATGGGGAATTTTGATAACCTGATGCCTGTACAAACAGTCAATTAAATGTATGAAATGATGAATGTGGTACATACCAAGCGCTGATAAACGCCAGGCAATCTGGTGGGTTCTTGAATAAGAATTGACCATTGAGGGTGAGAATACACATCTCCACTAGGATGACCTCATCACGATCTTTCAATCCAACCCAAATACTTACCGATAATGTTTGGATAGCTTGGTTGGTGCCCCCCAAGTAAACTGATCAGATCAGAGCACATACACCGGCAATAACATTGCCAAATGATTTGATGGCATGGTAGGTCTCAGTGGAGACCGAAGACCGTTCTGTGAGCTTAATACCACATAACTGTCAGTATAAGTCATATTTGATGAATTTATGTCTTGATTTTGTCATGACACAGGGGATGTATTGTAAGAATTATGCTAAGAATGATATTCATGCAAAGCGGTGTACATAATCTACTGCGGTATGTTTTGATTGGGTTCCATCAGACATACCTGATCGAAACAAAGAGTTATGGTAACTGTAGGTGTGATTGCAATCTTGACTACACTGTCCTTAGTAGAGCAAGAGGATATAGGTTGAATAAGCCTGCAATGATCCCCATCCAGAATAAGGACATGCTGATTCTTCTTGCGTGGAGGAGCTGGGCTCAGGTCACTGGCAGGGATGTGATAGTGTGTGATTGTGGTATCTGCACTGTTGGATGTGCAAAATGCTGCAACACATCCCTCAGGTGCGGGTCCATTCTCACTGCAGAAAGGGTTGGGACAAGCCGTGAACACAAAGTGCTTGTTCAACCTGCCGCCCATGAAACTCAGAGAAACTTTCAACACCACATGGTAATTGAAGAACTTTGATGAAAAGTCCTTGGACATCAACCAAGGAAGTGAGCCTGTCATAAAATAAGTCGACTTTATGATACCACAATCAGGGACTTACCAGGTTTCTCTATTCTGGTGTCAATGCTATCATTGAGGTCGATAGTCCAGGGGTCAGATATGGATGAGCTGGGATTGATGTTTGTTGCAGGATCATGTGCTACATCAACATCCCCAGGGCTTGTGGACCAAGTGACCCACCCGTTGGATGATGAGGGACCAGGACCTGTGATGAATGTAGACAAGCCAGTTGGAGCCATTTCGACAGGTGGTGTGACACTTCGGGGTGGGGGCGACACAAAAGATCTTTTCCTCATGTTACAGAACGAAACTAACTTTGGGCCTTGGAGCATCACACCAGTTAACCTCATTGCATACCTCAACAACCATCAACATTAAAATCATTGTAAAATGTGCATGCTACTCACTTGGTGGCAACTTCATGAAGTTCAAATGTCATGCGCTGCTGCCCATGGAGAGCAACAGTGCAATTATTGGTGGTAAAACTGTGAAGTGTACCTCGGTAGCCCTTCCATTTACCACCAATCACAAAAACTTCCTGGCCGATGTCCTTCTTAAAAGAAGATAAGTTGGCGTTTTGCACTTTGATGACGAATCTGATTTGAACATTGATCTACCACAAGTCAGAGATGCCTGAGTTGAGATGGGTGGTACTTACAAGTGAATGGTCACCATCACATAGCAGGGTCAAGCGGGCATTTGGGAAGTCCATGCTCTGCACAACTCCCTTTGCCCCATAGTCTGGCCCATGGGCAATATTCACGACGTCTCCAGGTTTAACATCATATCCTCTTTCTCTTGTGTACTGAATTGTCTGGGTGAGGTCCGTCCGCTGAACCATTGCTATAGGAACTGAGATACTTGACAGTCCAGACTCCGTGTCAACTGGAGTGAAGAAATCCCAGAACCATAACTTGGTGTCTGCCTTAGACAACCAGTCGACAATGCCACATTTCCTGGCATGCTCCCCGTCCAAGACTTCAATGAAGTCCCCGATTTCAATCGAGCCAGAGTCAGGGGGAGGCTTGAAATATTGCTGCACTGGCAATTGTGAATTGAGTGTGACTCAACGGACACCGATCTAGGTAATATTTCGAGATTTCCACCTGTGTACTAAGTGTTAGTGTATGCTTCAAATTGATTGAAGCTGGTAGACTTACCACCTCCTTGGAGACTGCTTGACCTATGTGAAACACATCCTCACACATCTTGAGGACATGCCCTTCTAAACCCAGGTATGGACTGGCTACAACTCTAACAGTGTCACCGAGCTGAAAGACACATTCTATGTCTTGGAGTCGAACTTCTATTTCTTCCAGGCATTTGTTGAAGGTAAATTCCAAGCCCACAGAACCACACATATGGTCAGTTGAGATGACTTTACCGAGCTCTCCACAAAGCGCTCCTTTGATGACCCTGGTGTGATCTCCCACGCGTAAAAATTGCATCAACAATGCCACAACAGTTTTCTTAAGAAAGGGTTTATCCCATCTGGATTCCAGATGGAGTTGAATGTCATCAACGTGAGGTGTGGTGAGGAGTTCCAGATGATTGCAATGGAAGTTTTTTAGTAGAAGCCCCATGTAGTAGCTTTCTCCTTTGAATTTCCATCCTACAACTTGGTCGTCAAGGATGATGTCAGACACTGAATTGTCTTGTGGAAGACAAGATTGCTCGACTAGCAATCAACAGCCCCATGACATTGGATAGGGAATGTCGCATGTAGGAAATAGGACTTTGATGGTTTCCTGTCCAGATTTGAAGACTCTGCCTACGGAGGACTTGTGCTTGCCATGTTTGATCCTCACCCATGCAGGGTTGGGAAGAGTGGTTCGTGATCGTTCAACCGCCCTACATTCTTCATCTGTGATATGACTATACCATTTGATGGCAATGTAAAGTGAAAGAGGGAGAGAATCCGCGATGGTTTTGGGGCTGTCTGCAACAATGTAAAATTGGCCCGCTACCCAAGCTGATAGGGTAATGGGAAATTTGTTCCTCCAAAGATGGTCAGCGATATATTCTGTAACAGTTCCTTCGATGTAATGAGTGAGTGAAATGATACAGTACTCAAATGAAACCTACTTTGGACATCAAGTAGATACATCCTGCTTTCAGGAGCTGTTTGAGTGTGACCCTGGTGGCTTTGTGAGGAGCTGTGTGAATTCTGCTTGAACCAATTGGCCATGTCATCGAAGGTTGCAGTCAATCTCTGCTTTGCTGATGGTCCTGGCATGTGCGTAACCTTCGGCTTGCTCACGGACGTTCTATCCTCATCCACCTCCATGTACTCATTCTCCTCATACTCATACTCCTCATCATCCCCCTCCTTGGCCTCATCAAGTATATACATATTTTTAGCCTATATTTGTTGTTTAGTGTACGAAATCATCAGCCATAAAATTTACTTACTTTGAATGGTTTATGTGATTTATTAACCCGCTGTCTTACTAGGATATGAAAAGCAATAAAATCACCAATTTCAATATCCTACCACGGTCAATGGTTCAGACAATTACCAATGGTCGATAACGTGGTTGTTCGTGGGGAATAGGTTTGTTGAGTTCTCTAAGCAAAATACTAGTGACTAAGGTGGAGGGAAAATAAGATCAATAACTGGCTTGATGCAGTGCTTATGATCTTCTACTAAGCTAAGTCAATAACTGGCTTGATGCAGTGCTATGACTTCTCTGAATATAACGGTGCAACAGAATATAATGACCTAAAGCTATATCCTTCTTGGATATTCCTTATCCTCAACAATGGAGATCAAACTAAGATCAAGCACTTATCAAGACGACCCAATACATGACTTCGAAACCAACCCTCTGCTGCTCAGGCACTCATGATGAGTATGACGCAGACCAGAACAGAATACACCCTCTTGATGTAGTCTTAAGTGGCCAAGCTCTTAATATTGTTGACT
>Ga0310811_10013845_pt1 | contig 10508 bp, 4 predicted proteins | sample YCmetagenome_FD_207642 | JGI IMG/M metagenome (GOLD analysis project Ga0310811, IMG submission 207642) | Soil microbial communities from experimental microcosm in Duke University, North Carolina, United States - YC | ecosystem: Engineered > Artificial ecosystem > Soil microcosm > Unclassified ... | reverse complement strand
ACAATGGAAATCGTTGCCGCGCCATATTTGCTACACATTTTCATGAGCTATTTCAGTTGGCCGAGGCGCTGCCGCGGCTCACGCCGCACACGATGCGGGTGAAAGAGTTTCGCGGCGAGGTGGTGTTCATGCACGAAGTGGTCCCGGGTGCGGCGCAGCGGAGCTGGGGTGTTCACGTCGCCCGCCTGGCCGGCGTGCCGGAGCCTGTCGCCAAACGCGCGGAAATCCTTCTGAAAGCCGCCGAACGCACCGCCCCGGCGCCGTCCCCTTTGCCGCTGTTTGCCGCCGCCCCCGTGCCGCCGGATGAGCGCGACGCCGTGCTGGCCGAACTCGAGCAACTGGACCCCGACCAGATGAGCCCGCGCGCGGCGCTGGAGGCGCTATACGCGCTGCGCCGGCGGTTTGTGCCGCCGCTTCCAGCCTGCGAGGCAGGCGATTGAACCGCGCTCGTTCTTGTCGCGATCTTATTCCTGCACCGAAAGAGTTGCCCGCGTTTCCAACTTCAACAAGATTGATCTACTTTGCCGCAAATGCCCCTCGCTGAGAAACCGCCTGAAATTGCCGCTGCCCTGGCCGCTCTGGTGCCGGAGGGCAATCCGCCGCCGCGTGACGAGGCGCTTGCTGCCTTCCGCCGGCAGCTTGGACGGCTCCAGACCCATGTGCAGCAGCGTTTCGAACGCGACGGGCTGAACGGCCTGGCCGCGGCCCGGCTGCATGCGCGGCTGATGGATGAGCTGGTCAGCGCCTTGTTCGGCTATGCGCTCGCCATGGCCCCGGTCGACCCGGAAGACCGGCTCGCGGTGGCTGCCACCGGCGGCTATGGCCGCGCCACGCTGGCGCCGTTCTCCGATATCGATCTGTTGTTTCTCACCGGCGGCAAAAACAGCCCGAAGATCGCCGGCGCCGTCGAGTTCGTGCTGTATTTCCTTTGGGATCTCGGTCTCAAGGTCGGCCATGCCACGCGCTCCATCCCCGACTGCCTGCGCGAGGCCAAGGATGACGTCACCATCCGCACCTCGCTGCTCGATGCCCGCTGCCTGAGCGGCGACCGCGCGCTGTTTGCTGATTTCCACAAGGCGTTCCGGGCCGATTGCGCCGCTGACGGCCCGGCCGAATATATCGCCGCGAAACAGGCGGAGCGCGCCGCGCGGCACCGCCGCTTCGGCGAGACGCCGTTCATGGTCGAACCGAACGTGAAGGAAGGCAAAGGCGGCCTGCGCGATCTGCAGACGCTGTATTGGCTGTCGCGTTACGTCTTCAACACTTTCGCGATGAGTGAGCTGGTCGGCAAGGATGCGCCGGGCGGCGGCATCCTCACCGAGACCGAAGCCCGCGCCTGCAAACGCGCGTGGGAATATTTATGGACCGTGCGGGTGCATCTGCACTATGTCGCTGGCCGCGCCGAGGAGCGCCTGACCTTCGACCTGCAGCCGGTGGTCGGCGCGCGCATGGGCTATACGCGGCATGGCCGCCAGGATGGCGTGGAACGGTTCATGCGCCATTATTTCCTGGTGGTGCGCGAGGTGGCGCGGGTGACCGGCGTGCTGGAGCCGGCTTTGACGCGCGCGGCCTTAGGCCCGCCGGCGATCGTCGCCGCCACCGACGCGGCGCTGATGCAGGCGGGCTTCGTGCTGGCCGACGGCAAGATTTTGTTCGCGCCGGGGCGCGAGCCGGAAACCGACCCGACGGCGATTTTCCGCATCCTCATCAACGCCCGTGACCGCGGGCTGGAGCTGCACCCGCTTGCCCTGCGCATGCTGATTCGCTCGGCGCCGCTGGCCGCGGATCTGCGCGGTGACAAGAAAGCCGCCGCTTTGTTCCTCAACCTGCTGTGCGGCGGGGATGAGACACGTGGTGACGCGCCTTCCTGCGATTCCGCGCGCTGGCTGACGCTGCTGAACGAAACCGGCGTGCTCGGCCGCTATATGCCGGACTGGCGCCGCATCGTCGGGCAGATGCAGTTCGACACCTACCATGTCTATACGGTCGATGTGCATTCGGTGCAGGCGGTGAAGGTGCTGAACGCGATCGAGGCCGGCGACCTTGCGGAAGTGGCGCCGGTGGCGAGCGACCTGATGGAACAGGTGCAGTCCCGCCGGGCGCTTTACACGGCTGTGCTGCTGCACGACATCGCCAAGGGGCGCGGCGGCGACCATTCCGAACTCGGCGCGGAACTGGCTTTGTCGCTCTGCCCGGCGCTCGGCCTCACCGCTGAGGAGACGGAAATGGTCTCCTGGCTCATTCTGCATCATCTGCTGTTGAGCCAGACCGCCTTCTCCCGCGACATCGATGATCCGAAAACGATCCTCGATCTCGCGGACACCATCCAGTCGCCGGAGCGGCTGCGCCTGCTGCTGATCCTCACCGTGTGCGACATCCGCGCGGTGAGCCCGAAAGTCTGGAACGGCTGGAAGGCGACGCTGTTGCGCGAACTCTACGCGCGCGTTGCCGAGGTGCTGGAGGGCGGGCTTTCCACCACCGAGCGCGACACGCGCATCGCCCGGGTCAAGGATGTGGTGGCGAACCTGCTGGAAGACTGGCCGGCGGAGGCGCGCGAAGAATTTCTGTCGCTCGGTTATCCCAGCTATTGGCTGGGCTTCGACCCCGAAAGCATCGAGCGCCATGCCCGCATGATCCGCGACGCAAGGCTGCGCGACGCGCCGCTCACCGTGAACGCCGAGCCGCTGCCGGCCCGCGCCGTGACGGAAGTGGTGATCTACACCGCCGACCATGCCGGGCTGTTCAGCCGCATCGCCGGCGCGCTGGCCATCGCCGGGGCCTCGATCGTCGATGCGCGCATCCATACGCTCACCGACGGCATGGCGCTGGACACGTTCTGGATCCAGGACGCGGCCGGCGGCCCTTATGACGCGCCGCACCGCCTGGCCCGACTTTCCGCGCTGATCGAACAGACGCTCTCCGGCCGGCTGAAACTGGACAGCGAAATCCGCAAGGCCACTCACAGCCTGATCCCCGGCCGCATGCGCGCCATCCATGTGCCGCCGCGCGTGGTGGTGGATAACCGCGCCTCTAACCGCCACACGGTCATCGAGGTGAACGGCCGCGACCGGCCCGGCCTGCTGCACGACGTGACGGCGGCGATCTCCAGCGAGGGACTGCAAATCGCCTCGGCCCATGTCACCACCTACGGCGTGCGCGCGGTGGACGTGTTCTATGTGAAGGACGTGTTCGGCATGAAGGTGGAAAACGAGCGCAAACTCTACCAGCTCCGCCAGGCGCTGCTCGCAGCACTCACCCCCACCGTCGAAGATCCGCCGCCGGCCTCGTCGCGGCGCGTGACGGCGGCTTAAGGGATAGGAAAGCAAGAGGCCGCTTTTTGAAAAAAGCGGCGCAAAAACTTTTTTTATGCTGGACCATGGGCTGTGTCGGCGACAACGCCCAGAACCCAGCATAACAAAGTTTTTTTGCTACTTTTTGTTCACAAAAAGTAGCGCTTTCTTCCTGCCTAGGTGATCGTGTCCAGCACCACGTCGCGGCTCGATTGCCCGAGGCCGAGCGCTGCGTAGGCGGCGCCGCTCACGATCAGGCCGGCCAAGGCCTCACCATATTGCGGCATCCAGATGTGAAACACGATCGCGACGGCCGATCCGAGAACCCACGCCACAAACGCCCGGGGATGGAAATCGGCGTCTGCCCGGAGTTTGGAGGCCTGGCCGAGGATCAACTGGTCCATGATCATCACCGCGCCGATGGGCGGGACGAAGATGCCGAGCAGGCTGAGCCAGTAGGGAAACAGGCTCCAGATGCCGAGGATGGCGGCGATGCCACCGAGGATGCCCAGCACGAGGGTGAGAACGCGCATCCGGTTCTTGAGCAGATGGCTGTAGCCGACCGCGCCGTTATACAGGCAGTGCGCGCAGACGGAGCCGAGATTGATGAACACGAAGACCAAGGCGAGCGCGGTCAGAAGAACGCCATGGCCTGTTAATAACGGCATGAAGTCGCCGCCATTATGGGCGGGATTGATCGCAGCACCCGCGGCGACGATCACCCCGCCGAACAGAAAGGCGAAGCCGTTGGCGAGGGGAAACGCGGAGAGCGAGGCGAGGACGCCTTCGCGCCCGTTACGCGACCAGCGGGTAAAATCCGCCGTCATCGTGCCCGCATCGGCGAAACCGGCAATCACCAGGCTGATCGCGCCGCCGAACGTCATGCCGTGCGCGATGCCCTTGAAATGCCAGATGCCGGCCGCCCCGCTCTTCGAGGATGCCAAAGCCAAAGCGATCACGCCCATGATGATGAAGAATGTCGGCGCCATCATGCCGACGATCGCAAGGGCGCGGATGCCGAGGAAGGTGGTGGCGGTATAGAGCAAGGTCGCCACCACGATCACCGCCGTCATGTTCCACCCGAAAGCCGTATGGATGGTGGCCCCGGTCAGGCCGGTCTGGAAGGCGTACCAACCGACCACGAGGGTCGAAAGCAGGCCGCAGGCAACGCTATAGCCCTTCGTGCCGAACGTCTTTTTCGCCTGCATGGCGAAATTCAAGCCCGTCGATCCGGCGACATAGCTGAGCGCGCCGACATAAAGGCACAGAACGAGGTTGCCCAGGAGAATCGCTGAGGCGCCCTCGATAAAACCAAGATTGTAGACAATGATGCCGCCGAACACCGCCTGGGTCAGCACCATCGGAAACCCGACCCAGACGGCGGTGACTGATTTCAGCGAGTGCCGGCGCTGGAGGGGCACCGGCTCATGCTCGAATTCTTCTGCGAAAGCTCCTTCTTGTACCAAGGCAGTGGTCGAGACCGGCGTCTGCATGAAAATTCTCCATCAAACCAGCATGGTCATCAGGTTAGGCAGGACGCTGAAAAATGCGTTGCACAGATGCGCACAAATGCTGGAAAAACAATCAATAAAAATCGAAAATCGAATATACTTTATTCATGCTGAACATAATTTGTCTCTTTTTTGAATAAATATTATACAAAACTATTTTATAAAGTTTAGAATTTAGGCGGAATTTGCCACTTTCGGGCCAATATTGTCACCATGAACCCGGATCAGCGGGGCTGAGAGCATAAAGATTGATGGATGGGGTGACTTATAGTTAGTTTTCGGCGGACCGTATCGCTCCGGCCAAACTGCATCGGCGGCTCGGCTTGCTTAACAATAGGAATTTCCATGAGTCAGGACTTCAGTATTTTCGAGGCCAAGGATTTTGAGCTGCAGGGCGGTACCACATTGCCGGCCGCGCGATTGGCATTCGCGACGCTCGGCACCCTGTCGCCGGACAAGGATAATGTGGTGCTGATCCCGTCCTGGTATGCGGGCACGCATCGTGAGTCCCTCGCATGCCTCACCGGCCCGGGAAGGGCGATCGACCCGGACCGCCATTTCATCGTTGCGACGAATCTTCTGAGCAATGGCGTGTCCACCTCGCCCAGCAATACGCCGTCGCCTTTTGAAGCCGCGCGGTTTCCGCTGGTGACGCTTTTCGACAATGTGCGGCTGCAGCACAAGCTGGTTACGGAAGCCCTGGGCATTGAGACGCTGAAGCTGGTCGCGGGCTGGTCGATGGGGGGATGCCAAGCCTATCAATGGGGGGCGCAATACCCCGACATGGTGGAGGCGATTGCACCGCTGAACTGTTCTGCCCGGACGGCGAACTTCAACAAGGTTTTCCTGATTGCGCTGCGCCGCGCGCTGGAGCTGGATCCGGCATTTGACGATGGCTATTATCGCCGCCCGCCGATCCGTGGGCTGAGGGCGTTCGCGGCGATCTATGCCGGTTGGGGATTCTCCGAACCATTTTTCCGCACGGAAGCATTCCGTCAGTTCGGTGCCGACAGCAGCGAGAGTTTCGTCGAACGGTACTGGGAACCGGCCTTCCAGCATTTGGATGCCAATGACCTCCTCGCGCTCATGCGCACGTGGTTTGACGGCGACATCAGCGCGAACGCGATGTATCAGGGCGATCTGGCGCAGGCGCTCGGTGCGATCAAAGCGCGGGCGATCGTCATGCCGGGTGAATATGATCGCTACTTCCCGCCGATTGACAATTTCAATGAAGTCCAACTGATGAAGAACGCCGAGTGTCGTCCGATACCGTCGATCTGGGGGCATATGACCGTATGGAATCCCGAAGATCGCCTCTTCATCGACCAAGCGCTGCGTGAGTTGCTTGGCTGACGGCACGATGTTAGGGCGCTGAACGGCACTGATATTGAGCAGCGACCGGTGCGTCGAGATCGAAGCGGCGCGAAGATTTTCTTGATGCTGGGCCTGAGGCGCTGAAACGTCGCGGGCCCAATTTAAAAAAGTTTTTTTGCTACTTTTTGTTCACAAAAAGTAGCGCTTTCTTCCTTCCCGAACGCCGCTCCTGCAACCGCGCGCGATAAGCCTTCTGCGCCTCTGCGCGGATGCCCAGCGTTTCGGCGGCGATTTCGTGCATGCGTGCGACTTCCGCCAGATGGTCTTTCGCGCCCAGGCGGTGCGTCATGCCGCCCTTATGGCGGCGGTGGGTGTTCAGCGGTGCTGCGACATACAGGATCTCGCCGGCCTGCGCAGTCAGGGCGGCGAGATAGAGCCGCCAGTCTCCGGCCAGGCGCCACGTGTCGAGATCGGGAACCGCATCAAGCGCGCGGCGCAGCGCGTCGCGGCGCCAGAGCACGGCGCTGACATTGGGAATGAGATTGCAAATGCCCAGCGCCATGGCGGCGAAGTCTTTGCCCTCCCAACGGCCGGAGCCGGTGAGGGCGGGCACGCCGGCCTCGAGCGCATAGGATTGGTAGCTTGGCATGATCTGCCGGCCGTCCGCGTCGATCGCGCGGCTGTCGGTGAAGGCGAGGAGCGGGGCCGGGCCGTTGCCGATGGCTTGCAGAAGTCGCGCGAGAAAATCCGGCGCGGCTTCGTCATCGGCTTCGCACAGCCAGACATATTCGCCTTGCGCGGCCGCGGCGGCGCGGCGCCATTGCGCGAAAATCCCCTGGGTCTCGGCGTTGGCGATCACGCTCATATCGCGCCCCGCCGCGGCCGCTGCTGTCTCCGCCACCGCCAGGGACTCGTCGGTCGAAGAATCGTCGAGGAACAGAATTTCGCGGACCGGATAGGTCTGGGCGAAAACCGAGCCGAGCCGCGCGGGCAAATAAGATGCGTAATTATGGTTCAGCACGCACACGCTCACGCTGCGCAAGGCGGGATGGGCGAGGCGGAGCAGTTTTTCCGTGTAGGCTGCGAAATCGAATGTTTCCGCCAGCGCCATGAGGCGGGGCCGTGACTGCGCGAGGGCGGCGTGGTCGAGCAGGGAGAGCGTTTGCGCCTGGAAATCGTCGAGGTTCGCCGCCTGTGCCACGGCGCCGGCGCGATGCGCGCGCAGCAAGGCGGGGATGCCGCCGCTGTCCTCGAAGGCAATGCAAAGCAGGCCGGCGGAGAGCGCCTCCAGCACCACGCTGGGGTAAGGGTCTTCCCGCGAGGTGAGCGCAAAAACATCGGCGGCGGCGTAATACTCCGCGATCCGTTCGGTGAACGGCACATGATGGAATCGCCCGGTGGCAGCGGCGCGCGCCATTTCCGGCGCGAGATGGGCGTGCAGCGTGGAATCGATATCGCCGACCCAGCAGAAATGCACGTCGCGCCGCCACGATGCGACATTGCGCGCCAGTTGCAGGAACAGATCGAACCCTTTGCGCAAATGGGCATAGCCGGCGCCGAGCACGAGAAATTCCTCGTCTCCCACACGCAGCGTTTGGCGCACGAGGCGGCGCGCGTCGGCGTTGAGTGCGATGGGTTGGTAGAGGCCTTGCGGCAGGACGTGATGCGCCAGCCCGTAGAGATCGACCGCGCGGAAAAACGCCGCCGCGCCGGGCGCGCTGGCAAACACCAGATTTTGCGCGCGCGCCGCGCCGTGGCGCGCCTGCACTTCGAGGCGGTGCTCCTGCAGCAATTGCGGCATTTCATGCACCAGCAAGGTGGTGGCGATGCCGCGCGCTTCGGCGGCGGGAACGACGCGGGCGGCGGCAGTGGAGTTGACGATGGCAACGCGGACGCCGCACGCGTGGGCGTGGTCGAGCGCCCGGCCGACGGACGCGCTGTCGCCGGCGATGCTCAGTTCCGCCAGCTCATCATACTGGCTTTGCAACGGGCCGCCCTTGAGCAAAAGCAGATGAAGTCTGAACCCCCATTGCCGACGCAGGCGGCGCGCCAGATGCAGCAGCAGCATCTGCGCGCCGTGCGGTTGCGCATCATGGCCGACTAGCAGGATCTGGTTGAGGACGGGCTGTTCCTGCGGGCAGAGCGCACGGGCGGTGGCGTTGAGAAAGGCCGCGCCGAAATGCAAATCGGGCTCGAGAAATGCCCCTTCCGCCCATTCGTTCCAGGCATTCACGCACAGCACCGGTTCGCCGTAAAACGGGTTTTTGGCGCTGTAGCCGAGCAAATCCTCCAGCCAGGCCTGGTATTTTGCGGGCGTCGCGCCGTGCAGCACCCGGCTTTTGCCCTCGCGCCGCGGTTCATTGTCCCAGCCCGGCACGATGGTTTTGATGAGCGGATAATCGGGCACGGGCAGGTGCAGCGAGGCCTCGGCGAAAGCTTCGTAATCATGCACGGTCGCGCAAAAACTCTCGTCGAACAGATCGAGCGTGTTGTTCAGCGGCTTGGTTGCCTGGCTCAATCTGTGCGGCGGGAATTCCACCGCGCCGTCCAGCCCGTAGGGCGTGGGGTCGTCATCGTCGAAACTCTGCGCCATGATAATGAGCGGGTCTTCGCCGCTTGCCTGGAACATGCCGCGCCAGCGCGCGAGGCGCCGCTGCGCGTCGGGGATCTGCGAGACCCGGTAGATCATCCAGAGCGGCCGGCCTTGCAGGCGGATATAGCGTGGGTCTTTGAAGAGCGCGGTGAAATGCGTGACCAAAGCCGCATCGTCGCCGGCCCGGTATTCCTGGGCGATCAGCACATCGCGCTCTCGCCCCTCCCACCGGCGGGTCCAGTTCTCGTTGGCCCACATGGCGCAGAATGGGAAATCGAGCGTCGGGTCGGCAAGAAGCTGGTTGATCGGCTTGTCCAGCAGCGGGCGGCCGTTGAACCAGTAGCTGTAGAAGACGAAGCCGGACAGGCCGGCGCCTTTGGCCATGGCGATCTGCCGGCGCAGGGTCGCGGGATCGTCCAGCGAATAATAGCCGAGATCACGCGGGATGCGCGGTTGCAGATGCCCGGCGAAGCGGGGTGTCGCCCGGCCGAGATTGGTCCAGTCGGTGAACCCTTCGCCCCACCAGACATCGTTTTCCGCCACACGGTGGTATTGCGGCAGGTAATAAGCGAGCAATTTGGCGCGCGGCATTGCCCCCAGCCGCACCGGCGCGAACGCCTCGAAGGCCGGCCCCGGCCGCGTGGCGAATTTCACCGCGCCCGCCACGCCTTTTTCCCGTTCGGGGAGTTGCGTCAGGCAGTGCTCTTGATGCGCGAGGTAATGCAGCAGCGGGTTCTGTCCTTCGAGCGCTTGCCCATAACGGTTAATGTAAAAACCAATATCGAAATCGGCGGCGTGTGCGCGCAGTTCGGCGGCGCCATAGAGCAGGAAATGCTCGAACGGGTCGAAATTACTGGCCGCGACGTCCGGATTTTGCTCAAGATACCAGGCCGGGTCGAACCGCGGCACGGGGCTGACCTGCCCGCTAAAGCGGCGCGCCAGAAAATGCCCGAGGCAGGACTCCCGCGCGCCAAGCCCGTAGGTGTGCCGATACCAAAGGTTGAAAAAATGCGGGCAGGGATCGCGCCCCTGCGCTTCGCCATAGCCGAGATAATGCAGCAGCGGGTTGATGCCGGCCGCGTCGGCTGCGGGATTCTGCGCGCGGTACCAGCCGGGATCGAAATAAGGGTTGGGCCATGCGCCCTGCCGCCACCCGGCAGTGCAGAAATGTTCCGCGCCGTCGCCCGTGGCGTCTTCATGCTGCCGCAGATACCATGCGGAGAGAAACAGCCCGCTCTGGCGGACAGCCTCGATCTCGGCCTGCAGCAAAGAGGACATTTCGATCTCGTTATGATATTGTTATTTGTTCCTTCCTCGCCGGCGGGGAAGTTGTCAAGGAGGAAAGGGAGAAGGGAAAAGAGAAGGCTACTTTTTGTGAACAAAAAGTAGCAAAAAAACTTTGTTATGCTGGGCCATGGGCGTTGGCGCCGACACAGCCCATGGCCCAGCGTAAACAAAAGTTTTTGCGCCGCTTTTTTTAAAAAGCGGCCGCTTCCTTCCTAATCCATCACTTCCGCACGGGCCGGCGATGCGGCGATTTTGCCGGGTTTGCGCATCAGCAGCAGGCAGGCGGCCGCGGGCAGCACGGTCATAAGCAGGAATTTATAATCGTCGATATAGGCGATCACCTGTGCCTGCGTGTTGATCATGCTGTTCAGCAAGGTGGCGCCGTGGGGCGTGGACGGGTTGAGCATGTGGGTCACCGCGCCGCCGGCCTGCAAAGGGCGGGCGAAGGGGGTGACGTATTGCGTGAGCACGGCATGTTCGTACTGCGTCATGTGATCCAGCAAGGCCGAGGTG
>Ga0310811_10013844_pt1 | contig 10509 bp, 13 predicted proteins | sample YCmetagenome_FD_207642 | JGI IMG/M metagenome (GOLD analysis project Ga0310811, IMG submission 207642) | Soil microbial communities from experimental microcosm in Duke University, North Carolina, United States - YC | ecosystem: Engineered > Artificial ecosystem > Soil microcosm > Unclassified ... | reverse complement strand
ATCACCGCGTTCTTGCTGATTGCGGTGATGCCGGTGCTGGCGGGCGCGATCACGATGCTGCTGTTCGACCGCCACTTCGGCACCTCGTTCTTCAACGCGGCTGGCGGCGGCGACCCGGTGATGTATCAACACATCTTCTGGTTCTTCGGTCACCCCGAGGTGTACATCATGATTCTGCCGGCGTTCGGGATCATCTCGCAGGTGGTGCCGGCGTTCTCGCGCAAGCCGCTGTTCGGCTATAGCTCGATGGTGTATGCGACGTCGTCGATCGCGATTCTCTCGTTCATGGTGTGGGCGCACCACATGTTCGTCACCGGCATGCCGGTGACGGGCCAATTGTTCTTCATGTACGCGACCATGCTGATCGCGGTGCCGACCGGCGTGAAGGTGTTCAACTGGATCGCTACCATGTGGCGCGGCGCGCTGACCTTCGAGACACCGATGCTATTCGCGATCGGCTTCATCTTCGTGTTCACGCTCGGGGGCTTCACCGGGCTGATCCTGTCGATGGCGCCGCTCGACATCGCCATGCACGGCACCTATTACGTGGTCGCGCACTTCCACTACGTGCTGGTGGCCGGCTCGCTGTTCGCGCTGTTCGCGGGCTGGTATTACTGGTCGCCGAAATGGACCGGCTGGATGTATAACGAGACGCGCGGCAAGATCCACTTCTGGACGTCGATGATCTTCTTCAACATCACGTTCTTCCCGATGCACTTCCTGGGCTTGGCTGGGATGCCGCGTCGCTACGCCGATTATCCGGCGCAGTTCACCGACTTCAACCAGATCGCGACGATCGGCGCGTTCGGTTTTGGCCTGGCTCAGGTGTATTTCCTGTTCGCGGTGGCGCTTCCGGCGTATCGTGGTCATGGCGAGCACGTGAAGGCCGACGAGAAACCATGGGACGGCGCGGAAGGCCTTGAATGGACCGTGCCGAGTCCGGCGCCGTTCCATACCTTCGAGACACCGCCGCGCGTCGAGTAAGGACGGGCAATTTATGACACGCAATCCACAAGAAAGGCGCAGCGACGCGCAGCAGCGCGCGAGCAATGTGCGACTGCTTCTGGTGCTGCTAGCGATCGTCGCCGGCTTTTTTGTGAGCTTCTTCGTGAAGACGGCCATCGTGCATTGATGGACGAGAGCGGGAGACAACGCACCATGCCGCCGCCGGAACACAAGCTGCATTTCCTTTCCAGCTTTGCGCGTTCGCTGCGCGCGGTCGGCTGGTCGTTTTTCGGCGTGCGCAAGGGGCGGGACCGCGAGCGCGATTTCGCGCAGCTCAACCCGCTGCATGTAGTCATCGCCGGGCTGCTGTGCATGGCGGCCTTTATCGCGATCCTGATATTGGTCGTGAAGGCCGTGGTGCATTGACCCGGACTAGCTGTATGCCTCCCACAGCCCGGCAGTTCGGGTCGGGACGAAAACCAGACGCAACGGTAAAAAACCAGATGAACTGGACTGAAGTGGAGAATCAACGATGAGCGGTCAAAACGAGAGCCCGTATTACTTCATACCGTTGCCCTCGCAACATCCGATCAGAGCGTCGATCGGCTTGTTGCTGATGCTCGGATCGCTTGCGGCGTGGGTCAACGGCGTGTCGTTTGCGCCGTTCACCTTCGCGATAGGCCTCCTGTGGCTTCTTTTCGTGCTCTACCACTGGTTCGGCGACTCTATTGCGGAGTCCGAACACGGCATGTACGGCAAACGTGTCGACAGCTCATATCGGTGGAGCATGAGCTGGTTCATCTTTTCCGAGGTGATGTTTTTCGGCGGGTTCTTCGGCGCGCTGTTCTACGCTCGGGAGATCACGATGCACTCGTTGGGCGATCTGGACCACCGGTTGCTGTGGCCCGACTTCGCCGCCGTGTGGCCGAACATCGGGCCGGCAAACTTGGTGTCGCACTTCAAGTCGATGACACCGTGGCCGATCCCGACGCTGAATACCGCCCTGTTGTTGACTTCGGGTGCGACGCTCACCCTGTCGCATCACGCGCTGCGCGAGGATCACCGCAAGAAGGCGATCGTCTGGCTGGCGGCGACGATTCTGCTCGGCGCGACCTTCCTGTTTTTCCAGGGCTTTGAATATTACCATGCGTACAACGAACTAAACCTGAAGCTGACCTCGGGTATCTACGGCTCCACGTTCTTCCTGCTGACCGGATTCCACGGCTTTCACGTGACGATGGGCGCGATCATGTTGACCGTGGTGCTGGTGCGCATGATGCGGGGGCATTTCAAGCCGGATCACCACTTCGCGTTCGAAGGTGCTGCCTGGTATTGGCACTTCGTCGACGTCGTATGGCTGGGCCTGTACGTCGTCGTTTACTGGCTGTAGGACGGCCGGGCACGGCACAAGGCACCGCGAATTTGCAGCGCCGTCCGCGGGAGTCTTGCCGGGCGGCGTTCTTGCTTCGGCGACGCGATGGGCGACCCGACGTTGCGGCTACATCGCCGAGGTCAGCGGCCGTAGGGGATGCCGGTAGACTGAAGCCAGCCCATCCAGTGGGCGAACAGGATGAACAGGAACAGCGAGATCGAGAGTCCGACGCGCGTCGCGAGCGACCAGACCATCCGCTTGGACTGACCGCGATCGTGCATCATGAAATAGAGCGCCGACGCCATGCTGGCAATGATCAGCGCGAAGGCTACCGCAACGAGGATACGCATGAAAAATGGCCGGGAGAATCGGTCTCGACATTATCGCATTGTGCTTTGCCGAGCGCGGCGTCCCCCTGTCGAGCGAACCGGAGCGGCGTGAATGAGGGTGGCGGGTCTTAAGCTCCAATTTTGGCCGACGCTGGTCATCTTGGTGGTGATTGCGGTGACGGTGCGGCTCGGCTTCTGGCAGCGCGATCGCGCGCATCAGAAGGAAGCGCTGCAAGCGCACATCACGCGCTGGGAACATGCGGCGCCGCAGCCGGTCGGCGCCCAGCCCGTTGCGTTGCACGCTATCGAGTTTCATCGCGTCACGGCGCGCGGGCGCTTCATGCCGGCGTTGACGGTTTATTTGGACAATCGGCCCTATAACGATCAGCCGGGCTTTTACGTGGTGACGCCTTTCAAAAGCGATGACGGCGGTTACGTGCTGGTCAATCGTGGCTGGTTGCCGCGCAACGTGGCCGATCGCAGCGCGATCGCCCCGTACCGGACGCCGGCCGCAGACGTGACGATCGAAGGGATTGCGCGCGCGAACGCATCGCGCGCGTTCGAACTGGGGCATGGCGGCTCGGTCCCGCACCAGAAAATTCGCCAGAACATCGAGGTGGCCGCCTATGCGAACGAAAGCGGTTTGCCGCTGCAGCCGTTCGTGATCGAGCAAACGAACGACATCGGCGACGGCCTGGTCCGCGATTGGCCGCCGGCAACCACCGGTGTCGACCGCAATTACGGCTACATGTTCCAGTGGTGGGGCATGGCGGTCGTGGCGTTTGGCTTTGGACTCTACGCAGCCCGCCGCGGGGCTCGCAAGGACGCGCAGCCGCATGCGCCATCCACCCATTGAAGGAGTAGGGGTTTTGACCGACAAGATACGCGGCACGCGTGCCACGACAGGGAATTCGCACGGCGGGCAGCACCGGCCCGAGCCGCCCGGCATAGCCGCTGTCGAGGGTCCCGCCACCACACCCAAGCAGCGCTGGCATCGTGGCCGCTGGGTGTTGCTGCTGCTGTTCGCGATCACTGCCGCACCGATCGTCGCGTCATATCTCACGTATTACGTCTTCAAGCCCACCGGCGGCACGACCAGCTACGGCACGCTGATCGAGCCGCAGCGCCCGATTCCGCCATCGCTGGTGGTGCGGGGCGAAGACGGCCGGCCCTTGCGCTTGGATTCGCTCAAGGGCAAATGGTTGATGATTTCGGTGGACGCGAGCGCATGCGGCGACACCTGCGCGAAGAAGCTGTATTTCATGCGCCAGGTTCGCGCGACGCAGGCGGCGGAGCGGGAACGCGTCGTCATGGTATGGCTGCGCACCGACGATGGCGTCATTCCGGACGCGGTCATGCAGGCTTACCCCGACACGCGCAAGCTGATCCTCGATACGTCCGCGCGCCGCACGGTCGCTGAGTGGTTGCCGGTCGATACGTGGGACAATGCCACCGATCACATCTATCTGGCCGATCCGAACGGCAACTTGATGATGCGTTTCCCGAAGAATCCGGACCCGTCGAAAATCAAGAACGACTTGACCAAGCTGTTGAAGTGGTCGGGGATCGGCTGATGCGCGAACCCGCACGCCGCGCACTGGATAGGGAGTCGAGGACACTATGTTCGTGCTGGAATTAGGACTGGTCGGTATGCTGGTCGCCCTGCTGCCGCTCGCGCTCGTGTGGTTCCGCGCGTCCGGCGACCGATACCGCAAGCTCGTTTGGATCACCCTGTTCCTTACCCTTGACCTGGTCATGTTCGGCGGCTTCACGCGCCTGACGGATTCCGGGCTCGGATGCCCGGATTGGCCAGGTTGCTATGGCACTTCGTCGCCGTTCATCGCGCATGCGGCGATCACAGCCGCCTTTGACGCGATGCCGACTGGACCCGTCAGTATCGTCAAGGCCTGGATCGAGATGATTCACCGCTACTTCGCGATGGCGATCGGGTTTTTGATACTCGTGCTGACCGTGTACACGTGGGCCGCGCGACTGCGCGGGGGACGGAGCACGTCACGCACCGGTTCGGCGGACGCGCGGGTCGCGGCGAGCGCGCCGACCACGGCGACCGCGCCGACCGCGCCGACCGCGCCGACCGCGCCGACCACGCCGACCACGCCGACCACGCCGACCACGCCGACCACGCCGACCACGGCGTCGCGCTCGCCGGCGTCGCCGGTCTCGCCATGGTGGCCGACCGCCTTGCTCGCGTTGGTGCTGGTGCAGGGGATTTTCGGCATGTGGACCGTTACGCTGAAGCTGCAGCCCGTCATCGTGACCACCCATTTGCTGCTCGGCTTAGCGTTGCTTGCGACACTTGGCCTGTTTGCCTCGCGCATCACGCCGCTGCCGCCGCTGGCGCCCGACGCATCGCGCTTCATGCCGGCGGCACGGGTCGCGCTAGTTCTGCTGGTGGCGCAAATTGCACTGGGCGGGTGGGTCAGCACCAACTACGCGGTGCTTGCGTGCACCGATTTCCCGACTTGCAACGGCGCGTGGATTCCGCCGATGGACTTCGAGCACGGCTTCCATTTATGGCGCGCACTCGGGCGCACCGGCGACGGCGACATCATTACCCAGGACGCGCTCGTCGCGATCCACTGGACCCATCGGACCTTCGCCTTCCTGGTGTTCGGCTACCTTGGCTGGTGGGCGTGGCGTGTGCGGCGTTTTACCGGCCTGACACGGCTTGCCGACGGCGTACTGCTGGTCATGGCGATGCAATGTGTCACCGGGCTGTCGAACATCGTGCTGCAGTGGCCGTTGGCGGTCGCGGTGGCACACAATGGAGGCGCGGCGATCCTGCTGCTGTTGGTCGTCATGCTAAACTTTCGGATTGCATCCGGTTGTCGCGGGCGTATGGCCGCGGCTTCCACGGGCGCCGTTACCGTGTGAGTCCTATGCAAAGCACGACAATTTCCCCTCGTTTCGGCACCCGTCTCGCGCAGTATGTTGCGCTGACGAAGCCTCGCGTCACTCAGCTCGCGGTCTTCTGTGCGGTGATCGGCATGTTCCTGGCCACGCCCGGCATGGTGCCGTGGCAGGTGCTGATCGGCGGCACGGTCGGCATCTGGTTGTTCGCCGGTGCGGCATTCGCCATCAACTGCTTGGTCGAGCAGCGCATCGACGCGTTGATGCGGCGTACCGCATGGCGGCCATCCGCGCGCGGCGAGATCACCCCGACGCAAATCCTGGCATTCTCGGCGATTCTAGGCAGCCTGGGCATGTGGACGCTCTACACGTTCACCAATGCCTTGACGATGTGGCTGACATTCGCCACCTTCATCGGCTACGCCGTCATCTATACGATCTTGCTCAAGCCGGCCACGCCACAGAATGTCGTGATCGGGGGCGCCTCCGGCGCGATGCCGCCGGCGCTTGGCTGGGCCGCGGTGACCGGGTCGGTGCCGGGCGATGCGTGGATCTTGGTGCTGATTATCTTCGTGTGGACGCCGCCGCATTTTTGGGCGCTCGCGCTGTATCGCCGCAAGGACTACGAGAACGCCAAGCTGCCGATGCTGCCGGTCACCCACGGTGAGCGCTTCACTCGGCTGCATATCCTGCTGTACACGATCGTGCTGTGCGCGGTCACGCTCATGCCGTTTGTGTCGCGGATGAGCGGTGTGGTCTATCTCGCCGCCGCCGTCGCGCTCGGGGCCGTGTTCTTGAATTATGCGTGGAAGATTTATCGCGACTATTCGGACGAACTCGCGCGCCGGACCTTTCGGTACTCAATTGTTTACTTGTCGCTGCTTTTCGCGGCGCTGCTGGTCGACCACTACGCACGCGCGTGGATCGGTTACTGAACGAGGTCCGTTGTCCATGAGTTTGTCACGCTTGTCACGCCGCTTGTTTTGCGCCACGGCGCTCCTCGCGACGATGCTGGTCGCCGGTTGCGACAAGAAGTCCGATTTCACCAACGTCGACATCACCGGCAGCACGCGGTTCGCATCGGACTTTGCCTTGCCGGACCAAACCGGCAAGGTTCGCACGATGGCGGACTTCAAAGGTAAGGTGGTGGTGCTGTTTTTCGGCTATACGCACTGCCCGGACGTCTGTCCCACCACGATGGCCGAACTGGCGCAGGCGATGCAGCAACTTGGCCCCGCTGCGCAGCGCGTGCAGGTTCTGTTCGTCACCCTCGATCCGCAGCGCGATACGCCGAAGCTTCTCGGGCAGTATGTGACGGCTTTCAATCCGACTTTTGTAGCCCTGCGGCCGGCAAGCGATGAACAGCTCGCAAAATTCGCGAAGGACTTCCGCATCTACTATAAGCAGGTGCCGTCGAGCAACGGCGGCGACTATACGCTCGATCATACGGCCGCAAGCTACATCTTCGACGCCGACGGCAAGCTGCGTCTGTTCGCACGGGACGAGCAGGGCGCAGCGCCGTGGGTACACGACATCAAGCTCCTGCTCAATTGATCGCGCGCTCGGGCCGTGGCCGCGCGTTGGCACGCGTGGCCGCCGCGCCCGTCACAGCGCCCGTCACAGCGCCCGTCACAACAAGTCCCGCTCCCATCGTTGCGCGAGCAGTTCCCCCTCCATGCGAGGCAAGCATTGCGCGGCCAGCGTGAAGCCTTTGCGCAGGCATAGCCTCTGCGCCGCGACCATCGCCGGATCGGCGTCCAGTATCACTTTCCGATAACCGGCGTGGCGCGCGAAGCGCAGGCAATCGTCGAGCAGTCGGTCGCCGATGCCGAACCCGCGCGCGACCGGTTCGACATAGAGCAGGCAGACTTTCGCCACCTCATCGTCGTGTCGCAGCACCATCGCGTTTCCGACGATGTCGTTGTCGCGCTCGGCGATCCACGCGCGCACGCGTCGCGACGAAGACGTATTGACGTAGTCGGCAACGAGTTGCGCGGCGCAACCCTCGACACGCCTGTCCCAGCCGAAATCATCCGTATGAAGCAGGGCATGCCGATGCACGATCCAGCCTAGATCGCCCGCGCGCGGCTCCCTCAGGACGACGACGCCGGGCCGCGCTCGCGCGTCGATGAGGCGCTCGATGGTGCGCATTGCGGCGAGCAAGCGCTCCTGGTCCGCAGGCGACAGGCGCTTGAGCACCTCGCCGACTTCCTCGAGCGAAACGCGGTCGAGGGGGGCGAACGCCGCGCGACCTTGATCGGTGAGAAACAGATAGTGTTGGCGGCCGTCGGTGTCGGAAGGACGACGCGCGATCAGTCCGCGCCGTTCGAAACTCGTCAACAGGCGGCTCAGGTAACCGGTGTCCAAACCGAGTTGGCGTGCCAGTTCCGCTGCGGTCGGGTTGTTCCGATGCGCCAGCTCATACATGACGCGTACTTCAGTGAGCGAAAAGGAACTTTTCGCCAACCCCTCATGCAGCGCGCCTATGTGTTTTGTATAAAAGCGGTTGAAGCGACGCATCGCCTCGGCTTTATGCGTGTCACTTTTATAGTCCATTTTATTTTTTGTAACTCGAGCGACCCAGCCTGCAATATAGTTGATTCAATCAGGGGCGCAAGCCACTGTACGGACGGTCTGCCTGCGTGATTCGAGCGCAGCGAATGCACCACGGCATCGCAACACGGAACAGGACGGCAATACCTCATGCAACGTATCGTTATGGGACTGGGCTTTCGCGCACCGACAGGATTTTCATGCTGACTGGGAACATATTGACGAGCGATGGCTGGATACGTGGATATTTGCGTATCGATGACGGACGCATTGCGGTCATCGATGGCCAACGCGTTGATCCGGCACTAAATGATGAGCCCTACATTCTGCCTGGCTTCATCGATTTGCATGTACATGGCGGCGGCGGCGCGGACGTCATGGAAGGGGGCGATGCAGCGAACACGATGGCGCGCTTGCATGCGCGGCACGGCACCACGAGCTTGCTGGCGACGACCATGACCGCCCCGCGCGAGGCGTTGCAGACGGTCTTGAGCGGGCTCGGCGCCGCGTCACTAAGTCGCGCGTGCGGCGCCGCCCGGATTCTCGGTGTGCATCTGGAGGGGCCGTACCTGAACCCAGGCAAGCTGGGCGCGCAGCCGAACGCAACCGCTGTCGCGGTGCTCGACGAGGTGCTGCACTACCTGGCGCTTGCGCCGATCCGCATCGTTACGCTGGCGCCGGAAATCGCCGGGCATCTCGACATCATTCGCGAATTGACCGCACGTGGCGTGCGGGTTCAATTGGGCCACACACTCGGTTCCTACGACGATGCGCTCGATGCGCTCAAGCATGGGGCGGCGGGTTTCACGCATCTGTTCAACGCAATGTCGTCGTTGCATCACCGCGATCCTGGCATGGTCGGCGCGGCGCTCGCGCATGCAACGTATGCCGAGATTATTCCGGACCTGCTGCATGTACATCCGGGCGCGATACACGCGGCGATGCGGGCGATCCCGGGGCTGTACGTGGTAACCGACAGCACATCGGCGGCCGGCATGCCGGATGGGGAATATCGGCTCGGCAGCCAGCGGGTCACCAAATGCCTGGGCGGAGTACGTCTGGCCGACGGTACGCTGGCCGGCAGCACGCTGACGATGGATCAGGCGCTGCGCAACCTGGTGTCGATCGGCCTGCCGCTCGCCGACGTGTCCGCGCGTCTGTCGCGTCATGCGGCCGACTATCTGGGTATCGAGGACCGGGGCCGGCTCGCTGCCGGAGCGTGGGCCGACATCGTCGTGATGGATCGCCGGCTGTCGCTCGCCGCGGTTTATGTCGAGGGCGAAGCCGTTGTCCAGCAGATATGAAGAGGCGCTGACGCCGCCTGTTATGCGTAAGCGTGCAGCGCGTTCTTCATTTTCTTCATCGCGCTCGCTTCGATCTGGCGAATCCGCTCGGCTGACACGCCGAACTCGTCGGCCAATTCGTGCAGTGTCGCACCACCCGAGCCATCGTCGCACACCTCGAGCCAACGCGCCTCGATAATGCGGCGGCTGCGCGCATCCAGCTCGTTCAGCGCATCGGACAAGCCCTCGGTTTGCAGCTTGTCGAAGTGGCGCGCCGCCAGCACGTTGCTCGGCTCGCTGCGGGAATCGGCTAGGTAGGCAATCGGCGCGAACGCTTCCTCGCCGTCTTCCACCTGCCCTTCCAAAGCGATATCGCCGCCGCTGAGACGGGTTTCCATCTCGGAAACTTCTTCGCGCTTGACGTTCAATTCCTTCGCCAGACCGTCGATTTCCTCCGGCGTGAACGCTTGCAGTCCCTGCTTGTGGCTGCGCAGATTGAAGAACAGTTTGCGCTGCGCCTTGGTCGTTGCGACCTTGACCATGCGCCAATTCTTCAGGATGTACTCATGGATCTCGGCTTTGATCCAGTGGATTGCGTACGATACCAGGCGCACGTTCTGCGCAGGATCGAAGCGCTTGACCGCTTTCATCAGGCCAATATTGCCTTCTTGGATAAGATCCGCGTGCGGTAGGCCGTATCCCAGATAGTTACGCGCGATCGACACCACCAGGCGCAGATGCGACAGCACAAGCTGGCGCGCCGCGTCGAGATTGTTGCGTTCGCGGAATTCGGTCGCGAGCCGCGCCTCTTCCGCTTGCGACAACAACGGCACACGGTTCACCGCCTGGATATAGGCATCGATGTTGCCCAGTTGGCCGGGCAGCAACGAACTTGAAGCAAGCGCCAGCGCACCCGAGCGCCCTGGCCCAGAGCTTGCGCTGTTCGGTAAAGTCATGGCGTTGTTCACTCAGGAACTCCTGTACAGATGCCTCGAACTGCCGCAAAGCAGCAATTTTCAGCATAGTCTAGCACTCTCGATATTGGACTGCTAAAAACTTAGACTTCGTCAGCGTGCCAAGTTCTCAAATACTATCGCATTCGAGGCTTCCATAGGGCGTCGAACATTTCTGTCTGTAACACGAACACGCTCCCGCT
>Ga0310811_10013843_pt1 | contig 10510 bp, 10 predicted proteins | sample YCmetagenome_FD_207642 | JGI IMG/M metagenome (GOLD analysis project Ga0310811, IMG submission 207642) | Soil microbial communities from experimental microcosm in Duke University, North Carolina, United States - YC | ecosystem: Engineered > Artificial ecosystem > Soil microcosm > Unclassified ... | reverse complement strand
CAAGCGGGATTCTCATTTTTGCGGCGATCTCGGCGACCGCGGCGCCCATATGCTCGCGCACGAAATCCGGAATGGTGCGCTGGAAAATCACCCCAAAGCCCTCGGGATCGACGCTCCAGCCCATGATGTCGACCGTATCCGGCCAGAGTTTTTCGCCCACCGCCTCGACCCGCGTCGCGCCCCCGTCGCCGGCGCGCAGCACGATCGCCGCGGCGCCATCGCCGAACAGGCTGGCGGCGACGATATTGGCCTTGGTCAATTCGTCATGCCGGACCGCGAGCGTGCAGAGCTCGAGCGCGACCAGCAGCACATTGCTGCCGGGCCGCGATTGCGCCAACCGTGCCGCGATCGAAAGCCCCGAGACGCCGCCCGCGCAGCCAAGCCCGAACACCGGCACGCGGGAGACGTCGCTGCGAAAGCCCATGCGGCTGGCAACACGTGCCTCCAGAGTCGGCGTCGCGATCCCGGTCGAGCAGACCGTCACCACCGTATCGATATCGCATGCCGCCAGATCAGCGCGCGCCAGCGCCTTTCGCGCGGCCTCGATGAACAGCATTTCCGCGCCTTCGAGAAAGGCCTGCGTCCGCTCCGGCCAGCCGCGCCGCTCGAGATACCAATCCATCGGCTTGACGCCGTAGCGATGGCGAATGCCGGTGTTGGCAAACAGGCTCGAAAGCGTCTCGAATTCCGGATAGCGGTCCGCCATCACCCCGCGGGCGGCCTCGAGGATCTGCTTCTGGTGAAACTGATGCGGTGGGACCGCGGTCGCCAGCGAAACCAGCGCGGCCGTGTCGTTCATGTCTGTCCCTGCCCTTTGGCACGCCTCCGGACCCCGGCTTTAAGAACCGCGCAATCGTGCGAATATTTCGGCCGCCCGCGCTGCCGGACCGCGAGGCGCGGTCACACTAAATTGATTGAGTTGGTTAGTGGACGAGCGGACAGCCGCCTTCGGCGAGCGGACGAAAGGCCTGATCGCCCGGCACGGTGCCGAGAATCTTGTAGTAATCCCAGGGCCCCTTGGACTCCGCCGGCGTCTTCACCTGCACGAACAGCATGTCATGCACGAGGCGGCCATCTGCGCGGACATGGCCGTTCTTGACGTAGAAATCATTCACCGGCAGTTCGCGCATCTTGGCCATCACGGCCTTCGCCTCATCAGTGCCGGCGGCCTTGATCGAGGCGATGTAGTGGCGAACGGCGGAATAGACGCTCGCCTGCGCCATGGTCGGCATCCGGCCCTGCTTATCGAAGAAGCGCTTTGACCAGGCGCGGGTCTCGTCGTCGCGGTCCCAGTAGAAGGCGGTGACGAATTTCAGTCCCTGCGCCGCCTGCAATTGCATGCTGTGCACGTCCGAGATGAACACCAGCATCGAAACCAGGCCTTGCTTCTTGGTGAGGCCGAATTCATTGGCCTGCTTGACGGTGTTGACCATGTCGCCACCGCCATTGGCGAGCGCCACGACCTTCGCGCCCGAGGCCTGCGCCTGCAACAGATAGGAGCTGAAGTCCGAAGTATTGAGCGGATGCCGCACGCTGCCCAGCACCTTGCCGCCGGCCGCCTGCACGGCGGCGGTGGCATCGGCTTCCATCGAATGGCCGAAGGCGTAGTCGACGGTGATGAAGAACCAGGTGTCGCGCCCCTCGGCCACGGTCGATTTGGCAAGGCTCGTCGTCAGCGCGTAGCTGTCGTAGACCCAGGACGCTTCATTCGGAGTGCAGTTCTTGCCGGTGAAAGCCGTGCTGCCCACCGCGCCCGCAATCGCGATTCTGTTGTGCTCGGCGGCGAGTTGCTCGACCGCGAGCGCGACCGAGGAATTGTCAAAGCCGATCGCCATGTCGACGGCTTCGCTTTCGAACCAGCGGCGGGCGACCGCAACCCCGATATCCGCCTTGTTCTGATGGTCGGCGGCGACGATTTCGACCGGCTTGCCGAGCACGCTGCCGCCGGCATCCTCGGCCGCCATCTTCGCGGCCGTGACCGAGCCTGGGCCGCCAAGATCGGCATAGAGACCGGACTGGTCGTTCATCACGCCGATCTTCACGACATTGTCGGAGATTTGCGCGCGGGCGGTGCCGACGCCGAGCCAGAGAACAGCAAAAGCCGAAGTGAGCACGGTCTGCCAGCGCACGAAGCACCTCCCCAATTTTGCTGGCCCGTCGTTGCGGACCTTGGGAAGGGAGCCTATGCCCCGCTCGCGCGGCAGACAAGCGCGCGGACGTTGCAACATTCAACCGCCGTCGATGGGCAAGCGCCCAAATCAGCGCCGGGCGCCGGCAGATGTTGCCACCCCGCATTTGCGCAGGAAAGCCCTGGCAACGCCGAAGGGCTCCGGCGTGAAGGGTCCCGGCGGCGCACGGGTCATCAGGCTCACGAGCACGAGCGCCAGCATCGCGAGCCAGAAACAGAGCCAGAAGGCGTCGATATAGGCGAGCACATTGGCCTCGCGCTGCACCAGGCTCGCGAGCATGCCGAGTGCGCGAGCCGGCGCGATGGATGCACCGCGGCTCGCAAAATAGCCGCCGAGCTGCTGCAACATGTGCGTCACGTCGACACTGCCGTTCTCGACATGCTGCCCGATGAAGTTCGAATGCACCTGCTCGCGGACGCGCAGCCACGTCCCCATCAACGCCACGCCGATCTCCGCACCGCCGAGCCGCATGATCTGGATATAGGCGGCAAACGCGGTGGCCCGCGTCGGATCCGAATTGGATACGGCGATGAGGATGATCGGCAGCAGCGTGAAGGCCTGGCCGATCGATTGCAGCATGACGATCGGGATGAAATCGCCGCGTGCCCAGTCGTGGGTGAGTTGTGTTCCGAGCAGGTTCGCGGTGGCAAACGCGGAAAATCCGATGATCACCACCGTGCGCGCGTCGAAATGCCGAAGCAGAAATATCGGCAGCGGCACCAGCAAAAACATCGGCAGCGCGCCATAGGTCCATAGCAGCGCACCTGACTGTTCGGGCCGTAAACCCGTCACCGCGCCGAGGAAATTCGGCACCAGCGAGGAGTTGGACAGGCTGGTCAGCGTGTAGAGCAGGATGACCACCAGCGAAAGGCCGATGTTGCGGTTGAACAGCACATTCACATGGGCCCAGGGATTACGAACGATGAGCTCATTGAGGATGAAGAGAATGAACAGGGCCGCGCCGCCGAGCAGCAGGGCCATCACCGTGCCCGATTCCAGCCAGTCCAGCCGGTTGCCCTGATCGAGCCCGGCATAGATCATGGAAACGCCGGTACCGAGCAGCAGCATGCCGCCCCAATCGGCATCCTTCAACAGCTCGCGATTCACCGGCTCGCTCGGCGTTCCAAGATAGACCATCAGCGCCATCAGCGGCGCCACCATCGCGCCCTGCCAGTAGAGCCAAGGCCAGCCCCAATGCTCGACATAGAAGCCGACCAGCGAGGAGCTGCTGTCGAATGCAAAGCCGACCCTGATCGAATAGAGCGCGATTGCCGGCAACCACCACCGGATCGGCAGGTGACGGAAGATGATCATCAGCGTCGCCGGGACGAAGGTGCCGAGCAGCATGCCATGCATGATGCTGAGCGCGATCAGCGTCGTGTAGTCGTGCACGAACGGCACGGCGAGCGAGACCAGCGCAAACACCAGGCTCGGAATGGCGAGCACGCGGCGCAGGCCGAACACGGTCGCAAGCCAGGCGACCGCAGGCGCGATCAATATCTGCGAGCCGATTGCCGATGTCGAAAGCCAGGCGCCTTCGTCAAAGGTCAGCGAGAAGGCGCCACGCAGATCGGGCAGGCCGACCGTGGTCAGGCGGCTGTCGAAATTGGCAAGGAATGCGCCGAGCAGCACGGCGACCACGGCAAAGATCGGCCGCGGCCCGACGCCGCCGCGCGATACCGGCCCGCGATCCCTGTCACTTTCCGCCATCGCCAGTATCGATGTGCGTGACGACGGACATTCCCGGCAGCAGGCGATCCAGGAGCGCCTGGTTCTTGTCGAGCTTGATGCGAACCGGAATGCGCTGCACCACCTTGGTGAAATTGCCGGTGGCGTTATCGGGCGGCAGCAGCGCGAATTGCGAGCCGCTGGCGGGCGAGATGCGTTCCACCGTGCCGTGCAATTTTTCCTTTCGGAAGCTGTCGACCGTGATCTCGACCGGCTGTCCCGGCTGCACGTGGGTGAGCTGGGTTTCCTTGTAATTGGCGATCACATAGACATTGGGCAGCGGCACCACGTTGATGAGGTTGGTGCCGATATTGACGTAATCGCCCGGCTGCACCTCGCGCTCGCCGGTCACACCGTCGAACGGCGCGGTGATCGTGGTGTAGCCGAGCTTCAATTTTGCGGCCGCAAGTGTTGCCTTGGCCGCTTCGACGTCCGCGGCGCGCTGCACCTTCGTTCCCTGCAGCACTTCGAGCTGATGACGCTGCGCGGCGACGACGGCCCGGCTGGCGCGGACATCGGCCTCGGCTTTCGCGTGGGCCGCGATCGCCTGTTCGAGCCGCTGACGAGTGCCGGCATCGGTCTGCGACAACGACTGCTGGCGCTCCTGCTCCTGACGTGCCTCGACTTCCAGCGCTTCCGCGGACACCCGCGCCGCCTCAGCTTGCGCAATGGTCGCATATTGCAGCTCGACCTGATTGGCGAGGTTGTCGAGCGCGGCCTGCGCGCCGGCAACGCCTGCCTGCGCCTGGTCGACCTGCGCCTGGTAGTCGGCGGGATCGATCTGAACCAGGAGATCGCCAGCCTTCACGCGCTGATAATCGCTGACCGCGACCTTCAGCACCTCACCGGCGACCCGGCTGCTGAGCCGCGTCAGGTCGGCGCGGATATAGGCGTCATCGGTGACCTGGATCCTGGCGTTGCCCGTCCACTCGTCCCAGCGCAGCGTCGCCAGTGCGATGAAGCCAAGCGCTGCAAGCACGGCAAGAAGAGGAATCGCAAAGCGGCCCCAGAAGCCGGTTGCGGACGGGGCCGGCTTTGCCGGCGCGGCAGCTTTCGCCACCGGTGCTGAAACGCTGGAGCTATTCGGTGCCGGGGCGACTTGGTCCTGCTGACTCACGACGTCCCCTTAATCCGTCCTCGCGCGGGTTACTGTCGCGCGAGTTCCACTTCACTTGGGAACGATCATGCCTCAGACCGTCTTTTCCGGCCAGCGACAAAGATCGTTGATCAGGCAGACCTCGCAGCGCGGCTTGCGCGCGAGGCAGGTATAGCGGCCGTGCAGGATCAACCAATGATGGGCGTGGAGCATGAACTCGGATGGAATGATTTCTTCGAGACCCAGTTCGACTTCGAGCGGCGTCTTGCCCGGCGCGAGCCCGGTGCGATTGCCGACGCGGAACACGTGGGTGTCGACCGCCATGGTGTGCTCGCCATAGGCCATGTTGAGCACGACGTTGGCGGTCTTGCGTCCGGCGCCGGGCAGCGACTCGATCTCGGCGCGGGTACGCGGCACCTCGCCGCCGAAATCGGCCAGCAATTTCTGCGATAATGCGATTACATTTTTCGCCTTGTTGCGATAGAGACCGATGGTCTTGATGTAATCGCGCAGGCGCTCTTCACCGAGATCGAGCATCTTCCGCGGCGTGTCGGCGACTTTGAACAATTCACGCGTGGCGCGGTTGACCCCGGCATCGGTTGCCTGAGCCGAGAGCACCACCGCCACCAGAAGTGTAAAGGGATTGAGATGCTCGAGCTCGCCTTTGGGCTCCGGATTGGCCTTCTGGAAACGCTCGAAGACCTCACGGACTTCCGCCGGCGTCCAGGGTCTCGAAACCATCGCTTTCGGCGATTTATTGCTCGATTTTCCGGCCGGGCGCGCCGACTTGGTTGCAGGCTTGATTGCGGACCTGGCCTTCGTCTTTGCCGCTTTCTTGGGCAGAGCTTTCTTGGCCCGAGATCGAACCTGGGTTTGTTTGGCGCGTTGGGCGCGGATGATTTTCGCCATGAACGGGGTATACTGATACGTCATGACCACAGGCAATGGCTTTGATCCCGACGCCCCCGAGCCGGTCTTGTTCTCGGCCCTGCTGACGCCGCACCGATCGCTCAACCGCACCGGCTTTATGCTGTTGATGGCGTTTTTGACCGTGATCAGTTTTGCCGCCGGCGTCGCCTTCCTGATCATGGGTGCCTGGCCCATATTCGGCTTTTTCAGCCTCGACGTCCTCGCCATCTACGTCGCCTTCAAGATCAATTTCCGCCGCGCACGAGCGCGTGAGGAGATTACGGTGACGCCGTCGGAATTGCGGGTGCGCCGCGTCAGCCACCGCGGTCATGTCATGGAATGGGTGCTCAATCCGCTCTGGGTGCAGATCGACCAGATCAGCCATGAGGAGTTCGGGATCGAGCGGCTTTATCTGGTCTCGAGGGGGCGGCGGGTGTCGATTGCCAGCTTCCTGGGGGCAGAAGAAAAAGCCAGTTTTTACAAAGCCTTAAGAGCCGGGATCGCCGCGGCGCGGCGCGGCGTGACCTATAATCCGATCACATGATGCTTGTCGGGAATCGGGTGGTTTGACATGGCCGCGCGTCCTACATCCGACAGCATGATGACCCTCGCCATACATGACCAGCGCCTGGCCAAGCCAGGCCCCCAGAATAACGCCGCGCTGCGTGACTATGACTCCGTGCGCCGCGCGATTGCGTTCATCTCCGAGCATTGGCGGACGCAACCGACCATCGAGGCGATGGCGGATGCCGCCGGCGTCACCCCTGACGAATTGCACCACCTGTTCCGCCGCTGGGCCGGGCTGACGCCAAAGGCCTTCATGCAGGCGCTGACGCTGGATCACGCCAAGCACCTGTTGCGGGATTCCGCCAGCGTGCTGGACGCCGCGCTCGACTCGGGCCTCTCCGGCCCGGGACGGCTGCACGATCTGTTCGTCACCCATGAGGCGATGTCGCCGGGCGAATGGAAGAACGGCGGCGCGGGACTGACCCTGCGTTACGGCTTCCACGCCTCGCCATTCGGCACCGCCGTCGTGATGGCGACGAGCCGCGGATTAGCCGGGCTCGCGTTTGCCGATCCAGGCGAGGAGCAGATCGCTCTCGCCGACATGAAGGCGCGTTGGCCGAACGCGACCTATGTCGATGACACCGAAGGCACCGCGCCGCTGGCGCAGCGCATCTTCAACACCAAGCTGTGGCGGCCGGACCAGCCGCTGCGCGTGGTGCTGATCGGCACCGACTTCGAAGTCCGCGTGTGGGAGACATTGCTGAAGATTCCGATGGGCCGGGCAGTCTCGTATTCGGACATCGCCTGCAAGATCCAGAACCCGAAGGCTTCGCGCGCCGTCGGCGCCGCGATCGGCAAGAACCCGGTATCGTTCGTGGTGCCCTGCCATCGCGCGCTGGGCAAGGACGGTAAGCTCACCGGCTATCACTGGGGCATCACCCGCAAACAGGCGATGCTCGGCTGGGAAGCGGGACAGCTCGACGTGACGAGGGCGGCGTGAACAAATTCAAGGATTGTAGGGTGGGCGAAGCGCCGCGTGCCCACCAATCCAGATTGACACTGCCTGGATAGATGGTGGGCACGGCGCAAACGCGCCTCTGCACACCCTGCACAGCTCAAGCTGCCAGATCGAGCTTCGACGCCACCGTAGCGTCGTCCTTCAGGTGGTAGATGATCGGCACGCCGGTCGCGAGCTCACGCTTCAAAATCTGCTCCGGCGAAAGCCTCTCCAGCACCATGATCAGCGCACGCAACGAATTGCCATGGGCTGAGACCAGCACCCGCTCACCGCGCAACACGCACGGCAAAATCTCCTGGACGTAATAGGGCAAGGCGCGCGCCAGCGTGTCCTTCAGGCTTTCGCCGCCCGGCGGCGGCACGTCATAGGAACGACGCCAGATCAAAACCTGCTCCGCGCCCCATTTCTTGCGCGCATCATCCTTGTTGAGGCCGGAGAGATCGCCATAGTCGCGTTCGTTGAGGGCGAGGTTCTTCCTGGTGGGCAATCCGGTCTGTCCGATCTCGGACAGGATCAGATCGAGCGTGCGCTGCGCGCGCGTTAACACCGAGGTGAAGGCGACGTCGAATTTCAACCCTTTCGCCTTCAGCTTGCGGCCGGCGTCTTTCGCCTCGGCGATGCCCTGTTCGGTGAGGTCGGGATCTTTCCAGCCGGTGAAGAGGTTTTTCAGATTCCAGTCGCTCTGGCCATGACGGACGAGCACAAGGAGGCGATCGCTCATTGCTGTGATTCCATTTCGCAAGAATGTCAGATGTCGCTCAGCCCCAGCACGTCAGCCATCGTGTAGAAGCCCGGCTTCTTGCCATGCGCCCACAACGCTGCCTTCAACGCACCATGGGCGAACAGGATCCGGTCCTCCGCATGATGTGACAGGACGATGCGCTCATGGGGACCGGCGAAGATCACGCTGTGATCGCCGGCAGCGGTGCCGCCGCGCAGGGACGCAAAGCCGATGTCGCCGGCGCGCCGCGCGCCGGTGATGCCATCGCGGCCTCGCGCGGAACGCTCTTCCAGCGCGATGTTGCGGCCGGCCGCTGCGGCTTCGCCCAGCATCAGCGCCGTGCCCGAAGGCGCATCGATCTTGGCGCGGTGATGCATCTCCAGGATTTCGATGTCGAAGTCGTCGCCCAGCGACTGCGCGACGCGCTTGACCAGGGCGGCAAGCAAATTGACGCCGAGGCTCATATTGCCGGACTTCACCACGATGGCCTGCGAGGCGACGCTTCGGATCACCGCATCATCGGAATGCGAAAGGCCGGTGGTGCCGATCACGTGGACGATGCCGCGCTGGGCAGCAATCGCGACGTTGGCAATGGTCGCGCCCGGCACGGTGAAATCGAGGATGCCGTCGGCATGCTTGGACAGCGCCCAGAGATCCGCGGAGAGTTTGATACCGTTTTCCGGCAGCCCGGCGAGCACGCCGGCATCCTTGCCCAGGAGCTCGGAGTCCGGTGCTTCCAGCGCGCCGGCCAGAACGGCACCCGGGGTCTCGGAAATCACCCGTGTCAGGGCCCGGCCCATGCGGCCGCCGGCTCCCGCAACAATCAAACGCATATCGGCCATGGCGATACCTCTCCCCGCCCTATAGCGGGCGCAGGCTGTTCCGGCAACCAAGGCCCTCTAAAATCAGGGCTGCGCGCCGTCGTAGCCTTCGACAATGATGAGGTCGGCGATCGAATGCGGCTGCCGGCGCTTGATGTTCTCCTGATATTCGGGCGAGCGGTAGCAGGCCATCGCCGTGGCATAATCGGCGAATTCGATCACCACATTGCGCGAGCGGCTCTGGCCTTCGACACCCTCGAACTTGCCGCCGCGGATCACATAGCGTCCGCCGAATTTCTTGAAGATGGCTGGATTGTTGGCTGCATATTCCTTATAGCCGTCGTCGTTGTGAACATCGACGCGTCCGATCCAATAGCCTTTTGCCATTCTCTTTTTCCTTCCCTTACGCCGCCAGTGGCGGGGTGATCTCGGCGAGAATCGCTTCCGCCACCGCCTTCGGATCGGCAGCTTCAACCACCGGCCGGCCCACAACGAGATAGTCGCTGCCGGCGGCGATCGCCCGCGCCGGTGTCATGATCCGCTTCTGGTCGCCGGTCTCCGCTCCCGCGGGACGAATTCCCGGCGTGACCAGATGCATCTGGTGCCCGACGATCTTGCGCAAGGCGCCGACCTCTTCCGCCGAGCAGACCAGTCCGTCGATGCCAAGCAGCTGCGCCTGCTGCGCGCGCGCCTCGACCAGATCGGAGACGCCGAGCCGGTAACCGGCCGCATGCAGATCGCCGTCGTCATAGGAGGTGAGCACGGTGACCGCGAGGATCTTCAGACCGGACCCCGCCCGCGCTTCGGCGGCAGCCTTCATGGTCTGCGGATAGGCATGCACGGTGAGAAAGGTCGCGCCCAATTTGGCGATGCTATCGACGCCGCGCGCCACGGTGTTGCCGATGTCGTGCAGCTTGAGATCGATGAAGACCTTCTTGCCCTGGTCGGCGAGTTTTCGCACCAGAGGCAGACCGCCGGCATAAGCGAGCTGATAGCCGATCTTGTAGAAGCTCACGCTGTCGCCGAGCCGCGCCACCATCGCTTCCGCCTGCTCCACAGCGGGCAGATCGAGCGCGACAATCAGCCGATCTCTGGTCGGGATGTCGGATGGCGTCATGGTCACCTCACATCATGCGTTGGGAAACTTCGATGAGTTGCGTCACCAGCGCTTTCATCGCCTCGATATCGGCCTCTTTCTTCAATCTGTCCATATCGTCGTAAGCCTGATCGGCGAAGGATAGCGCAAGCTGATTGGGCACCACCGTGGCCTGGCAGGCCGAGAGAATGAGGCGCAGCGCCGCAAGCGCGCGGGTTCCGCCGAGCCGTCCTTCCGAAGCCGCGGCGATCGCAAACGGCTTTTCGCGGAAGACCTGCCCGCGGCGCTCATGCGGGTCCTGCACCCGCGTGATCCAGTCGATGCTGTTCTTCACCAGCGGCGGGATCGAGGAATTGTATTCGGGCGTAACGATCAAGACACCATGATGGACGCCCATCATGCGCTTCAGATTGACAGCATGCTTC
>Ga0310811_10013842_pt1 | contig 10510 bp, 8 predicted proteins | sample YCmetagenome_FD_207642 | JGI IMG/M metagenome (GOLD analysis project Ga0310811, IMG submission 207642) | Soil microbial communities from experimental microcosm in Duke University, North Carolina, United States - YC | ecosystem: Engineered > Artificial ecosystem > Soil microcosm > Unclassified ... | reverse complement strand
TCAGGACAGGCCTGACGTGTTGACGCTGGCTACGGATGTGTTGGGGGAGGACCTGACTATAACGGGTATGATCACTGCAAAGTTATTTGCTTCGACCAGCGGCGGTGATGCGGACTGGGTCGTGAAACTGATAGACGTTTATCCGGAGACTGATCCTTCAGGCCCGGTGCCTGCGGGTTACGAGCTGATGATTGCGGGGGATGTTTTTAGGGCGAGGTTTCGGAAGAGTATGGAGAAGCCCGAGGCGCTTGTACCGGGTAAGGTGGAAGAATATACTATCGACCTGCATACGCAGGATCATGTTTTTAAGAAGGGGCACCGTATCATGGTGCAGGTGCAGAGTACGTGGTTTCCGATCATCGACCGGAATCCGCAGACGTGGGTGCCGAATATTTTCGAGGCGAAGGAGGGGGATTTTCAGGCGGCGGAGCAGAAGATCTACCGATCCGGGGGGAGGGCGTCGTGTATATTGTTGCCGGTGGTGGAGTAGGGTTCCTCCTTGCGGCGGCTCGGGCGGGGGTCTCGCGGAAGATGTAGTGGATCGCGTCTTTGAGGGGTAAGAGGAAGTCGCCCCAGGACGTTATTTCCGGGTAGGCGGCCTTGAGCGCGGCGGTATCGGAATCGACGGTAACGGTTGTCAGTCCGATGGTGTTGTATCTTCCGGCGATCTTGGGGGAATAGATCGGGACGCTGTCGCGGTCCTTCAGGCTTCGGAGCCAGGCGCTGTCCATTTCTGCAAAAGCGTGGATGCCGGATACGGATGTGGTATCGTAGGCGAATTGGTTCCTGTACGCTTCGAGTTCGTCGCCGATGTCGTCTCCTACGCTGAGTCCCGACGACTTATTAAACACCAGCTGCCCCTGGGCAAATTGCAGCCCGTGTGTGACTTCGTGTACGAAACTATAGGTGTTGTTGGCGGCGTCCTGGATCCCGAATACGATATACCTGGTTTTGGGGTCGTAGACCGTCGCGCCGGCGCTCTGGGTGGCGGGGACGGTCGTGACGATGTAATAATAGGGGGAGTCGTCGTGGCGGAGGAAATCGAGGGTGGAGACGATCTTTTTTAGCCTTGTGACGCGTTGGTTGAGAAGGGTGTCGCTTTTGCCTTCGGCGGCGAGGCGGTCTTTTTGTTTTGTTAGGTCGAGATAGCGGGTTTGGACTTCGTTTTCGTGGTGGTTCCACTGGCGGATTTCCTTTTTGTAGTTTTTGTCTTTTTTGCGGCCGATGGTGTCGGAGGGTGTGGGGGATGCCTGGAGGGGGGTGAGGCCCAGGATAAGCAGGGAGCAAAGGATGGTCTGTTTGCCATTTCGGCAAAGGTTTAGGACGGGCGGCATAAGGATCGATTTAGGGAAATTTAGAATATGCTCGTGCTTTTTGAGTGCAGTGGGGGTTTTGGTGGGTAAAAAACGGGGGACGAGGGGTAAAATCGGTCAAAACCGGGTTTGGCAGCATTTTCGTATTTTGCAGCGGTTTATGGACCCCTGGTCCCCTATGGAGGACCTGCCGGACGGCGGGACAGGAACGCCGCCGGAACGATAAATTTCCCGTATGCAAAAAAAACAGCTCCGAAAAGAGCAGGCGCTTGAATATCATTCGAAAGGACGGCCAGGTAAGATAGAGGTCGTCCCCACAAAGGAGGCGAAAACTCAACGAGACCTTTCCCTGGCTTACTCTCCCGGCGTAGCGGAACCCTGCAAAGAGATCCACAGGAACGTCGAAGACGTCTACAAGTATACCGCCAAAGGCAATCTGGTTGCGGTGATCAGCAATGGTACCGCGGTACTTGGTCTGGGCGATATCGGCCCCGAGGCATCGAAGCCGGTAATGGAAGGAAAGGGTGTACTTTTCAAGATTTTCGCGGACATCGACGTTTTCGACATCGAGATCAACGAAAAAGACCCCGAAAAATTCGTCCAGATCGTCAAGGCCCTCGAGCCGACATTTGGGGGGATCAATCTGGAGGACATCAAGGCCCCGGAATGTTTCTATATCGAACGCGAACTCAGGGACCAGCTGAAGATACCCGTCATGCACGACGACCAGCACGGCACCGCCATCATCAGCAGCGCCGCGCTGCTGAATGCGCTCGAATTACAAAAGAAAAAGATCGATAAGGTCCGGTTCGTGATCAACGGCGCCGGCGCCGCGGCCATGGCCTGCGTCAAACTCTATGTCGCCCTGGGCGCCAGGCCGGAGCATTTCACCCTGTTCGACAAGGACGGCGTGATCCACGAAGGCAGGACCGATCTGGACGAAGAGAGAAAGAAATTCGCCGTCAAGAAGAATGACTGGACGCTCGAAACGGCGATGAAAGACGCCGACGTCTTCGTCGGTCTGAGCGTAGGCAATGTGGTCACGCCCGAGATGGTCAAATCTATGGCGCGCAAGCCGATCGTTTTCGCGATGGCCAACCCCGACCCGGAGATCAGCTATGAACAGGCGACGGCCGCCCGGGAAGACATTATCATGGCCACGGGCCGCAGCGACTATCCCAACCAGGTGAACAACGTCCTCGGATTCCCCTTTATCTTCAGGGGCGCCCTCGACGTAAGGGCGAGACAGATCAACGAAGCCATGAAGCTGGCGGCGGTAAAGGCCCTCGCCGAACTCGCCAAGACGCCCGTTCCGGATATCGTGAACATGGCCTATAACGAGAAGAATATGGTCTTCGGCCCGACCTATATCATTCCTAAACCGCTGGATCCCAGACTAATATCGACGGTGAGCCCCGCCGTGGCAAAGGCTGCGATAGAAAGCGGCGTGGCCGGGCAGCCCATCGACAACTGGGAAGCCTATTCCATCGAACTGAACAGAAGACTGGGTCTGGACAACCAGCTGATGCGCGTGCTCAGCACGAAGGCCCGCCTGAATCCGAAACGACTGGTGTTCGCGGAAGCCGACAACCTCAAAATACTAAAGGTCGCACAGCTGCTTTATGACGAGGGCGTAGCCTATCCCATGCTGCTGGGCGACGAGAGAAAGATCCGCCATATCGCCGCGGCCAACTCGATCGATCTGGACGGAATGCCGGTGATCAACCCCTACAACGACGAATACGAAGAGCAGCGCAAGAAATTCGGAGAGCTGTTCTTCGAGAAACGCCAGCGCCGGGGATTTAATAAATACGAGGCGGCCAAGATCATGCGCGACCGCAACTATTTCGGCTGCATGATGGTGGAGACCGGACTCGCCGACGCCATGATCTCGGGACTGACCAAGAACTACCCCGACACCATCCGGCCCGCTCTGCAGGCCATCGGAACGGAAGACGGAGTAAAAAAGATCGCGGGTATGTACCTGCTGCTGACGAAAAGAGGACCGCTGTTTCTCGCCGATACGACCGTCAACTTCAATCCCACCGCGGAAGAGCTGGCGGATATCACGCTGCTGGTTGCCCGCGAAGTACAGCATTTCAACCTCACGCCAAGGGTCGCCATGCTCAGCTACTCCAACTTCGGGACGAGCAATTCCCCCGAGGCCAGGCTGGTGGCGGAAGCGAGGGAGATCGTGAAACAAAGGGAACCCGGCCTGATCGTAGACGGTGAAATGCAGGCCAGCGTTGCGCTCAATAACGAACTGATCCGGGAGAACTACCCCTTTAGCGAACTGGTGGACCAGGAAGTGAATACGCTGGTATTTCCGAATCTTGCCGCCGGCAATATCGCTTACAACCTGCTGAAAGAAGTGGGCGGCGCCGACGCGATCGGGCCGATCCTGCTGGGATTGAAAAAACCGGTACACGTTTTACAGCTGGGCAGCACCGTGCGCAATATTTATAACGTAGCTTTGGTGGCAATAGTCGATGCACAGATCAAATGCAAGACCTCCGATGAGGAGTCAAGAAAGGCGCCCTGGTGGAAAAGGGTAAAACATTAACCAACCGGAGCGGATTTCCGGCCAATATAAGTAAGAATGAATTTTTTCTCGGAGTTTGGGCTATATCTGCTGACGCTAAAGGGAATGTTCTCAAAGCCGGAAAACGGCAAGATGTACTGGAAAGAGTTTATGCACCAGTGCTCGGATATCGGCATCGGCTCGCTGGGCATCGTTGCGATCATCTCGGTGTTCATGGGTGCGGTATCGACTCTGCAGACGGCCTACCAGCTGGTGAGCCCGCTGATCCCCCTCTCTACCATCGCCCAGATCGTCCGGGATACGGTCATCCTGGAGTTTTCGCCTACCCTGGTCTGTATCGTTCTGGCGGGTGTGGTCGGCAGTAAGATCGCGAGCGAACTGGGGAATATGCGGGTCAGCGAACAGATCGACGCGCTCGAGATCATGGGCATCAATACCAAGGCGTATCTGATCATGCCCAAGCTGCTGGCGGCGATCTTCGTGATCCCCATGCTGATCGTCATCTCCATGGTGCTGAGCATCTGGGGCGGCCGGGTGGCGGGTACAGCGACCGGTATCCTGTCTTCGGCGGCCTTCGACAAGGGGCTCCATCAGTACTTTAAGCCATATAACGTTTTTTTCGCCCTTGCGAAGTCCTATACCTTCGCCTTTATCATTTCCAGCATTCCCGCCTATTTCGGGTATAACGTACAGGGCGGCGCGCTGGAGATCGGAAGGGCGAGCACGAAGGCGGTGGTTGTGAGCTGTGTGCTGGTGCTTTTTGCGGACTATGTACTTTCGGCGATCCTATTGTGAATTGCCCTGGAACCAACCGCCGAAAGTACATCAAATCATTGGCCCCGGTTAGGCCGCGATAGCGGTGGTAACTAAGCGGAGCGAAAGTTACGACCGAGGAGAAGCAAGGGACAAAGCTTCGACGAAGGTCAGAGCAGAGACTGAAACGTATGATCGAGATCAAAAACATAAAAAAAGGTTTTGGCCCGAAGACGGTCATCAACGACGTGAGCGCGGTATTCCGGACGGGGAAATGCAACCTGATCATCGGCACCAGCGGCAGCGGCAAGACCGTAATGATGAAATGCCTGGTCGGACTGTTCGAGCCCGACAGCGGGGAGATCATCTATGACGGCCAGAACTTTTCGGAGATGAATGAGGAACGCCGCAAGGACCTGCGCCAGAATATCGGCATGCTCTTCCAGGGCTCGGCCCTGTTCGACAGCCAGACGGTCGAGCAGAACGTGATGTTCCCGTTGGATATGTTTACAAAGAAGACCTATGCGGAGAAACTGAAAAGGGTCAACGAGGTGCTGGATCGCGTCAACCTCAAGGACGCCAACAAAAAGTATCCCGCCGAAATATCGGGGGGGATGAAGAAAAGAGTAGGCATCGCCCGCGCAATCGTACTCAACCCCAAATATCTGTTCTGCGACGAGCCCAACTCCGGTCTCGACCCGCAGACTTCCCTGCTGATCGACAAGCTGATCAAAGAAATTACCGAGGAATACAATATCACCACGGTAGTGAATACGCACGATATGAACAGCGTAATGGAAATCGGCGATCATATCATGTATATGTACCAGGGCGTGAAAGAATGGGAAGGCAGCAACAAGGAGATCATTTTCAGCAAGAACAAGCTGCTGAACGATTTTATCTTTGCCTCTGAGTTCCTCCAGGACGCCAAGGATATGCGGATGCTGGAAGCCAAGGGCAAGATCGATAACAACCGGAATATGGACGAACTGTTGAAATAGGGCGGCCTGCCTTTAATAACAGTGGCTCGACAAGTGGGAAATCTTTTTACGATACCAACGGATCTTTTTGCCGGCGAAACATGCCCCGTATCGCCGGAGAGGATCGGTATCCGCCTATACGAGAGCGCACTCGCGTCCAGCAAGTCCAGGGTAACCATTACGAATAATCTCTTCAGCTTTCTTCTGGAAGGAGAAAAACTGGTACACCGTCCCGGTGCGCCGCTGCGCATATTTCCCGGCCAGTTCCTGATGATCGCCGGCGGCAACTGTCTGATGACGGAAAAACTTTCATCCGGCAACTGCTACCGCAGCCTGTTGTTCTTCTTCAACGATGAAGTGCTGAGGTCGACCTTTGCCAAATATCCTTTTTTGCTGGAGCGGACGGAGAAGATCATCGGATGCGGTCAGGAACCGATCGTGGATTTTGTGGCCGACGCCTTTATACAAAACTATCTCCACTCACTGCAGCTGCTGGTGCAGTCCGGTCTACTGCAGGAGGAGCTGCTGCAGCTGAAATTCGAAGAGCTGGTGCTTTACCTGGCGGACAAATGTCCCGAAGCACTGTTCTCGTTCCGGATCTTCGACCGCCAGGACGCCAACGACAGACAGCTGCAGACCGCGGTAGAGAGCAATCTCAGCCACTCCGTCACCGTGGAAGAGCTGGCGTTTTTGTGTAATATGAGCCTGTCTACGTTCAAGAGAAGATTTGCCCGGCTGTACGGTACGTCGCCGAATAAATGGCTGCTTCAGCGGAGGATGGAGCAGGCGGTGATACTGCTGCAACAGCAGGCCAGGCCGAGTGAGATCTATTTTCAGCTGGGGTATGAGAATCACTCCAGTTTTAGCCAGTCGTTCAAGCAGGTGTATGGCATTACGCCGAAAGAATTTCAAAAAAGTTTTGGGGAGGATGTGGTGAACGTCCAGCGATAGTATTTGGACCAATGGCCCTAGCGGGCTTCCCGATCCTGGAATAAATTTGCGCATTAAATCTTTATTAATATGCACAGACTAACCTTTATTCTTGGCTTAGCGATGCTGGCCGGGACAGTTTCGGCGCAGACGTTCACGCTGAAAAGCAATGATATTGGCGGACAGGCGACCAATAAGCAATGGGCGAATAGTTTCGGCGCCCACGGAGACAATATCTCCCCCGAACTGCACTGGGAGAATGCGCCGGCGGGTACGCAGGCTTTTGCCGTGATCATGTATGACAAGGACGCCCCGACGGGCAGCGGATTCTGGCACTGGCTGGCGTTCAATATCCCTGCAAACGTGACGGAACTCAAGGCCGACGCGGGGAATGTCAGCAAGAACCTGGCTCCCGCAGGCACGATCCAGAGCAACAATGACGCCGGTATGCCGGGTTATCTCGGGCCCGCGCCTCCTCCCGGACCGATCCACGAATATATTATTACGGTCTATGCCCTGAAGACGAAGATCGCGCTGGACAAGACTGCCGGACCGGCGCTGGTGGGATTTTATCTCAACGCAAACGTTATCGAAAAGGCTTCGATCGTGATGTATGCCCAGAATAAGAATTGATCCGGCCCGTGGGGTGAGGACCGTGCTGACGTTTGGTGGAAAAGCCCGACAAAATTGATTGGACGGGAAACGTTTTTCCCCTAACTTCGTCCCCCGAACGGTTAAAAACGTCTCTCATGTCAATCTTAGTTAACAAGAACTCCAGAATCATCGTACAGGGCTTTACAGGAACAGAAGGGACTTTCCATGCTACGCAAATGATCGACTATGGCACCCAGGTAGTGGGTGGGGTTACTCCGGGAAAGGGTGGCTCTACGCATATCGAGCGCCCCGTCTTCAATACGGTTGCTGACGCGGTTAAAAACACCCAGGCCAACGTATCCATCATTTTTGTTCCGCCGGCTTTCGCAGCAGACGCAATAATGGAAGCGGCCGAGGCCGGCATCGAGCTGGTCATCTGTATCACCGAAGGCATTCCCGTACAGGACATGGTAAAGGCAAAGAACTACCTGTTAGGCCGGAAGACGAGACTCATCGGCCCCAACTGTCCCGGTGTCATCACCGCCGGCGAGTGTAAGGTCGGTATCATGCCAGGATTCGTATTCAAGCCGGGTAAGATTGGCATCGTATCCAAGTCGGGTACCCTGACCTACGAAGCAGCGGACCAGGTCGCCAAGGCCGGTCTCGGGATATCCACCGCCGTGGGCATCGGAGGCGACCCCATCATCGGTACGCCGACAAAGGAAGCGGTCGAGCTGCTGATGAACGACCCCGGCACCGATGGCATCGTCATGATCGGAGAGATCGGCGGTAGCATGGAAGCCGACGCCGCCCGCTGGATAAAAGAAAACAACCGCAAACCCGTAGTTGGCTTCATCGCCGGCCAGACCGCTCCTCCCGGAAGAAGGATGGGCCACGCCGGTGCGATCATCGGCGGCGCCGACGATACGGCCGCAGCCAAAATGAAGATCATGGCGGAATGCGGCATCACCGTCGTGCAGACACCGGCCGAGATCGGTAGCACGATGGCGAAAGTGCTGAAAAAATAAACTCCTCGTATAAAAGCAAAGCCGGCCCCTTCTCAGGGACCGGCTTTTTTATTGATGGCCTTATGTATAGATACTAGGGATTAGTAACAATTCCTGCGGTCACGGGCCAAAGTATACCGGTCACGGTAGAGATCATGACGGTCGTAACGGAGATCCCTGCGATCACGGACATAATCCCTCCGGTCATGACGGAGATCATGGAAATTTCCACTCCTCCTGTCCCTGCTCATTTCATTACGATCATAGCGAAGATCGTTGCGGTCATGACGGACGTCAACACGGTCATGACGAACATCCCGGCGATCTTCCCAACGGCCCTGAGCCTGCGTAGCAACACCGGCAAACAAACCAGCAGCAAGGAGTATAAATAATTTCGTTTTCATAATTTCAATTTTAAGTTAAGTAAATCAGCTTTCATATATAAGATCGCAACAGCTGCAGCATGTTTAAGTCCCGGCAGTTATAGCTATGTTAAAAGCCCCCCACCATATGTAAAAGGCTCAGCTGCCGCATCCTGGAAAAAAAGTATCTTTAAAAAAGTTTTGACCTATGCACCTGAAAAGCCTTACTATCCTGTTAACCCTCTGCATATCGGCAACTGCCCTGGTAGCCCAGCCCAGGACCGACTATGACAGCAAATGGAAGCTCATAGATTCCCTGATCAATAAAAAGGGGCTCCCCCAGTCAGCACTCGGCGAGGTCAATGGGATCTACACGCTTGCGACAAAGGAGCACAATGAGCCGCAGCAACTGAAGGCGCTGATCTACCGCGTAAGCCTTACCGGAAAAACCGCTGAAAATGGCGCCGTCGCCGCTATCCAGGAGCTGGAGAAAGCGACAAGCGAAGCCCCCCAGCCGGCAAAAGCCATCCTCGAAAACATACTGGCCGGTCAGTACTGGAGCTATCTTCAACAAAACAGATACCGGATAACCGGCCGCACCAATACCGGCAGCGTCCCAGGCAACGATATCGCTGCGTGGACGATGGACGACCTTCATCAAAAGATAAAGTCACTGTATCTGTCTTCGCTTAAAGACGAGCAATTATTAGTACAAAAGCGGCTAGCCGAATACGATCCGATCATCACAAAAGGAAATGTGCGTCAGCTGCGTCCCACCTTGTTCGACCTGCTGGCACACACAGCGTTAAATTATTTCGCTTCCGGTGAGCAGGACCTCAACAAGCCGGAAAAAATATTCGAGATCGACGACCCGGCAGCGTTCGCCGGGGCCCCAGAGTTCGCCGGCCACTCATTCGCCGCAAGCGATACCAACTCGCTTAATTATTTCGCACTTCGACTGTTCCAGCGTCTTATCAGTCTGCACCTTGCGGATTCACGGCCCGATGCCCTGCTGGATGTCGATATTCAACGGCTGGAATATGTCCGCAATTCGGCGGTGCTGGACGATAAAGAAGAGCTTTACCGCGCGGCGCTGACCCGGCTTACCGATAAATGGGGAAATATCCCTGCGGCAGCAGAAGCATGGTACCTCCAGGCACGGATTTACGCCAACAACGCAGACAAGTATCAACCGCTTGCAGATACGGGAGGGCGCTACGATTTTCTGAAAGCAAAAGCCATCTGCGAAAAGATATTAAGTCAGGAGGACAGCAGCGAAGGCAAAGTACACTGCGCTCAGCTGCTCAGGAGCATTATGGATAAAAAACTCCAACTCAATATCGAAACCATCAACCAGCCCGATCAGCCGATACGGAGCCTCGTAACCTGGCGAAATTTTACCAGACTATACTGCAGACTGATTCGCACAGACCATCCAACCCTCATCAAACTGGGGAATCCGTTCGAAGACAACTATTGGCCCCAACTATTGAAGATGCAGGCGCTAAGGTCATTTTCCGTGGGCCTTCCGGAAACCGCCGACTACCAAACACACCGTACCGAGATCAGGGTCGACGCCCTACCCGTAGGAGAGTACTCACTGATAGCCAGCGACGATTCTTCTTTTAGCCTCGACAAAAATTCTAATCACCAAATGGGGGTGATCAACTTCCATGTCTCCTCGATCTCGTATGTCAATCTGAACCAGGACTATTTTGTCCTTGACAGCAGGGGAGGACACCCCCTGACAGGCGCGACGGTACAGCTATGGGAGAGAAAGAACAACGCCGGCAGCAGCCGTTATACACTGACCCGCGCAGAAACACTAAAGACAGACGATCATGGACATTTTTGGTTAAATTCAGGAAAGATCGACCAATCGAGAACGATAGCCGCTGAGATCACAACTGTAAAGGATCATCTCTTTCTGGATCTGTATGGTTATGGGACATTCTATGGCCAGGACGATAACAGCTCCCGCAATATTGATAGGGAGAAATTCGAGAAAGACAACCGGATGACCTGGTTT
>Ga0310811_10013840_pt1 | contig 10510 bp, 7 predicted proteins | sample YCmetagenome_FD_207642 | JGI IMG/M metagenome (GOLD analysis project Ga0310811, IMG submission 207642) | Soil microbial communities from experimental microcosm in Duke University, North Carolina, United States - YC | ecosystem: Engineered > Artificial ecosystem > Soil microcosm > Unclassified ... | reverse complement strand
GCCCACGCTGGCGGCGCAGGCGATCGTAGGCGTCGTTGATCAGCGCGAGCTTGCGGTTGGCGACGGCGATCGCCTCCTCGGGCAGGCCCTGGGCCATCAGGCGGTCAGGATGGTTGGCGCGCACCTGGCGCAGCCACGCCTCGCGGATCTGCTCGTCGGTCGCCAGCGGATCGATGCCCAGGATCACACAGGGCTCGCACTCCATGTCGCCCAATGCCGCCGCCCGCGCGCGTTCGAAGCGTTCGGCGCTCAAGCCAAAGATGCTCGCGACCTTGGCGAGGTATTCGGCTTCCTCTGCCGTCACGTCGCCGTCGGCACGCGCGATGTCGAACAGGCCCTCGAGCACGTTCTCCAGAATCTCCGGCGCATCGGGGAACAGCGCCGCCACCTGGCGCGCGTAGGGTTCGAAGCCTGCAGCGTCGCGCTTGGCGAGATCGAAGAAGCGCTCGACGTTGCGCTCCTCACCGGGCGGCACCTGGAAGAAGGACCGGAACGCTTCATGCTCCGCGCCCGTCACCTCGCCATCGACCTTGGCCATCTTGGCGCCGAGCGCGATCACGCCGATGGTGAAGGCGATCTGACGCAGTCCGGGATGGTCCTTGGGATCGCGCCGCTCGGCGGGCACGGTCTCATCACTCGGCAAGTCGTCCAGCACGAACTGGTCGACGGCATGGCCCGCCATCACGCCGAGCAGAGCCGCGATCGGGCCGCCCAAGGCGAAGCCCGCCGTACCTCCCACGATCTTGCCCCAGATCTTCATGCGCCAATCGCTACGCGTCCTCGCTCACAGGATCAAGGACCCGATCGCCACAGCGACCAGCAGAACGAGTGCAAGACGACGGTAAAATCCATCGCTTGCAAGGGGGAATAACCGCTCGCCCAGCAGGCCCCCGGCAATAACGGCAGGAGCAAGGCAAAGACCCGTGATGCCGGTATCCCATCGCACAAGGTCACGCGCGACGAATGCCAGCAGCGCAGCGATATCGACGAACACGAAGTAGGTCGTGAGATTGGCGCGCACGCGTTCGACGCTCTCCTTACTCGCGAGGTAGTAGAAGGCGATCGGCGGCCCGGCCATGCCGGCAAGGCCGTTGAGAAATCCGCTGATCACGCCGGCGATCAATGTCGGACCGGGCTTCGGCTTGCCGTGATAGCGCCAGCCGCTCGCCAGCAGCGCCACGGCCGAGAGCACGATGGCGGAGATCGCCCAGCGCATCGGCTCGGGCGCCACCTGCGTCAGGGTGAGATTGCCGACCGGCACCCCGATCGCCGCGGCGACCAGGAGGAGCCCGATGCGCCGCCAGTCGACATGCTCGACCGCGCGCGGCAGCAGCGGCAGGGCGACGATCACCTCGAGCATCAGGCAGAGCGACACGCCGATCTCGGGCCCGTAGAGCGCCGAGAACACCGGCGTCATCAACATGGCTGCACCAAAGCCCGCAAAGCCGCGCACCATGCCGGCAACAACAGCCACCGCAGCGGCGATCAGGAAGGACGAAGCGAGAAGGTCGGGCATTTCGCTGGGGGCGCGCGACTCCAGTCGTGCGTCTTTCTGTAGTGACAATCGCGCCACTGGAGTGGCGCGCCCCCAGCCGATCACAGGGGCGTCTTCCTCTAACACCGCGTCCGCCCGACCCGGGCATCATATAAAGCATGTCACGCCCGCAAAGAATTTCGCGGTTCTCCTGCTCGTTCCGGATATCCATTGTCGCCGCGATATCCTGCCATTTACTGACAGGAGTGGCCGCAGCCGGCGTTGCGGGGGCCGGGGCCGGGCATCATATAATGCGCGCCATGCCCTCGAAGAATCTCGCAGTCTCCACCGTCCCGCTCCTGATGCCGTACATCCAGCGGCGTCCGGCGAATGTCGGCGGCCAGCCCTTCAAGCTGGTGTCGGACTATACGCCCGCCGGCGACCAGCCGCAGGCGATCCGCCAGCTCATCGAGGGCGTACAGGCGAACGAGAAGGACCAGGTGCTGCTGGGCGTCACCGGCTCGGGCAAGACCTTCACCATGGCCAACGTCATCGCCTCACAGTTGCGGCCGGCGTTGGTGCTGGCGCCCAACAAGACGCTGGCGGCCCAGCTCTACGGCGAGATGAAGGGCTTCTTCCCCGAGAACGCGGTCGAGTACTTCGTCTCCTACTACGACTACTACCAGCCCGAAGCCTATGTGCCGCGCACCGACACCTATATCGAGAAGGATTCCTCGATCAACGAGCAGATCGACCGCATGCGCCATTCGGCGACGCGCGCGCTGATGGAGCGCGACGACGTCGTGATCGTGGCCTCGGTCTCCTGCATCTACGGCATCGGCCCGCTCGAGAACTACCAGGCGATGACCTTCCGCCTGCACAAGGGCCAGAAAGTCGACCGCACCTCGCTGCTGCGCCGCTTCGTCGAGCTGCAGTACAAGAGGAACGACAACGCCTTCCAGCGCGGCACCTTCCGCGTGCGCGGCGACACGGTCGATCTCTTCCCGGCGCACTACGAGGACAAGGCCTGGCGCATCGAATTGTTCGGCGACGAGATCGATTCGATCACCGAGTTCGATCCGCTGACCGGCGAGAGGTCGGCCACGCTCACCGACATCGTGGTCTATGCCAACAGCCACTACGTGACGCCGCGGCCCACGATGCAGCACGCCATCCAGCAGATCAAAACCGACCTCAAGCAGCGGCTGGACGAGTTCAACCGTGCCGGCCGTCTGCTCGAGGCACAACGGCTGGAGCAGCGCACGCTGTTCGACATCGAGATGCTGGAGACAACCGGCGCGTGTGCCGGCATCGAGAATTACTCGCGCTACCTCACCGGCCGCAAGCCCGGCGAGCCGCCGCCCACCCTGTTCGAGTACTTCCCCGAGAACTCGCTGCTGATCGTCGACGAGAGCCACGTCACCGTGCCGCAGATCGGCGGCATGTTCCGCGGCGACTTCAACCGCAAAAGCGTGCTGGCGGAATTCGGGTTCCGTTTACCGTCGGCGATCGACAACCGGCCGCTGAAGTTCGAGGAATGGCAGGCGCTTCGGCCCCAGACCACGTTCGTGAGCGCCACGCCCGGGCCGTGGGAGATGGAGCGCACGCAGGGCATCTTCATCGAGCAGGTGATCCGGCCGACCGGCCTCATCGATCCGACCGTGATCATCCGCCCCGTCGAGAAGCAGGTCGACGACCTGATCGCCGAGTGCAAGGACTGCGCCAAGAAAGGCCAGCGCGTGCTGGTCACCGTGCTCACCAAGCGCATGGCCGAGGACCTGGTCGAGTATCTCCACGAGGCCGGCATCCGCTGCCGCTACCTGCACTCCGACATCGACACGCTGGAGCGCATCGAGATCATCCGCGACCTGCGGCTGGGCGCGTTCGACGTGCTGGTCGGCATCAACCTCCTGCGCGAGGGGCTCGACATTCCCGAATGCGCGCTGGTCGCCATCCTCGACGCCGACAAGGAAGGTTTCCTGCGCTCGCCCACGTCGCTGGTGCAGACGATCGGCCGCGCTGCGCGCAACATCGACGGCCGGGTCATCCTCTACGCCGACAAGGAAACCGATTCGATCAAGTACGCCATCAGCGAGACCGAGCGGCGCCGCGCCAAGCAGATCGCGTACAACAAGGAGCACGGCATCACCCCCGCCTCGGTGAAGAAGAACATTGCCGAGATCCTGCAGTCGACCGCCGAGCGCGACCACTACACGGTCGACACCGGCGTGTCGGGCGACGTGCATCTGATCGGGCACAATCTCAGGAGCCACATCGCCGAGCTCGAGAAGCGCATGCGCGATGCCGCGGCCAACCTCGAGTTCGAGGAAGCGGCTCGCATCCGCGACGAGATCCGCCGCCTCGAAGCCAACGAGCTCGAATTGCCGGGCCAGGCGGTCGCCGCCACTGCCACCATCAATCTCGGCAAGATGCAGAACAGCCGCGTGTTCCGCGGCGTGCGCACCGGCTCCGGCTCTCGCGGCCGTCCCGCCCGCCGCAGCGGGCGATAATTACGTCGGACGGACAACCCGCACCGTCGTAGTATAGCGCCCTGATTCGCAGGGACCGGTCACGGCGTCGCGAGTCGCGACCGATCCCCGCGGAGGAGAACCTCCATGCGGGCGGGAAAGCAGGCCTTGCGTATTGCCGCGCTGATCGTCAGCGCGCTGTTCGTCGTAACAACACTTGCCGATGCCGCCATCCGGCGCGCGGTGGTGCTGGAAGTCGACGGCGTGATCGGCCCCGGCATGGCCGACTATGTCGTGCGCAAGATCGAAGCGGCGACGCCGGACGACACCGGGCTGATCGTCCTGCGGATGGATACGCCGGGCGGCCTCGACACCTCCATGCGCGAGATCATCCGGGCGATGATCGCCTCGCCCGTGCCGGTCGTCGTCTATGTCGCGCCGGGCGGCGCGCGGGCCGCGAGCGCGGGCACCTACATCACCTATGCTGCCGCCGTCGCCGCCATGGCGCCGGGCACCAATCTCGGTGCCGCGACGCCGATCCAGATCGGCGCGCCCTCGATGCCGGCGCCGCAAGGGTTTCCGGGCTCCGACGGCAAGGGCAAGACCGACGCCCCTCCTCTCTCAACGCGTGACACCGAGACGCGCAAGATGATCAGCGACGCCGTGGCCTACATCCGCGGCCTCGCCCAGATCCACGGCCGCAATGCCGAATGGGCCACCGAGGCCGTGCGCGAGGCGGCGAGCCTGCCGGCGTCGGAAGCGCTGAAGCTCAAGGTGATCGACGTGATCGCCGATGACGTGCCCGACCTTCTGCGCAAGATCGACGGCCGGACCGCGATCGTCGCCGGACAGGCGCAGCCGCTCGCGACGGCGGGGCTCGAGATCGTGACGGACGCGCCCGACTGGCGTACGCGCCTCCTCACCATCATTACCGATCCCAACGTCGCCTACCTGCTGATGCTGCTGGGCGCCTACGGCCTGATCTTCGAGCTCTCCAACCCCGGCGCCGTGCTGCCCGGCGTGGTGGGAACGATCAGCATCCTGGTCGCGCTGTTCGCACTCAACATGCTGCCGATCGACTATGCCGGCGCCGGCCTGGTGCTGCTCGGGATTGCGCTCATGGTGGCCGAGGTCTTCATCGGTTCGTTCGGCGTGATCGGCGCGGGCGGCATCGCGGCCTTCGCGATCGGCTCGATCATCATGTTCCAGTCGAATGTGCCGGGCTTCGCGCTCTCGCTCTCGCTCGTGATCGCGGCCACCGCGGTGACGGCGGGCTTCCTCGCCCTCGTCTTCGTCCTGCTGCTCCGCTCCCGCCGACACCGCGTCGTCACCGGCAGCGAGGCCATGATCGGCGCCGAGGGCGAGACCGTGGAATGGCAAGGCGACAACGGCAAGATCCGTATCATGGGCGAGATCTGGAAAGCCCACGCGCGGCAACCCCTGCTGCCTGGCGTCCGCATCCGGGTCGTCAGCCGCAAGGACCTCGTACTCACGGTCGAACCGATGTGAAGGATCGGTTCGCTGCCCACAGCGAAGGAATGGAACATGTTCATCACCGCCGGCATCGTCGTCGTCATCGTCATCCTCGTGCTCTACATCGCTGTCCTGGCGGTCCGGATCCTGCGCGAGTACGAGCGCGCCGTGGTCTTCACGCTGGGCCGCTATACCGGCACCAAGGGACCGGGCCTGGTGCTGCTGGTGCCGTTCGTGCAGCAGATGGTGCGCGTCGACCTGCGCATCGTCGTCGACGAGGTGCCGAGCCAGGACGTGATCTCGCGCGACAACGTCTCGGTGAAGGTGAGCGCCGTGATCTACTACCGCGTGGTCGACGCCGAGCGCGCCGTCATCCAGGTCGCGGCCTACATGCAGGCCACCAGCCAGCTCGCGCAGACCACCTTGCGTTCGGTGCTGGGCAAGCATGATCTCGACGAGATGCTGGCCGAGCGCGACAAGCTCAACACGGACATCCAGGACGCGCTCGACAAGCAGACCGACGCCTGGGGCATCAAGGTCTCCAATGTCGAGATCAAGCGCATCGATCTCGACGACAGCATGATCCGCGCCATCGCCCGCCAGGCCGAGGCCGAACGCAGCCGCCGCGCCAAGATCATCAATGCCGAGGGCGAGCAGCAGGCGGCGCAGAAGCTCGTGGAGGCCGCACAGATGCTGGCCCCGGTGCCGCAGGCCATGCAGCTGCGCTACCTCGCGACACTGTTCGAGATCGCGGGCGAGAGGACCTCGACCATCGTCTTCCCCTTCCCGATCGACATGATGCAGACCTGGGCCTCGCATCTGGCCTCGGCGCGCGACGGCAAGCCGTAGTTGGGGACGCGTCACCCGGTGACGCGCTCTCCTCCGCCACCAGCGAGGACGGGCGACTGGAGTGGCGCGCGCCAGCAATGATTGAGCCCAAAGCGAATCGCAACTGGCCAGATCTACCCGCTCGTGGGCGGCAACCTAGTGCTCCTTGGGCGTCGGGCTAAGGAAGATTACAACAAGCCGCGAATCGGGCACGTCCTGCTTCGGGGCGGCGGCCAACTCCTTGTCGTTGCGCAAAACGTCACTCCAGCGATCGGTCACGATAGCGGTCGCCTTGAAATCACGTGCCGCCTGGCGCACTGCCGCCGGACCGTTGGCGGGCAGCGATACCGACGGAATGCCGGTCGCGGTCGTGAACACTGCGGGATTGGCCACCATCGCCAGCGCCGCCGCGGGATCGGGGCTCGCGCCGCGGATGAAATGCGCCTCGGCGTCGTACTGCGCCTGTTCCTTGCGCCCGTCGTCGAGTGCGACGCGTGCGCGATTGACGCCGTCGAACGCCGAGAAGCCGACCACAGCGATCGCGAGCGCGAACCAGGCTGCGCGCGCGCGCGCGATCTCCTCGATGCCGCTCGCCGCCAGCACCGCCACAATCGGCAGCAGCGCGGTGTAGCTCCTCTGGACCGAGTGGTCGCCGATGCCCGGCAGCACGAGGCCATAGACCAGGATGAGCGAGAGCAGGAAGGCCGCGGGTCCGATCACCGTGCGCGCGAAGTCCGCGCGCGGGCGCACGATCGCGCCGACCGCCACGCCCACGAGTGCAAGCATCGTGGCCGTCTCGCCGAACCGCATCAGCAGGTGGTGCAGCATCTGCACCAGCACTGCCGCGCGTTCCTTCAGCAACGTCGCCGGGCCCGCGGCCCACCAGGTGGTGAAATCGAGCCGGTCGCCATAGCGGGAGAAGTCGGTGAGGTCACGGATGAACAGGACCGAGAAGATCGAGCCGCTGCTGAAGTGACCGGTCATGTAGCGGATCAGGAGGTGCGTGGGCACCAGTGCGAGCACGAACGCGACGACGAGCACCGGCGTATGGCCACGTCCGGCCACGCCGGCGCGGCGCCGGTCGATCGCGCGCTGCGCGAGCACCGCCGCGAACGGCACGGCAAGCAGGATCGCGTCGTTGCGGATCATGTATGCCGCGGCAAGGCAGACGATGGCCAGGGCATCGCGTGCAACGCTGCGGCGCGTCGGCAGGAACAGGGCCAGGAACCAGCCGATGGCCGCTCCGTAGAACACGTTCGAGTCGGCCTGCAGGGCGATGACCCAGAAGGTCGGCAAGCAGAGGCCGATCACGTAGGCAAGCAGGGTGGTGCGCGGTTGGCGCGTCAGGCTCCAGGCGAAATCGGCGGCGGCGAGCGCCATCAGAAGGGTCGCGGCTGTGGCGAGGATCGCATCGGATCGCAGCGTGATCCCGCCGAAGGGAGCCGCGAGCAGCAGCAGCAGGCTCGTTCCCGGCCGCCAATAGTCGGCGGCGAGGCTTGGTAACACGACCTGGTCGACTTGGTAGTTCCAGACAAAGTTCAGCAGGAAGTCGTGGCGGCTCACGATCTCGCGCGCGAGCGCGAAGTAGAAGCAGGCGTCGGCGCCGCCGCAGAATCGTACCTGGCCGGCAAAAGCGAGGCGAATGCCGATCACGACGAGGGTTGCCATGATGGCCAGCAGCACAAGCGGCAGCACACGCCACTCGCGCATCCCGGCGCGCGGCGGGGCAAGCGGCGCGCGTTCGGCATTCTCGCCGATCGACATCCGACAACACCCTCCGGCTCCGACATAGGACCTTCGGGAGGGCCGGGACGGTGACTTTTTTGTGCGCATGCCCGGGCTTTGTCACTGTCCGACGTCACGGGCGTTGATTCGTGGCGTGTCGGTCCGTGGGAAGCCGTCGCGCTTTAACAAGTGAGCCTCATGCAGGCACGTCTCGTCGGCAGAGTCGAGCGGCTGGTCGGGTTGCTTGTCCTGATGCGGCCGAGGCAATGGGTGAAGAACCTGCTGCTCTTCGCTCCGCTGATCTTCGCACGCAAATTCCTGTATGAGCCCGCCATAGTTGCGGCGACCTTCGCCTTCCTGCTGTTCTGCCTCGCCGCGTCGGCGGGCTACATCCTGAACGATCTGTGCGATGTCGAGCGCGACCGGCGCCATTCGACCAAGCGTCTGACGCGGCCCATCGCGTCGGGTGCGGTGGCTGTGCCGAGTGCGTTCATGCTGTTGGCGCTCCTCTATCTCGGTATCGTCGGCGCATGGTGGCTGGCGCCTTCGGTGGTCTATGTGATTGCCGCCTACCTTGCGCTGAATGTCGCCTACAGCCTCGGACTGAAGCACCAGCCGGTGGTCGACCTGTTCTGCGTCGCGCTGGGCTTCGTGCTCAGGGTCCTGGCCGGCGCCGAGGCCATCGCCGTGCCGCTCTCGAGCTGGATGGCCGTCACGACCTTTTGCCTCGCGCTCTATCTGATCGCCGTGAAGCGGCGCCAGGAGCTCATCGAGACTGGCACACCGGCCCGCGAGGTCCTGGACCGCTATTCGATTGCACTCGTCGACCACTACGCCCAGATGTCGGCGACCGCCGCGTTGGTCTTCTATGGCCTGTTCGTGATGACGACCAACGCCCGCCTCGCTGGTACCATCCCATTCGTGATCTTCACGCTGTTCCGCTACTGGTACGTCGTCGATCGTCTCGGCGGCGGCGAGTCGCCGACCGACAGCTTGCTGAGCGACTGGCCGCTCGCGCTCGGCGTTCTTGCCTGGGTCGCGGCATGTCTGGCCGCTCTTTGGCCGTAAACTGTGAAAACTCCCAAAAGGAAAGGCCGACGTTTGCAAGGGTGGATGACGGGAAAGCTATTGCCTCCAGGATTCAATGACCCACGCGTAGCGTGATCACCGTTACCTCGCCGCGACAGTTGAACCGTACCGCAGGCGGTGAGACGCCGAGCCCACAGCTCGTGTAGCCGATCATGGTGCCCTGCCGCCACAAACCCACCGCACCGTGCCGGCAGCGAGTGAGCTGCGTAATGAGTGGTCTGCCGCCCGGCAGGCAGATTTGGCCGCCATGCGTGTGCCCGGCGAGATAGAGCGCGTAGCCCGCCTCGGCAGCGAAATCGGCGATCTCAGCCGAATGGACAAGGGCGAGGCGAAAGGGTTCGCCCGGTTCGCACAACGCCGCATGAGCGGCGTCGCTGTAGAAATTATGCACGTCGTCCAGGCCTGTCACGGTAAGGCGCTCGCCATCGCGTTCGATCGCGATGGAGCGATTGATCAGGACCTGGAAGCCTGCCCTCTCGAGCGCATGAGCCATCTCGATGGCATCGTGATTGCCGAGCACGGCAAGGCGAGGACCATGGACCCTGACGCCGCGAAGCGCCTGCGTCAGGAGCTCGGCCGATTGCTCGATCGGCGCCTTCGGTGTGCCATGCACGTCACCGGTAACGGCCAACAGATCGACTTCTACTCCATCGAGCAGTCGATGCGCCGCTTCGGCAATTTCGGGAAAGACATCGAGATGCGTGTCGCTCAAATGGAAGATGCGGTAACCGTCGAAGGCAGGCGGAAGCCCGGAAACAGCAAGTTCCAGCTCTACACAGCGCACCGCAAGTGCGTTGCGACGGCCGCGGGCATCAAGCGGCGTGAGGCGGAGAATGAAGCCGAAGAGATCCAGCAAGCGAATAAGCAAGGCCTTGCGCCATCGCGTGCGTCGGCCGGCCGGGCTGATCCAGTAGCGGCTGCGTTCGACGGCGCGTCGATGCGCCACCCATTGCTGGTGCCGAACATCATTCGCGTTGCCGGGCGCATCTGCCTTCAGCATAGACCTTGTTTCGCCGTCAATTACGTCGGAACCGAGACCAAGGCGCGCGCCACAGGGCGCAGCCAAGCGCGCCAACAATTGGGAACGTCAGCCTGTCCTATTCCCGGGCAGCGAGCGCCGATTCGTGCCAGCGGCGCAGCAAGAGGTGCGAGAGGAGCGTGAGGGCGAGGAAGATCGCGATGCCTGATGCGGAGATCAGCACCAACGCTGCGAACATGCGCGGCACCTTGAGCTGGTAGCCGGCCTCGAGGATGCGCCAGGCCAGCCCCGAGGCGTTGCCGCCGGTGCCGGCCACGAATTCGGCGACCACCGCACCGATCAGCGCGAGCCCGCCGGAGATGCGCAGGCCGCCCAGGAAATAGGGCAGCGCGGCGGGCAGCCGCAGATGCAGGAGCGTGCGCCAGCGTCCGGCGCCGTAGAGTTCGAACAGGCTCAAGAGATTGCGATCGACCG
>Ga0310811_10013839_pt1 | contig 10510 bp, 9 predicted proteins | sample YCmetagenome_FD_207642 | JGI IMG/M metagenome (GOLD analysis project Ga0310811, IMG submission 207642) | Soil microbial communities from experimental microcosm in Duke University, North Carolina, United States - YC | ecosystem: Engineered > Artificial ecosystem > Soil microcosm > Unclassified ... | reverse complement strand
CGACGACGAAGCGCCTCGGGGCACCATTTCAAAGCACCCGCGATCCATCCGATGTCGCAGCCATGCAAGCCTTCCTGATCTTCGCGAAGGCGAGCATCGGCGCCGACATCCTCAGCTACGCCGACGCAAAGGGCAACGTCATTACCGGCGGCCAGGACGTCGCGCCACGCGAGACGCTTGGAGCCGACCTGCTCGCGCGAGCGAACGCGAGCCCCGAGCAGGCCTACGTGCTCTACGACGAGCCGGCCGGCGTGACCGTACGCGCGCTGTCGATCGTGCGCGACGATGCGAACACCGTGGTGCTCGGCTACGTCATGGTCGGCACGGTCCTCGATCAGAGCTTCCTCCAGGCGATCCAGTCAAACTCGGATTCGCAAATTGCGATCCTCTGGCGCGGACAACCGCGAGCCGCGACTCTTGGGATCGACAGCGACGAGGTCGCCCAGTTCCCGACGAGCGCGGACGTCGACAACTCGCCCACCGACTTGATCTCGAAGACGATCAACGTACATGGAGCGAGCTACTTCGGGATCTTCAGCCTCGAGCGCACCCACACCGCCAACGCCGATCCGCTCCTCCTCGGCGTGCTCGTCGCGGCGGCACCGGTCGAGGATGCCCAGCGGTCGCTGTTCGTGATCCTTGGTGGGCTGCTCGTCGGCGTGATCGCCGCGGTCATCGTCCTGTCCTACCGCTCGGCGCGGACGATCACGAACCCGCTCGAGCACCTCGCGGACGCGGCCCAGAAGATCGAGGCCGGCGACCTCGGGGTGCGGATCGAAGTCCGCTCCGCCTATGAGGTCGGCACGCTCGAGCGGGCGTTCGACACGATGGCCCGGTCGCTCCAGGAACGCGATCGCGCGCAGCAGGAGTATCTCGACGAGGTGCGCACCGTGAACGCGGTCTCCGATGCCGTCGTCGGCGTGACCGACCGTGAACGCATCTTCGCCGAATCGTTGAACCGGCTGGTCTCGCTCGTGAAGGCCGACGCGGCGGCCATCGTGTTGCGCGATGGCGTGGGCGGCCAGCCGCAGCTCGTTGCCGCGAGCACCACGAACATCGAGCCGGACACCGCGACGGCGATCGCGTCCGACGTGTTGAGCGCCAAGAGCGGGGACCCGGACGTCGTGCAGCGTTCCGACATCCAGAACGGGGCCCTGCGCAGCGCCGCGCACGTTCCGCTGTCCACCCGCGGGAGCATCACGGGCCTGCTGTCGGTGTACTTCAAGGGTGAATCCGAGATCACCGAGTCCGAGGCCCGGACGCTCCGGACCGTCGCGCGGCTGGTGTCGGTCGCGAAGGAGAACGCCGATCTGGTCGGCGAGTTGCGAGACAACAACTTCCAGCTGGAGCGCGCCAACCGCCTGAAGAGCGAGTTCCTGGCGAACGTCTCACACGAGCTCCGCACGCCGATGAACGCGATCATCGGGTATTCGAAGCTCATGCTCGACGGCCTCGACGGGGAGCTCAACGCCCAGCAGGAGGCGGACCTGCAGCGCGTTACGACCGCAGCCGACAATCTCCTCGGCCTGATCAATGGCCTGCTCGACCTCTCGAAGATCGAGGCCGGCCGCATGGAGATCACCGTCGAGGACGTCGACGTCCTCCCGATCGTCGAGGACGTGGTGGCGCTCGTGCGCCCGCAGTCCGATTCGAAGGATCTCGAGGTGCGCGCGGATATCCCACAGGATCTGCCGACGATCCTCGCGGACCGCGCCCGCTTCCGTCAGGTGCTGGTCAATCTCATGTCCAATGCCGTGAAGTTCACCGACAAGGGCGCGGTGACCGTCTCAGCGACCAGCGGCGAGGGCTGGGTCACCGTGTCCGTCGCCGACACCGGCATCGGGATCAGCAGCGAGGCGCAGGCGTACATCTTCGACGAGTTCCGGCAGGCCGACGCCTCCACGACGCGCCGCTATGGCGGAACGGGTCTCGGCCTCGCGATCAGCAAGCGCCTCGTGGCGCTTCACGGTGGCCGGATCTGGGTCGAGAGCGGTCCCAGGGGCGGGGCCACCTTCAGCTTCACGATGCCGGTGCACGTTCGCGCTGCCGTCGCCGCGGCGGGAGCGGACTGATGGCACGCATCCTGATCATCGAGGACGAGGCCAACAACCTGGACGTCGCGCGCCGGATCGTCCGCGGCGCCGGCCACGAGGCGCTCACGGCGACCGATGGACTGTCCGGGCTCGAGATCGCCCGCCGCGAGCATCCCGACGCCGTCCTGGTGGATCTGCTGCTCCCGAAGCTCGACGGATGGTCGGTCACGCGCGCGATCCGCGAGGAGCCGTGGGCCAAGAAGATCCCGATCATCGCCGTGTCGGCCCTCGCGATGCACGCCGATCGTGAACGTGCGCGCGAGGCCGGCTGCGACGACTTCGTGACGAAGCCCTACGCCCCCGCTGAGCTGCGTGTCCTGCTGGGCAAGTACTTCACCGACGGCTCGGCGCCGAAGGCCGCGATGCGCCCGTCCGAGCTATCGGCCTCGGGCATCAGCCCGGCCGAGCGACTCGGACGGGTGCTCGTCGTCGACGACGAGCCCTCGAACGTCGAGCTGATCGTCCGCCGGCTCGGCGGCAACGGCTACGAGACGCTCACCGCGAGCAACGGCCACGACGCGATCGCGATCGCGACGAAGGAACAGCCCGATCTGATCCTGATGGACATCATGATGCCGGGCCTCGACGGCTGGCAGGCGACGCGTCTCCTGAAGGGCGATCCGAAGACCGCGAACATCCCGGTGGTCTTCGTCACCGCGCGCGATCGTCCTGAGGACGTCGCCCAGGGCTTCGAGGCGGGCGGGATCATGTACGTCAACAAGCCCGTCGAGCCGGTCGAGCTCTTCGCCCGCGTCCGCAACGCCATCTACATGAAGCGGCTGCAGGACGATCTGCGGAACAAGAACGAGGACCTCAAGCGGCTCGAGAGCTCACGCCAGGAGCTCATCGGGATGCTCGGCCACGACATCCGCAACCTGGCGAACAGCGTGGTCGCGTTCCTCCAGCTCGCCCGGATGGGCGAGCTCACGCCGGACCGCCCGGAGTTCGCGCAGCTGCTCGGCCTCTCCGAAGCGAACATCGCCGAGGTCCTGCGAATGGTCAACGCGCTGCTCGACGTCTACAAGATGGAAGAAGGACGCCTCGAGGCGGTCGCCGGGGTGAACAAGCTCGCCGACGTCGTGAAGCGGAGCTTCGCCCAGCTCATCCCCGAAGCGATGGCCAAGGGTATCGCGCTCGTCGAGCGCATTCCCGACGACACCACGGTGTTCATCGACGCCGGTCTGATCGTGCGCGTGCTCACGAACCTCGTCTCGAACGCGATCAAGCACACCCCGGGCGGCGGCAGCGTGACCATCGACGCCGAGCCCGCATCCGCAGACAGCATCGTCGTCCGGGTCACCGACACGGGTCCCGGCATCCCGGAGGCCGACGCGGCGCACGTCTTCGATCGCTTCTATCAGACCGACACCGGGCGCAGCCGCGGCGGCACCGGTCTCGGTCTCGCGTTCTGCAAGCTGGCGGTCGAGCTGCACGGCGGCAAGATCGGCGTCGCCAACGGCGGGCAGTCCGGAGCGATCGTCGAGTTCACCATCCCGGCCGCGGCCCGTGTCCCGGCTGCTGAACCGGTGACGGCATGAGCTGGCTGCGCGACCTGTTCCCGGTGCGGCGTGAGGAGCGCCCGATCGTGTTCCTCCTCTACACGCTCCTGTCGATCACGGTGATCGCGAACTGGGTCGGCAAGGTCGGCTCGAACTCGATCTTCATCAAGAGCGTCGGCGTGACGTACCTGCCGATCGCGTACGTCATCGCGCCGCTCGTGTTGCTCGTCGCGTCGAGCGTGATCTTCTCGCTCGTCGGACGGATGCGCCGCCGCGACCTGTTCATCTGGTACGTCGGGCTCGTCACGGTGCTCTCGATCGCCGCCCAGGTGCTCCTGCCGGTCACGAACACCGACTACTGGTTCACCTACGTGCTCGCGCAGGTCGTGAAGGACACGATCTACCTGATCTTCTGGGTCTACGCGGGCAACCTGTTCGACAGCGAGCAGAGCAAACGCATCTTCCCGCTGTTCGCCGGGTCGCTGCTCGTGGGCAAGATCGTGGGCGGCTTCATCGCGGCCGGGCTCACGCCGGTCATCCACTCCGACTCGTTCATGGCGATCGAGGCCGCGGGGTTCGCCCTCGCGTTCCTGATCCTCGTCGTCTTCCGCCGGCACCTGCCGGAGGGCGAGGGCGCGGTCACCGTCGAGAAGGGCCAGCCCAAGAGCATCGGGGAGCGCCTCGCCGGCTCGCTCAACGGCTACAAGATCGTGTCGCGCGATCGCCTCCTGCGTCCGTTCGGGGTGAACATCTTCTTCTGGTACTTCCTGATGCAGATCGCGAACTACCTGTTCGCGGCGGGCCTGGATGCCGCGTCGAAGGCCGGTACGCTGCAGCAGTCGCAGGACGACTACACGCTCCTGTACGCATCCGTGTACACGAGCGGCTCGATCGTGGCCCTGCTCATCCAGACCTTCCTCACCGGCGGGCTCATCCGCCGGCTCGGCGTGTCGGTCGTCATATTCGCCTTCCCGCTCTGGTACCTCGTGACCTTCGGCGCGGGCACGTACTTCGGGCTCACCGCCGGCGCTGGCCTGCTCATCGCGGTGCTGCTCCAGGCGGCCGAGCGGATCGTCATCCCGGCCCTTCACCTGCCCGCGACGCAGATCATCTACAGCCAGGTCGCCTCCACCGTCCGCCCGCGCGCTCGCGCGTTCTTCTCGGGCGGGCTGAACGCCGTCGCGGAGATCGGCGCGGCGCTCGTGCTCGTGGCTGGCGCGATCAGCGCGAGCCCGCAGGTCGTCCTCGGGTTCGGGACGGCCTGCTCCGCGCTCTTCGTCGTGAACACGTTCGGCCTGCGGCGCGCCCTGGGCCGGCGCATCGTCCAGAACCTCCGATCGGACGATCCCGAGCTGCGGCGCAACGCCGCGCAGATGCTCCACGGCGAAGGTCGCGCGGTGCCGACCGCGGACCTGCAGGGCCTCCTCGGCGAGGGCAGTGCCGACATCGAGGCGCGCGTGCAGCACGCGCTCGTGCGCCGCGGCAAGCTGCGCGTCGCCCAGGGGCACACCGAATGACCTCCGAGATGCAAGCCGACCGCTCGGTCCAGTCGGAGAGCGTGCCGCGGCACGAGGACCGGTTCATCGCGAGCGAGGAGCTCGCCCGCCTGGTGATGCGCACCGCGGGCTCGCATCTCCAGCTCGCCCAGGACGACCGGCCATACCAGTGGTCGACCACGGCGTACTGCGACACGTACGACTGGGGGATCTACCGCGCGGCCGAGGCCGGCAAGGCGCTGCGCCTGCGCTTCCGCGAGTACCACCGCACGCGCCCGGACGAGGCGTTCACGAGCGCGCGCCTGTGGCTCGAGCTGAAGGAAGACACCATCGACATGTCACGCAAAGAGCGGTTCGAGATCTCCGGCGACGCGGTCCCGGCGTTCCTCCGCGGCGAGACGACCCTCACCGACGGCGCGAGCGGCCTCGGCCAGAAGGCCGCCGAGCTCGTGCGCGCCGGCGCGCGCCCGGTCGTGGTCACGCAGTACAACCGGCTCGCGTACGCCGCGCCGGGTGACCGGATCCGCATCACGGCGGACCACAACCTCATCTACCTCGCCGTACCGTGGACCACGAACGCCGACGACTCGGTCCCGATCCGCATCGGCCCGATCCTCTCGCGGGAGACGGACGTGGTCATCGAGATGAAGTGGGTCGGCGAGCTGCCGAACTGGGCCGAGGAGCTGCATGGCTACCTTCGCGAGCGTGCGCCCGCGGACCGGCCGTCGAAGTTCGTCGTGGCGATGCGGCATCTCCTCGGGGAGGCGAAGAAGTCTTGAACGCCATGCAGTCGGAGACCAGCGTCGTGGTCGTCGAGGACGACCCGGCGTCGGCCGATGTCCTCCAGCGCCGCCTGCAGGCCAACGGCATGAGCGTGTCCGTCGGCCGCACCGGGGGTGACGGCCTCGCGCTGATCCGCGAGCTGCATCCGGACCTCGTGCTCCTCGACGTCGGGCTCCCCGACACCGATGGCTACGACGTCTGCCTCCAGGTGAAGAGCGACAGCGCGACCGCCGACATCCCGGTCATCTTCCTGTCCGCCCGCGGCGACGTATTCGACAAGGTCCGCGGCCTCTCCTGCGGCGCGTCGGACTACCTCACGAAGCCGTTCCATCCCGCGGAGCTCCTCGCGCGGGTCGATGCGGTCCTCAGCCAGTCGCGCCGCGTGCGCGGGCCGCGGCTCTCGAAGCCGGCCGAGGTCGCCCGCATCGGCCGGCCCACGGCGATCGTCGCGCTCGCGGACGCGGCCCGGCGCGAGCGCGCCGAGCAGATCCTCGGACCGAAGTTCGAGATCATCCCGATCGGCGCCGAAGGACGGGCCGTCGACCTGCTCGTCGTCGACGCCGACGCGAGCGTCGCGAGCCAGATGGGGAGCGAGGGACCGACCGTCCTTCGCGTCGCGCCCGCGGGCGCGCCGGCCAGTCCTGACACCGTGGTCCTGAATGACGAGCTCGCGCGCATCGCCGACCTCGCTGTCCGCGAGCACCAGCTCGGGCGGGACGTCGACGCGGCCGCCGACGCGCTCATCGCTCTCGCGATGGCGTTCGAGTCGCACGATCGAGCGACGGCGGGCCACAGTGAGCGGGTCGCGGGCCGCGCGGTCGCGATCGCCAAGGCGCTCGGCCTCGACTCGCAGACCTGCCAGAACATCCGCGTCGGCGCACTGCTCCGTGACATCGGCAACACGAAGCTTCCCCTCGGCCTGGTCCGCAGCCGGGGCGAGATCACAGCGGCGGAACGCAAGCAGATCGAGCAGCACCCCGCGCTCGGCCAGGAGCTGCTGGCGCCGTTCCGGCCGCTCGCACGGCTCCTGCCGATCGTCCGCTCGCACCACGAGCACCTCGACGGCAGCGGCTATCCGGACGGCCTCAAGGCGCCGCAGATCCCGCTCGAGGTGCGCATCGTCGCGGTCGCCGACCGCTACGAGGCGCTCCGGATCGCGCGCCCCGATCGTCCGGCGATGTCGGGCGACGCGGCCGTGCAGATCCTCCAACAGTCCGTCCAGCGTGGCGAGCTCGACGCGGCAGTCGTTGCCGCGCTGGCCGCCGGCGTCCGCGGCCACGACCGAGGGGAGGCGACAGGATCATGACGATCGGAACGAAGACCAGGACGAGGGTGCTCATCGTCGACGATGAGCGGCTCTTCGCCGAGCTGCTGCGAGTGGCGCTGCGGAGCGCTGAGGGGATCGAGGTGGTCGACGTCGTCCACGACGTGCAGACCGCGGTCCGGCGCATGACCGAGGCGCGGCCCGACGTGGTCCTCGCCGACTACCACCTCCCCGACGGCACCGGATCCGACATCGCACGCACGGTCCGGGCGACGCTGCCGGACACCTCGGTCCTCATCCTCACCGGCGACCCGTCCGTCTCGGTCCTCTCCGACGTGGCCCGGTCCGGCGCGGTCGGTCACCTCACGAAAGACCGTCCGTTCGACGAGGTCGTCGAGGGGGTCCGCGCCGCGGCGCAGGGCGAGATCCTGTTCGCCCCGAGCGAGCTCCAGCGACTGCTCCTCGAGCGCGAATCGCGGCCCCGGCCGCTCGAGCCGCTCACCGCGCGCGAGCTCGAGGTGCTCCAGCTCCTTGCCGAAGGCGCGTCCACCACGCAGGCGTCCGATCAGCTCGGCATCTCGAGCGCCACTCTCCGAGCGCACGTGCAGGCGATCCTGCGCAAGCTCGGCGCGCATTCCCGCCTGGAGGCCGTCGCCGAGGCCGCCCGGCTGGGCGTGATCACCCTCGACGCGTGGTCGCGGGACAAGGCGGCAGTGCGACCGAAGGAAGTCGTATGAGCTTCCCCCGCTGGGGGGTCTCGGCCCCCCTAGAGTTCGGCCATCGTTCCCGGCATGGCCGTGATGAAAGGTGCCTACGACATGGCGAAGCTGCTGATCGCTGACGACCTCGTCCCGATCCGCCAGATGGTGCGGATCACCCTGTCCACGCAGGGCTGGACGATCCTCGAGGCCGAGAACGGCCAGAAGGCCCTCGAGCTGGCACGCTCCGAGCACCCCGACCTCATGCTCCTGGACGTCGACATGGGCGCCGGCCCGAACGGCTTCGACGTGTGCCGCGAGCTGAAGGCCGGCCCGGACACGAAGAACATTCCGATCGTGATGCTGACCGCGCACGACAGCGAGAGCGACCGCGCGGTCGGTTTCGCCGCAGGCGCCGCGCAGTACCTCACCAAGCCGTTCGGCCCGCTCGAGCTCATCGACACCATCCGCACGATCCTCGCCCCGGCCTCATAACGAGCCGCACGTGGACGCCGAACGATCGACCGCGCTGCATAGCGGCCTAGGCCGCAACGTCGAGCTCGTCGACCTCGGCGCGACCTTGTCGGAGCCGACCGAGATCGAGAAGAAGGCGCCGGACATCTTCCGCCAGCTCCTCGAGCAGGCGATCCGCGTCTCCGAGCAGGCGAACGCCCAAGCGCTGCGCATGGCCACCGACTTCGCGGCCGTGTACGCGCGCGAGCAGCGCCTCTCCAAGGACTTCGACGCGAAGCTCGGCGAGCTCGCGCTCCTCGAGCGGCAGGCCACGCGCTACGCCGAGGACCTCGCCACGCTGCTGCGCCTCGAGCGCGAACGCCGGCGAGAGCTCGAGCGGTCGCTCCTCGCCGAGCAGAACGCGAACGTCGAGCTGCGCCGCACGGGCCTCCAGGGCGTGAGCCACATCCTCATGGCCGTCTCGCTGAAGGACATGACCACCGGCCAGCATCTGCTTCGCGTGCGCAAGTTCGTCGAGGCGATCTCCGGGCAGCTCGGCCTGCCGCCGGCGACGATCGAGGAGTTCGGCTACTCGAGCATCCTGCACGATGTCGGCAAGATCCAGACCCCGGACGACATCCTGGGCGCGCCGCACGAGCTCTCGGTCGACCAGTACGACGTGATGAAGCAGCACTGCATCGACGGGGAGGCCATGCTCGGCGATACGAAGTTCTTCGCCACCGGGCGCGCCGTCGCGCGCGAGCACCACGAGCGGTGGGACGGCGCGGGCTACCCCGACCAGAAGAGCGGCGAGGAGATCTCGCTCGCCGCGCGCATCGTCGCGGTGGCCGATGTGTACGACGCGCTCACGTCGAAGCGTCCGTACAAGGAGGCCTGGAGCCCCGAGCGAGGCCTCGCCGCGATCGAGTCGGAATCGGGCAAGCACTTCGATCCGCGCGTGGTCGCGGCGTTCGTGGCGCTGTACCGCGACGGCGCGATCGAGCGCATCCGCGTCGAGGTCGGCGACCAGCCCTAGTTCACGGCTAGTGCGCGATCTCCCAGATGTGGCCGCCCGGATCGGCGAAGCTCGCTGTCCGGATGCCCCACGGCCGGTCCATCGGACCGTTCAGCAACGTGACGCCGCGGCGGAGGAGCTCGGCGCAGGTCACATCCACGTCGTCCACGCCGATCGTGAGCTGCGCGCGGGCGCCGGCCTCGCGTCGCGCCACCTGCGCCGGCGCGATCAGGTCGCGGGCCGCGTCGGTCACGAGCAGGTTGACCAGCGTGCCGCCGATCTTGAACACCGCGGAGTCGGCGTCCTCGAAGACCACCGGTGCGCCGAAGACCTTGAGGTAGAACGCCTTGGCCGCCGCCAGGTCCTCCACGAACAGCGTGATCGCACCGATCGCGCCCGGCCACTCCACGTCGTCTCCTCTGCTCGGGCTAGCGCCCGATGTTGCTCTTCGCGGTCTGATAGAGGGAGCGCACCATCGGCGCCGCGGGATGGAACTCGCCGACGTCGAGGTACACGGTCCACGCGTCCACCGCGCCCTGCCAGTCCTGCTTCTGGTAGAGCAGCAGGCCCTTGAGGAACAGTCCGTCCGGATCCTTCGGCCGCAGTGCCAGCACCCGGTCGACCGCGACCATCGCGCCGTCCGCCTCGCCGGCCTGGGCCAGGATCACCGCGAGCCCGTTCAGCGCGGGGACGCTGTTCGGATCGAGGGCCAGCACGCCTCGATATGTCGTGACCGCGTCGTTGGTGCGCCCGTCCTGCCGGTACGCATCGGCGAGTGCCAGGAGCGTCGGGACGTCGGCCGGCGACGCTTTCGCCCGGGCTTCGAGCGCCGCGGTCGAGGGCGCGCCGGCTGGAACGGTGCCGGTGATGAGCTCGCCGGGTGCGCGGTCGCCCGCGGCCTGCGGCAGGCTCTGGGCGACGAGCGCGGCGGCGATGCCGATGAGGAGCGCGGCGATGCCGATCGTGCGGATCGGCGCGCGCGACCGCGCCGCGGCGGGCTCCGCCGCGAACGCGCTGCGCTCGAGGACGCCGCGCAACCGGGTCGCGTCGGCGCGGTCGATCGTGCCCGCAGCTTCTGCGAATTGCAGGTCGCGGAGCGACGACACCGCGCGGGCGACGTCGTCGGGGGCGCTGGCCGGCTCCGCCGGCCAGCGGCGCACCCGCGGCGAGAGCCATGGCCAGAACGCGGCGAGCGCGCCCGCCCCGATG
>Ga0310811_10013838_pt1 | contig 10511 bp, 7 predicted proteins | sample YCmetagenome_FD_207642 | JGI IMG/M metagenome (GOLD analysis project Ga0310811, IMG submission 207642) | Soil microbial communities from experimental microcosm in Duke University, North Carolina, United States - YC | ecosystem: Engineered > Artificial ecosystem > Soil microcosm > Unclassified ... | reverse complement strand
GCAAAGGCGCACTTTCTCTCGACGAAGTGCAACTTGAAGGAAAAAGGCGAATGAGTGCAGGGGAATTTCTACGGGGACACCGCGCACTTCTGGTTGGGGCAGGTTAAGTGAGGAGCGCGGGCACTCTGCGCGCGTTCGCTGGCATTTTGTCGCCAACGTTTGTGGCTTTTCAGGCGTATCCGGCAGAATCCCGGAGGGTGCGGGCGGGCAACATGCCCGCGGTCCTCTTTCTATTTATGCTTTCCAAATGCGGCAATCTTCTGTTTGGATGTTCACCCGCCGCCATGCAACCAGAAGCACCAGTCTACGAACGCATCGTACTCAAGCTGAGTGGCGAAGCCGTCCAGGAGCGTGGCGGGCGCGACAACATTTCGCCTACCGTTGTGCGCGCGATCGCTGAGCGGATGAAAGAAGTACGGGATCTGGGGGTAGAAGTCGCGGTAGTGATCGGTGGGGGCAACATCTGGCGCGGGCTTGCCGCGGCGGATCGCGGCATGGATCGTACCACCGCCGATTACATGGGGATGCTTGCAACAGTCATCAACGCGCTCGCGTTGCGAAGCACACTGGAGCAAATCGGAGTAGAGGCACGCGTTCAAACTGCAATTGAAATGAAAAATGTGGCCGAGCCATTTATTCTCGGCCGCGCCGTTCGGCACCTGGAGCTGGGCAGAGTCGTCATTTTCGCGGCGGGCACTGGCAATCCTTATTTTTCGACTGACACAACGGCAGCACTACGAGCCAGTGAGATTCGCGCAGATGTGATTCTGAAGGCGACAAAGGTCGATGGCATTTATGACCGCGATCCGAACAAGTTTCCGGACGCGCAACGTTACGAGCGCCTCACATTCACCGAAGCCCTGACCAAGCGTCTCCAGATCATGGATTCAACGGCGTTCAGCCTCTGCATGGACAACAAAATTCCGATCGTTGTGTTCAACATGTACAAGCCGGGAATCCTGCGTGACGCGGTGCTGGGGCGAACCGTCGGAACTCTGGTTTGCGATGATGCTCCAGCAAAGTAAACATTCACGGATATGAGCACGGATGACATCCTTCTGGAGGCCGAGATGTCGATGGAAAAAAGCGTCGATTACATGGTGCACGAGTTTGCTGCGGTGCGTACCGGCAAGGCTTCGCCTGCTTTGGTGGAAAACGTCGATGTGCACGCCTACGGATCGGCGATGAAATTGAAGCAGCTTGCTTTGATCACAACGCCTGAGCCGCGTTTGCTCGTTGTTCAGCCGTTTGACGCAGGTACTGTGCAAGACATCGAAAGAGCGCTCAAGGAATCCAAAATTGGAATTACACCTGCCGTTGATGGCAAAATCATTCGCCTCCCGATTCCGGAGCTTTCAGAGGAGCGCCGAAAGGAATTGGTGCGCGCTCTCGGCAAAATGGCCGAAGAAGCGCGGGTGCGTGTTCGCACCAACCGGCGCACCGCAATCGATGAAGCGAAGAAACTTAAGTCTTCGGGCGCATTGACAGAAGATCAGTTACGCGACGTGGAAGATGATGTGCAAAAACTCACCGACCGCTTCATCAAATCTGTCGATGACCATCTCAAGCACAAAGAAGCCGAGGTCATGAAAGTCTGATTCAATCTTCCTCTGAATCTTCGATCTATTTGCAAATGGTTCGGACGCAAAAGCCGAGAGGAAGATTAAAAGCGAGCGGAAGAGGCAGAAAGACAACGAACGGCAAGGAACGTGCAGTTCGGTCGTGCTGTCGTAAAACTTAAACGGCGAAGCTCTCGCCGCAGGAGCAGTGAGCGACTGCGTTGGGGTTCGTCACTTTGAAGCCGCCTTTTTGCAGGTCGTCGCTGTAATCGAGCACCGACCCACTAACGAATAGCGCGCTCTTCGGATCGACCACGAGGTGGACGTTTTGCGTCGGAACAAGGATGTCGCGCTCCTTTGGGCCTTCCACCAAATCCATCACGTATTGCAGACCCGAACAGCCACCACCAATCACTTTGAGGCGCAGCGCCCCGTCTGGCTGCCCTTTTTCTTCAAGCAGTGACGCTAACTTGTGCGCCGCATTTTCGGTCACGCTGATCAAGCGCTCGTTGCCTATCTTGTAATTGGTTGTCGGTGTTTCTGTGGTCATCGGTCGGTTTGCTCAAACATTATCCGTTTTGCGTGGCTCCGCGAAGTAACTCTGCCACCTCGTTCTGCACACTTTCCAATTCGTCCAGGCGCAATTGCACGTCGGGCACGATAAACACGTCGCCTGTGGAACCTTGTTCGTAAATCAGGACGCGTCTGTCGCCGTCGCGCGATTCCGTTTTCACCTGCTTCAAAACACGTTTCCGTTCGAGCATGGCCGCAAGCACGTAGCAGGCGTTTGCAGGCGGCGACTGCGAGGCCATCAAACGTCGAAAGAGTTGCTCTGCACTTTCCTTGGCGATCGGTTCGGCGGGCTTCGGCGGCAACGGCTCGTAACGCGATTTCCAAAATGAAAACGGGCGAATATTTTCGTTCCGGTTTTGCCACGCCTCCTCGCTTAAATCCTCGCGCCGGTAACCATCGGCGCCGTGATACAGAAGGGTGTAAAAATATTCGCCAGGGACAAACGGTCGCTCCGTCACTGCACAGGAGTCCGCCCGATGCTTGATCGCCCATTCGCTCGACAGCGGGTTCATCGCGCAACTATACGCCGCGCGGCGAATGGATTAAAGCTCGGCGCCTCGCGATTTGATGCGCGAAGATACAGTAAGTAAAGGCCAATTGCGGCGAAAAGAATGTTCGGCGTCCACGCCGCAATCCATCCCGGAACACGGGCTCCTTCGCCGAGCGCGAGAAAAAGATGTACAAGGAAATTATTGGAGAATACGAGAATCACTGCGGCGGCTACACTCGATAAAACACCGCGACGCGAATAACCAATTCCAAGCGGCGCGGCGATACACACAACGACCAGGCACGTCCAAGGCAATGCCAGCCTGTACTGGAAATGCGTGCGAAACGGCGCCAACAACGTGGGCGGGAAGTCTGCATTAAAATGCAGGTATTCGCGCAATTCCGGCACGCTCAGAGCTTCCGCCTGCACGTTCGCGCTGCTCAGTCGGAAAGGTGTTTCGCTCCAGTGCTCAATCGTTAGCGCAGGACGAAACTCTTCCTTGGTCATGTTTCCAGCCGCATCGTAATAAGCGAGTCGCACGTTCTCCAAATCCCATGTCTTTGTCTCAGGTCGATAATATGCTCGCGCCGCCGAATAACTCATGACGATGTTATCCTGCGCGTCCTGTTGCAGCACCTGCACATTGTTGAATAGGTCGTCGCCAAGGCGAAAACTCTGGATAAACCATGTACGCAAGTCGCTTCGATTCCGAAAGACCTGCCCCTGAATGTTGCGGCCAGGACGCGACTGCGCTTCTGCGATAAAGCTTTTGCGCGCCAATTCCGCATGCGGCGCCAGCGAATAGTTCAGCGCCATGCTGGCGGCAACGGTTAACAGACCAATGCCGATGAGTGGTAGCAGAACACGGGGAAGACTCACGCCCGCCGTGAGCATGGAAACAATTTCATTCGACCGCGACATTCGCCCGAGTGCAAAAAGAAGGGATAGCAGAAGCGCAACCGGTAGCAGGATGATGAACACCTGTGGGATTTGCGTCGCATAATAGCGGGCCACGAGCAGAAGCGGAATGTGGTTGTCAATGAAACTGGAGATATTGTCGCTGACATCGAAGATCAGCCAGATGGAGGTGAACCCGGCAATGCAGTAAAAATAAACCTGCACGAAGTTTCGAATGACGTATCGATCGAGAAGTCGCATTACATTCCCGGGTGGTTGCCAACCCGGTCGATATTAGCGTAGTCAGAGCCAGTTCGCATCTGATTGGGCCAAACAATGACGAAATCCGAATGACGAAACTCGAAGCAATGACGAATTCAACGCTCGGTCATCCTGAGCGGAGCGAAGCGGAGTCGAACGATCCCGCAACGTTACCGATAGCTATGGCAACGGGATTCCTCGACTTCGCTCGGAATTATTGGGCTGTTTCTTCGTCATTCGAACTTCGGGCTTCGTTCGTCATTCTTCATCCGTGCTTCGTCATTGCTGCTGGGCCCTTATGATCGCGCTGAAAAACAATCTGGGCAGCGACTTCGTTGAACGCGTCCGCGCATTCTTTTCCGAGAACGGCCCGCTCTCAAAGGCAAAGAACTTTGAGTTTCGTCCACAACAGCAGGAGATGGCAGCACGCGTGGCGCAAGCGCTGGAAGAAGAACAGCACTTGGTCGTCGAAGCAGGCACCGGCGTGGGCAAATCGCTGGGCTACCTGGTGCCATCGGTCCTGTTCGCGCTTGAACGGCACAAAAAGGCAATCATTTCAACGCACACCATCAATCTGCAGGAACAACTGCTGCACAAAGATATTCCGATCTTGAAAAAAGTGCTGGCGGTCGAGTTTGACGCAGCGTTAATGAAAGGCCGGCAAAATTATCTCTGCCCTCGTCGTCTCGAGCGCGCGTTGCAAAACGAGCAGGAACTTTTCACGGGGCCAGAGCGTAGTGAATTGCAGCGCCTGGCCGAATGGGCGCGCGCCACGCGCGATGGATCGCTGAGCGATCTATCTGTCGAACCCGATTCAAAAGTTTGGGCGCAAGTGTGCAGCGAAGCGCATATCTGCACCCAAAAGACTTGTGGCCAGGATCCACGCTGTTTCTATCAGCAAGCGCGCAAACGGTTGCTGATGGCGGACGTGATCGTTCTCAATCACACGCTGCTGTTCATTTTGATGGGATCGCCCGAGATGCAGGAAGAACGTGAGAGCGGGTTCCTGTTCCCGAACGATTTCATTATTTTTGATGAAGCGCACACACTCGAACAAGTGGCGTCGAAGCAAATCGGCATCGGCATTTCGCAATACGGACTGCGGTCGACGATCCAGCGGCTTTACAACGCGCGTACTCGCAAAGGTCTTTTCACCGTGATGCGTGACGCAGCCGGCGTGCGACTCGCGGCGGAATTGATCGATGATGTGGACAGGTTCTTTTCCGCAGTCGAGTCGAAATCGAATTTTCGCAAAGGCCGCGAGTTCAGAGTGCGCGACGTCGACCTTGTTCCCGACACGATTACCGCCCGGTTGACTGCGCTTCAGGCGCGCGTAGCCGACGTTGTTAAGCGCGCCGACGACGAAATATTGAAGGCGGAGTTGCAAGAGTTCGGCCGGCGCATTCGCGATGTGCGCGAGGGGATTTCGATTTTTCTGGAGCAAAGCGCGCCAGAACATGTGTATTGGGTCGAGCGCACAGGCAGAACTGAACGCTTTCTCGCGCTAAACGCCGCGCCGATCGATCTGGCCCCTGTGCTGCGGCGGATGCTCTTTCGCAATAACTGCTGTTGCGTCATGACCAGCGCCACCCTGGCCGTCGGTCGCCCGGATCTGGCTTATTTTCGAAGGCGAATCGGGGCAATGGAAGCCGAGCCGTTGCAGCTTGGTAGCCCTTTCAATTTTCAGAAGCAGATGAAGATGTTCGTCGTTCAAAAAATGCCCGATCCTCGCGACGCCGGTTATCAGAAAGCGCTCGAACACTGGATCGCACATTTCGTCGAGAAAACTGAAGGCCGAGCGTTTGTCCTGTTCACGAGCTATCGCGACATGCAGCAGGTGTCAGGTGCGATGGAAAATTTTTTTGCGACGGAAGATATGAAGATTTTTGTCCAGGGTGGGGGAGCGCCGCGCAACAAATTGCTTGAGCAATTCAAATCAACGCCGCGCAGTGTGCTTTTCGGCACAGATAGTTTTTGGGGTGGGGTGGATGTTCCAGGCGAAGCGCTTTCCAATGTGATCATCACGCGACTGCCGTTTGCCGTTCCCGATCATCCGCTCATCGAAGCGAAACTTGAGTTGATCGAAGCGCGCGGGGGCGATCCGTTCAGTGAATATTCGTTGCCCGAAGCAATCCTGAAATTGCGACAAGGCGTAGGCCGTTTGATCCGGACAAAGACCGATCGCGGCATCATTGTCATTCTGGACAACCGGATCGTGACGAAAGCTTACGGCCGCGCGTTCATGCAAGCGCTGCCGAAATGCCCGCTGGAAATCGTGTGAGCAAAAAGTGACGCAGAGAATCCTGTCTGCGAGGGTTGCTCACGGAAATGTTCACTTGAACATGTAACATTCTCTGCTGTAGAATGCCTGCATGCAACGCAAGATGGAGGTACAGGAAATTTTCGCGATTCTGCACAAGTGGGGAATCCATACCATTGGCCAACTCGCCGCGCTGGATAAGCAACAGCTTGGGGCCCGACTTGGCCCCGAAGCGGTCCGCATGTGGGAACGCGCCAACGGACGATCCAATCGACTGCTCAAACTGATTCGGCCGTCGGAGTCGTTTCAGGAGAGCTTCGAGTTTGAACGCGAAATCGAAACAGCCGAGCCGTTGCTTTTTATGCTGCGGCGTTTTTTGGAGCAGCTCGCGGTGCGTTTGACAGCAATTTATCTCGTCGCACAAAAACTGACGCTGCGAGTCACCTTCCGGAATAAACAAATATACGAGCGCGTTTTCAAAATTCCGCAGCCGACAAACGATGTCGATCTTTTGTTCCGCATGCTCCAGACGCATCTGGAGAATTTTCGATCCGAGCATCCGATCGTTGCCGTCGCGCTGAGGGTAGAACCGAGCAAACCTGCCCAGGAACAATTCGGATTATTTGAAACGACATTACGCAACCCGCATCAACTTTCAGAAACACTCGCTCGTTTGACCGCTCTTGTGGGAGGCGATCGAATCGGCACACCAGTTCTGGAAGAGACGCATCGGCCCGATGCATTTCGCATGCAGCCCTTCGGTAGCACAGGTTTCCAGTCCGCTACAGGACGGATTCGCCGTGGCGAAGCTGTAGGGCAAGCAGGCGTCTTCGCCTGCAAAAAAAACGGCAGGCTCGCTGCAGCGAGTCCGTCCTGTGGCGGACAAGATGCCCACCTGCTGCACAGCCAAGATGGCTGTGCTCCGTCATCTCCAGCGTTGCGCCGATTTCGACCGGCACTCTCTGCGTCTGTCTTGCAGGACGAAAATATACCGGCACACGTTCGCAGTGCCCAAATGGCCGGAAAAGTCATTGATGAATGCGGTCCGTATTTGCTTTCCGGAAATTGGTGGGACGAAAAATCGTGGGATCGCGCCGAGTGGGATTTGCAATTGCAAAACGCCGAACTGGTTCGGTGTCACAAATCGAAGGAAACTTGGAAGCTGGATGGAATTTATGATTAGCGATTCAGGGTCATCCTGAGCGGAGCCGCAGCGAAGTCGAGGATCCCGCGGAATTCCCTTTAGTTTCGGCACGGGATTCCTCGACTTGGCTCGGAATGACGATGAGCTATGTCGAATTGCATTGCTGCAGCGCCTTCAGTTTTTTGCGCGGCGGATCTTTCCCCGAGCAATTAGCGCAGGTCGCAGCGGAATTGGAAATGCCGGCGACGGCGTTGCTCGATCGAAATGGCGTTTACGGCGCGCAACGATTTTCTGTCGCGGCGCGTGAGCACGCCATCCGACCAATCATTGGCGCCGAATTATTAATCGAAGACGGCAGCATTCTGCCAGTGCTGGTGGAAAACCGCACGGGCTACAAAAACTTGTGCGAATTGCTAACCCAAGCACACCTGCGCAGCGAAAAAGGTAAATGCGCAGTGCGCTGGGATGAGCTGCCAGAGTTTGCCGACGGCTTGGTTGCATTGCTTAACGCATCATTAATCAATTGTAGGGCGTCTGTGTCAGACGCTAATCCGCGGCGTTTGACAGAAACGCCCTATAAATTAATAGCCGCGTTAATCGATGCATTTCGGCGGAAAAACCTCTTTGTTGAACTTCAGCGCCATTTCATTCGTGGCGAAGAACGCATTAATCGGGAACTGATCGATCTGGCGCGCGCGCATCGATTGCCGCTCGTCGCTACAAACGCTGTGCAATACGCGAGGCCGTATGGACGCGAAGTCCTGGATGTTTTCACCTGTATTCGCGAACACACGCATCTTGATGCCGCTGGTAAATTGCTCACGCAAAATGCCGAGCGCCATCTGAAGAGCGACCGCGAAATGCGCGCAATTTTCGCGGATTTGCCGGAAGCAATTGAGAACACATCGTGTTTGGCTGAACGGCTCACATTTTCTCTGGAAAATATCGGATACGAATTTCCCGAATACCCGGTATCGCCCGGGCACAGCATGGATTCATTTTTGCGTACGATCGTCTGGTTCGGTGCGCAACAGCGTTACGCCGCGATCAGTCCGAAAGTGAAGCGTCAGATCGAAGAAGAGCTTGCGCTGATAAGCAAGCTCGGTTTCCCCGGCTATTTCCTGATCGTTTGGGATATCATCAATTTCTGCCGTGAACACAACATCATGGTCCAGGGCCGCGGCAGCGCCGCCAATAGCGCCGTTTGTTATTGTCTCGGGATAACGCCAGTCGACCCGGTAGAAAATCACCTCGTCTTCGAGCGATTCCTCAACGAGAGCCGCAAAGGTTGGCCGGATATTGATCTTGATCTTCCCAGCGGCGATCGCCGGGAAGCCGTGATCCAGGAAGTTTATCGCCGTTACGGAAAACACGGCGCAGCAATGACTGCGAACGTGATCTCGTATCGTGGCCGCAGCGCAGCGCGCGAGATCGGCAAAGCGCTGAATTTTTCACCGAGCATTATCGACCGCTTCTCGCACCTGTTTGCCAGCGGCGATTTCCCGCACACGATGGAATTGGAAACGCAGATCGAAGCCGCAGGTCTCCCGAAACACCATCCGCGGATGCCGGCATTCATCCGGCTGTATCGGGCGATTTACGGTTTGCCGCGACATCTCGGCCAGCATTCCGGCGGCATGATTATCTGCCAGAACAAACTCAGCTCATTCGTGCCGCTGGAAAATGCGTCAATGCCGGGCCGCGTCGTCGCCCAATGGGACAAGGACGATTGCGAAGACCTCGGCATCGTGAAAGTGGACTTGTTAGGCCTCGGCATGATGTCGGTAATGCAGGACGCCTTTGAATTGTGCCGCGAACGCGGGCGGCCACTCGATCTGGCTCATATTCCGAAAAACGACGAGAAGACGTTCGACATCATGCAGCACGCCGACACGATTGGCGTGTTTCAAATCGAGAGCCGCGCGCAAATGGCCACCTTGCCGCGGATGAAACCGAAATGTTTTTATGATGTCGTGATCGAAGTCGCAATCATCCGGCCGGGACCGATCCAGGGCGACATGGTGCATCCCTATCTGGCTCGCCGCGCGGGCAAAGAGCGAGTGACCTATTTCGACGATCGTCTTAAGCCGGTGCTCGATCGCACACTCGGTGTCCCGTTGTTCCAGGAACAAATGCTTAAGATCGCCATGATCATGGCCGATTTTTCTGGCAACGAAGCCGAGGAATTACGGCGCGCATTAAGCTTTCATCGATCCGAAGAACGGATGCGCAAAGTGAGCGTGAAACTCCGCGCGGCCATGGAACGCAAAGGCATCGCTCCCGATAAGATCGAGAAAATCATTCAGTCTATTTCGTCGTTTGCGCTTTACGGTTTTCCCGAATCGCATGCGATCAGCTTCGCCATTCTGGCTTATGGCAGCGCATACTTGAAGGTGCATCGGGCGCCCGAATTTTACGCGAGTCTTTTGAACAATCAGCCAATGGGTTTTTACACGCCCGCAACGATTGTGAAGGATGCGCAGCGACACGGCGTAAAAATTTTGCCCGTTTGTGTCCAGCACTCCGATTGGCATTGCACCGTTGTCGACGACAACACGTTTCGGCTTGGGCTTTGCGTGGTAAATGGATTGCGCCAGGAACACGCCGAACAAATTGAGCGAGAACGAAGAAATCGCAGGTTCGAGTCGTTGGACGATTTGAAACGGCGCGCAGCGCTAGCAAAAGGTGAGCTGCGCGCCCTGGCCGAACTCGGTGCGCTAAATTGTTTTGCCGAACATCGGCGTGCAGCGATGTGGAAGGTGGAGGAAACGTCGTATGACGATTTGTTGGGGAGCGCGGGAATCTTGCCCGCTGTTCGCGACATTCTGCCGCGAACCAGACAGAGCGGGGATACGAGTAAGCACAACGAGCTTACAATGCGTGTTGCCGAAGAGCGGTCCGGCAACACGCCGGATAGTGCGAGCAGAATGCTCACGCTCCCCCCAAATACTCCCCTTGCGCCAATGACCTTATCTGAACGGGTGAAAGCGGATTACGAAACAATGAATCTGACGACTGGACCGCATCCCATGAAACTCTTGCGGGAAAAGTTGCCAAACATTTGGCGTGCGATCGACCTCACGCAGGCGCAACACGGTTCGACCATTCAGATCGCCGGCAACGTCATTTGCCGTCAGCGTCCCGGCACGGCCAAAGGATTTGTATTCATCAGTCTCGAAGACGAGACCGGCGTTTCCAACGCCATTGTCGATCCAGACTTGTTCGAACGCTTCCGGCTGGTGATCACCGAAGAAGCCTTTCTTCTCATTAAAGGCCAGGTGCAGAATTCAGACGGCGTTGCTTTGATCAAGGCGCAAGATATCAAAC
>Ga0310811_10013837_pt1 | contig 10512 bp, 6 predicted proteins | sample YCmetagenome_FD_207642 | JGI IMG/M metagenome (GOLD analysis project Ga0310811, IMG submission 207642) | Soil microbial communities from experimental microcosm in Duke University, North Carolina, United States - YC | ecosystem: Engineered > Artificial ecosystem > Soil microcosm > Unclassified ... | reverse complement strand
CAGGCCATTGAGGCCAACTGCGCCGTTGAAGATGCCGCCGACCTGATCCTTGAGCTTGGTCCAGTCGGCATCGGACATACCGTCGGGTTTAGGAGCCGAGGCAATCGCCTGCAGCCCTTTCTCACCGTACTGAGCGGCGGCCGCCAGGTTCTGCTGCGGATTCTGGTTAGCCTCCGCCTGCCGCCGGTGGCTGTAGGCCAACAGGGCGAGGGCACGCAGATTGTTGGGGTCGGCCTGCAGAAGCCGGTCGGCGGTGGCCTGCATCTTAGCGGTGTCGCCGGTTTGCTCGTAAGCGGCCATCAGCAATTCCAACGCGTCCTTCTTCATGACGCTGTTGGGATATTGCTGCACGAAGGACTCCAGGGCGCTGGCTTTTGCTTGTGGATTGCTCTGCTGCATCGCGCCTACATAGGCGTTATATTCCGCCGGATCCTTGATTTCAGGACCCTTCTGCTGCGAAGCCGCGGGGGCCGCCTGGCCGGCGGCGGAAGGCTGTTGCGCAGGCGCCGGTAGCACCAACACGGCTTCCATGACCGCAATCGCAGTTAGGACCAGCACCATGCTGACAAGCGTCTTCTTCATTCCATGCTCCTCCAGATTTCTCGGGAAACTAGCGGTGACTGCCACCCAGGTACGCAACTGCGTCCCCAAGCCTCTGGCTCGCGCCCCAAGCTTAACGCCGGACAGTGGGCGAATGGGCTCCGTCCCGCACCGTGCGTTTCAGCCAGTGTGCTGCAGGCATTTACACAGAGAGCCGGATTATATGTATGTAGAACCGTGAAGGCAAGTTTGGCAGACACTTTCCGTAACAAGTCAGATGCTGCCACCAGGGCAGTTGGATGTTTTGTCGGCCTTTCGGGGGGAAGGGAGGAAAGAACTTGTTCGTTTTACAGCCGGGAGGAAGAGAATTCCCAAGGGCGGTATTGCGGCGTTAGCCGGTCACCGCCCCTGGCAAAAGATTAGGAGCGTTTCTTCTTGCGGGTGGCAACGCCAGCGGCCAGCGACCCCATCCCCAGCAAGCCCAGCAGAGGCAGCGGCGAAGCTGTCTGCGGCAGGTTACCCGCCTTGGCACCCTTGTGATGGCGGGTGGTTGTGGTCGTGGTGCTGGTCTGGTCGGTGCTTCCCTGAGTTGCGGTTCCCTGGTCCGGAGTGGTTGCGCTTCCCTGCGCACTCGGGCTGGTCTGAGTGGCGGTGGGGGAATTCGCAGAGTTGGCATTGGGGTTGTTCTGGTCTGTCTGGGCAACGGAGATGCCAACCGCGATCAGCATCACTGCCAGCAGAAATAGTAATTTTTTCATCTGTATCCTCCGATGCGAGAGCTGTTACGGTTATTTCTCCTTAGACCCTTGTGGTGTGCGATGGGTTTGCCGACCATTTTCTTCCGGGGTGGGAGGTGAGTAGTCACTCCGGCGGGAGAAACCAAATGGGTATAATCGGCCTACTTTGAGACCCCGCTGCTTACTTGCTTATTTAGTGTGCGTGAGCTGGATTTTGGCCGGTTTAGCCCTCGCCCAGGCAACCCTGCCCCCGGTGCAAACCCTGGTAGTCATGCCTTTTGAGAATCGCTCCAACGCGCCGGGTCTGGAGTGGATTTCGGAAGCCTTTCCCGAGGTGTTGGGGCCGCGCATGGCGCTGGATAACCTCTACGTTCCTGGCCGGCAATACCGGCAGCAGGCCTACGACCGAGCCGGCATTCCCACCGGCATTCATCCTTCCCGCGCGAGCCTGTACCGCATTGCCGAGCAGATGGACGTTAACTATGCGGTGCTGGGCAGCTACAGCTTCGACGGGCAGACGTTCAGCGCCCGGGCGCAAGTATTGGACATGAAGCAGCGCCATCTTTCGCCGGAGGTGACGGAAACGGGCCCGCTTCCCGCTTTGTTGACGGTAGAGAATGCGCTGGCCTGGGACCTGCTGCGCATCGTGCAGCCGGGTTATGCGGTATCGCGGCAGGATTTCCTGGCAGCCGCCCCGCTCCTTCGGCTGGATGCGTTCGAAGACTATATCCGGGGACTGATTGCGCCCAGCGAGGCGGACAAATTGCAACGGCTGCGCGACGCCGTGCGTCTGAATCCTGCCTACACCGAAGCCATGCTGGAGCTGGGCAAGACTTACTTTGAAGCTCACGACTATGATGCCGCGGCTAACTGGCTGGGACGCATTCCCAACACCGGTTCGCGGGCCCGCGAGGCCAACTTCTTTCTCGGCCTGGCGGCTTATTACCAGGGCAATTTTCCACGCGCCGAAGCCGCTTTTCGCTCCCTGCTGGAGGAGTTTCCTCTCACCGAGGTTTATAACAACCTGGGCGTGGTCAGGGCTCGTTTGAATAAATCTGACGCCAGCCAGTTCTTTCAAAAAGCAGTGGATGGCGAACCGGCTGACGCAGACTACCGCTTCAACCTGGGGGTTTCCTTGTTTCGCGGCGGCGATATGACGGGAGCAAGCCGGGAGTTGCGCGAGTGCCTGGCCTTGCGTTCGGACGACAATGAGGCCAAGGGTTTGCTGGCCAGCATTACCGCCCCAACCGCGCCTCCGACCCGCGACAAGGCCACGAACACCGCCCCTTTTTCCCCGGTGGCGGTCAAGCTGCCGCTGGAACGAATCAAGCGGAATTATGACGAAGGGGGCCTCCGCGAGCTGGCTTTAGAAATGCAAAATGCTTCCGAGGCGCGGCTGGCGAAACTGGACCCGCGCACCCACGCCGCTTATCACGTGCAGCGGGGGCGTGATCTGCTGGCCAAGGATTTTCCAGCCGACGCGGAGAAGGAGTTGCGCGAGGCAGTGAACCTCGACCCGGGCAACGCATTGGCCCACGCGGTATTGGCGGAAGCGCTCGACCTGAACCACGAGACGGCGGAAGCGCGGAGTGAGTCGGATGCCGCTTTGCGACTTACTCCCTCAGCGGAGGCTTATGTGGTTCTCGCCAGGGTCAACCTGAGAGACAATAATAAGCAGGCGGCCAACGACCTGCTAGAGCGGGCGCTAAGGCTTGAGCCGGGCAACGCGGAGGCGCTGGCACTGAAGCAGAAGGCGGACGGCAAAGCCACTGTTTTGCCGGCGAGTGTGCCGTAGTAATGAGGCGTTATTGGCCAAATCGATTTCTGCTGGGCGCCGCCGCTTTATTGTTCATTTATGCTACTGCCGCTTCGGCGCAGGTGCTTAAGATAGTCCTCAATGACACCATTCAGCCCATCAGCGACGAATTTATCGGCCGCGCCCTGACGAAAGCCGATCAGGAAAAAGACCAGGCGGTTCTGATCGAGTTGAACACGCCTGGAGGCCTAGCCGACTCTACCCGCCACATCATTGAAAAAATCGTAGCTTCTCCAGTGCCGGTCATCATCTACGTGGTCCCCAGCGGCAGTCGCGCTGCCTCGGCGGGATTTTTTCTCCTGGAAGCGGCCGATGTGGCCGCCATGGCTCCGGGCACCAACACCGGCGCCGCCCATCCCGTCACCCTCACGGGAGGCAAAATGGACGACGTGATGAAGACCAAGGTGGAGAACGACGCGGCAGCACTGATGCGCTCCATTGTGGCCAAGCGCGGGCGCAACGTGGAAGTGGCGGAGAGCGCAGTGCGGCAGTCGAAAAGCTGGACCGACGGCGAAGCCCTCCAGCAACACCTGATTGACTACGTGGCCTCCAGCCAGGACGATTTGTTCAAACAACTCGAAGGCAAGCCCGTCCGCCGCTTCAACGGGCAGACGGTGAGGCTCGCTCTGGTGGGCAAGCCGGTGCACCCCTTTGAGATGACTCTCAAGCAGCGCATTCTCAACTACATCATGGACCCCAACATCGCCTTCATCTTGCTGGCGATTGGGGCGCTGGCGCTGTACGCCGAATTCAACCACCCGGGAGCGGTGGTTCCGGGAGTGACGGGCGTCATCTTCATCCTGCTGGCCGCCTTTGCGCTCAACCTGCTGCCCACGCGCTATGCCGCCCTGGTGCTCATTCTGGCGTCCTTCGTCCTGTTCGCCTTGGAGGCCAAGTTCGCCACCCACGGCGTGCTGGGCATTGGAGGCATTGCCCTGCTCACGCTGGGAGCCCTGCTGCTGGTGGACGGGCCTATACCGGAATTGCGGGTGAACCTGCTGACAGCGCTGGCGGTAAGCATTCCCCTGGGCCTGATCACGGTGTTTCTGATGGACATTGCTTTGCGGGCGCGGCGCGGCAAGGTTGTCACCGGAGCGCAGGGTCTGGTAGGCGAGATCGGAACCGCCCACACACCGCTGACTCCCCAAGGCAAGGTTTTTATTCACGGCGAGCTATGGGACGCGGTGGCTCATGCCAACGTGGATGCCGGGCAGGCCGTGGTGGTCAGGCGCATTGATGGATTACGGCTGGAGGTGGAGCCGGCTGTGCAGACCTCAGGGACACCTGTTCCGCCATAGGTTTAAAAGTTTCACAGGTTTCAAGGTTTCGCCGCACCTGTACTTGTCCGGCGAAACAGGACAGCACGAGTCCGCTTGGGTTTGGGGGTACTTGAAACCTTGCCCCGCACCTTCCCAAGCAATCCCCTGAGCCATTCGGAGCCGACGAAAGCCGCTCTGACTGCTGTAGAATCCGCCTAGAAGCTCCGCAAGACAAGCTCGGGCGTGGCCGATTGGAGGCCAGGACATGATTTCCTTCCCGGTGATCGCGGCAATTATCGTTGCCCTCTATCTTTTAAGTTCGATCAAAATTCTGACGGAGTACGAGCGGGGCGTAATCTTTCGCCTGGGCCGCCTTTTCGAACGCGCCAAGGGCCCAGGGGTAATCCTGGTGTTCGCTCCCATTGACCGCATGGTGCGCATTTCGCTGCGCCAGGAAGCGCTGGAAGTTCCTCCCCAGGACATCATCACTCGCGACAACGTCACTCTGAAGGTGAACGCCGTCATCTTTCTGCGCGTGATTGATCCCCGCCGGGCAGTGGTGGAAGTTTCCAACTACGTGTACCAGACCTCGCAGTTTGCCCAAACCACATTACGCTCCGTTCTGGGCGAGGTGGAACTGGATGAACTTCTGGCTCACCGCGAGAAAATCAACATGCGCTTGCAGACCATTCTTGACCAGCACACCGATCCCTGGGGCGTGAAAGTGGCCAACGTGGAAGTAAAGCAGGTGGACCTGCCGGAGACGATGCTGCGGGCCATGGCCAAGCAGGCCGAAGCCGAGCGCGAAAAGCGCTCCAAGATCATTCACGCGGAAGGCGAGTTTTCCGCGGCGCAGCGACTGGTGGACGCCGCCCGCTTGCTGGCCGAGGAACCGGTCAGCGTGCAATTGCGCTATTTGCAGACCCTGACCGAAATCGGAGTGGAAAAGAACACCACCGTAGTCTTTCCCGTTCCGGTAGACGTGTTTAGCGGCATGCACGAGGTGCTCGCAAAAGTAGCGGGCGGAGGGGGAGGCGGCACGGCGAAAGCGGCTGCCACCAGCACACCGTGACAACCTACTGGCTGGAAAAGAAGCAGGCAAGAGAAACAGGAGAACGGAGTCGTATGGATTCTCGGGACACGGAAATTACCTTGGGCACGGGTCGCATGCTGCTCCTTTTTTTTGGGCTGGTTGGAGTTTGTGCCTTGTTTTTCGGCTTGGGATATTCGCTGGGCAAGAGTTCCAGCAAGCCCGCCCTTGTAACCGAGGTACAACCTGCGAAGATGCAGTCGAAGCCAGACAGCAAAGTCAATAGCGCACCCAAGCCCGGCGCCGGCGACCTCACCTTCTACCAGGCGGTCAAACAGAACGACAGCGAGGGCTCGTCCTCCGCGGCAGCGAGCAATGATTCGCCGGTAGCTGCCGCTACAGCGGCGGGAGTGGCGCCGCAGCCACTGGTCGGCACCATTGATAGCGGCGGCTATGTGGTGCAGGTGGCTGCGGTCAGCAAGAAGGATGACGCGCAGGCATTGCTCTCAGCCTTAAAAAAGAAGTCCTATTCCGTATTCATTGCCGGTAACGAGCCGCACGATCGCCTGTATCACGTGCAGGTGGGCCCCTTCGGGAACGCGAAGGACGCGGAAGCAGCCCGGGCCAAGCTGGTGGCGGATGGATACAACCCTATCTTGAAGAAGTGAGCAGGAGTCAGTTGCGAGGACAGCCACATTACTTGGCTGTGGCGCCGTAAGAAAGGCGGGCGGTGGCATTAATCTCTTTGCGCAAGTCTTCAAAAATCTTCGGCGGCATGCCCAGGAAAACTTTGACTACTTCCGGATCAAACTGCCGTCCCGACCAGACCTCAATCTCTTTGCGTGCGGCTTCGATGGGCTGTGCCGCCCGGTAAGGACGGTCATTAATGATAGCGTCCAAAGTGTCGGCCACGGCAAATATGCGGGCTCCAAGGGGTATCTCATTGGCCTTCAGCCCGCGCGGATAGCCGCTGCCGTCATATTTTTCCTGGTGCGCATACACAATTTCCGCCGGTTCCTGCAAATAAGGAATCTTCTTCAACATCTGGTAACCGTGGAAACAGTGTTCGCGCATAACCTCGATCTCTTGCGCGTCAAGTTTTGCAGGTTTGCGCAGGATGTTGTCGGGAATGGCCATCTTGCCGATATCGTGCAGGAAGGCGCCACGCGCAATGGTGCGCATCTCGCGACTGTCGGCTGGAATCCCCATCTGCCGGGCGATAGCCATGGTGAACGCAGTTACCCGCCGGGAATGCCCCTCGGTTTCCGCATCCTTCATGTCAAGCGCGTCCCCCAAGGCCTCGAGCGTGATGTCGTAAGACTTCTCCAAGTCAAAGTTGAGCCGTTTCAAGTCCTCGTTAAAGCGCTCCAGATTTCGGTTGGCGTCCAGCAGATCCTGATTGGCTTGGCGCAATTGCTGCGTACGCTGTTCCACCAGCCCTTCCAACCGGGTCTGATAAGCCCGATTCTCCAGCTTCAGGCGGCGGTTTTCCAGGGCACGACGCGCGGTGGCCAGCAGTTGTTCACGCTCAAAAGGCTTCAGCAGATAATCGTAGGCGCCGTTGCGAATCGCGGTTAAAGCCACGGAAATATCGTGCACGGCCGTGACCATCACCACCGGCATGTCGGGATATTTTTCCTTGGTACGCTCGAGCAGGCCAATGCCATCCAGCTCCGCCATCATCAGGTCGGAGAGAATCAGTTCGAATTGTCCGCCGGAATCGAGAATGGCCAGCGCCTCCTTGCCGGAAGCGGCGGGTTGGCACTTGTAGCCTGCGGAACCCAGCATCGAGGTCACCACATCGCGGATGGGTTCTTCGTCGTCAACGACAAGAATGCGCTCTGCTGGCATCAGTTAACCCGGGCTTTGGGGGAAGCTCATTGTAGCGCAGTTCTGCCGCATAGGAGGTGCAATAACCGGTAGTAACCATGATTCCTTAGGTATTCCGTGCTATATGTGCGGTACTGTTCCCGAATTCGGAAGCGCATGTTGGGGAGGTGCGCCTGCCGCAGGGCGCTCAGCTCGTGGGCACTACTTTGCCAGCGGAATCCTTCGCTGTACTGGCTTTGCTGGCCGCCAGTCTACTTGTGTTTCGCACCTTCCGGGAGCGGTATTTTCTAGCCTGGATTGTAGGCTGGCTCGCCTATGTGATTTACCGCGTGCCAGTTATCCTCAGCCTGGGGGGAGCCGCACCACCCCGGGCGCTGGCCGATGGCTCCTTCCTGCTAGCGGTTTTCCTCTTCTCCGCCGCAGTCCTGATCTACTCCCAGGCGCAGCGCCTGGTGGTGCCCATTGCTGTAGTGGCCGCTATGGGCGCAGTTACAATCGTAATTAGGAGTGCTTGGTGGCCACATTCGACCCTGCTGCCCTTGGTGGCCGGGGGTCTGATTCACTTGATTACGGCAGTAGCTGCCCTGCAGTTACTGCGCTACACCTGGGCGCGCTGGGCGGCAGGACCCTGGTTTTTGGCTGCCACCCTGGTTCTTCTCCACCCCAAAGACAGCTGGCCCGGAACCCACCTTTTTTTGGCCTGGGATTTGCCTATTGACGTGCTGCTGGGCGTCAGCATGTTGATGATCGTGTTCGACGAATCGCGGCTGCGGACACTCCGCCTGGGCGTGATCAATCACCTGGCTAACGCAATAGCGCAGGCGCAGGACGCCAACTCCATGCTGCTGGTCGCCTTGCAGGAACTGAAGCAGCTGATGCGGGCGCGGGCAGCATGGTTCCGGGTGCTGGAAGGCGAGCAGATGGTATTGACCCAGCACGTCGGCCTGGCGCTGGATTTTCTGAAAAGCCATCGCTCGCGCGCGATGAATGAAACGCTCACCCGTGTGCTGAGCACCGGCGAACCTTTCGTGCAGCGGGTGCGCGACACTGAGGCACCCACGAGAGAAGCCCTGCGGGAGCAAGGTTTCGAACATGTGCTGCTGGTTCCGGTCCGCGGCAAGAAGGCCATTATCGGGGTGCTGGCCCTGGCCGGCGCCAAACACCGGTATTACAGCGGCGACGATATGGCGTTTCTGAAGTCCACCGCCAACCAATTGGGAATTGCGGCGGAAAATCTGCGCCTGTTCGGACAAATCCGGCGTTCGCAGCGGGAGTGGATCAGCACCTTCGACTCCATGGAAGATCTGATCCTGGTGCACGATGCGCAAAACCGGATCATGAAGGTGAACCGCGCGCTGCTGCGGCGGCTGGGACGCACTCCCGCGGAGGTCATCGGCCGCAACTGCGAGGACGTGCTCCCGCGCCAGCATCCAGCCGGGGAAGGTTGTCCCTACTGCGGCCGGGGAACGAGCGATTTGATCGAGGAAGCGGATCCCTGCTTTGGCGGCTTTTCGCTGGTTTCGACCTCCTCCTACGTCTGGACTTCGTCCTACCGCGAAGAAGGCCGCAGGCAACTGGGTACGGTCCACATTATTCGCGACACCACCGATCGCCGCACCGCGGAAGAAAAATACCGCCAGCTCTTCGAGCAGGTGCAGGAAGGGGTGTTCGTGGCGGATGACCAGGGCAAACTGCTGGACTGCAACAATGCCCTGGTGGGAATGCTGGGGTATAGCAGCCGCCAGGAACTGCTGGCGCTCAGCGCCGACGCACTCTATGTCTCTCCGGAGCAACGCTCTGAACTGCTGCGCGCCATCGGGGCCCACAGCTACGTGCGGAGCTTCGAGGTGCAGCTGAGGAAAAGAGATGGTGGCTCGCTGGCGGCTTCCGAAACCAGCTTTGCCACCCGCAACCAGAGCGGGGGGATTGAACGCTATCAGGGATTCCTCCTCGATGTGACGGAAAAGAAGCGGGCGGAAGACGAGATCCGGCGGCGCAACCTGGAACTGCACGCCCTCAATGCCATTGCCGTGATCGCCACCCAGTCCTTCGACCTGGATGAAATTCTTAACCTTACCTTGCGCCAGTTGGTGACTCTCTTCGGCGCGGAAACCGGCTCCGTCTACCTTACCGATAATGGCTCTCCCACGCTGCGCCGGCGCGCCGCCTGGGGCCATCGCAGCGAGACCGCGGTTCGCTCCGCCAGCACCACCACGCTGCCCGCCGATTTTTGGCAGATGGTAGTGAATTCGCACCGGGAGGTAATCACAGAGAGCGATTTGCCAGGGTTGCCCGCGGTCGCGGCCGAGTTCGTCCGCGCCGAGGGCCTGCATTCCTGGATGTGGCTGATCCTGTGGAGCCAGGACCAGCCCATGGGGGTGCTGGGCGTCAGCAGCCGAAACGAGGGCGAATTCAACGCCACCGATGAGAAGCTCCTGATTGCGATTGGGCGGCAACTGGCCACCACCATCGAAAAAATTCGCCTGTATGAGGAGACCACCCGCGCCTACGACGACCTGCGCCGGACTCAGGAGCAGCTGCTGCAAAGTGAAAAGATGTCGGCCATCGGGCAGTTGATAGCGGGCGTGGCCCACGAACTCAACAATCCTCTTACCGCGATTCTGGGTTATGCCCAGTTGCTGGAAAGTGAAGCGCTGGAGGAGCGCAGCCTGGATTTCGTGCGCAAATTGCTTAAGCAGGCGCAACGCACCCATCGCCTGGTGCAGAACCTGCTTTCCTTCGCCCGGCAGCGCACGCCGCAGAAGATTCCGGTGGACATTCGCCGGGTGTTGGACGACAGCCTGGCTCTGCGGGAATACGACCTCAAACGAGGAAATATCGCGGTGCAGCGCGAGATTGCGGAGGAAATTTCCGCCGTTACCGCCGATCCCCACCAGTTGGAGCAGGTTTTTCTCAACATCATCAACAACGCGGTGGATGCGATGCTGGAAATGGAGCGTGGCGGCGTGCTGTCGGTGCGGGTGTATGCCGAAAATGGCGCGGTGTGCGTGGATTTCCGCGATACGGGCAGGGGCATTGCCGATCCCAAACGCATTTTTGATCCCTTCTACACCACCAAGCCGGTAGGCAAGGGCACGGGACTGGGACTCAGCATCTGCTACGGCATCTTGAAAGAGCACGGCGGGGAAATCCAAGCCCGCAATGTGCCTGAAGGCGGGGCGGCCCTGCTGGTGCGCCTGCCGGCGGTGGGCAAGCCGGAACCCATCCCTGCCCCCGCCCCCCCGCCCATCCGGGAACGGGTGCTGCAAGGCCGCCTGCTGCTGCTGGAAGAGGAAGAAG
>Ga0310811_10013834_pt1 | contig 10513 bp, 3 predicted proteins | sample YCmetagenome_FD_207642 | JGI IMG/M metagenome (GOLD analysis project Ga0310811, IMG submission 207642) | Soil microbial communities from experimental microcosm in Duke University, North Carolina, United States - YC | ecosystem: Engineered > Artificial ecosystem > Soil microcosm > Unclassified ... | reverse complement strand
AATCCCGCAAGGACGGTGGCGGTACATTCCTCCCAGTCGCGCGCTTGATGACCCATTTGCCCATCTCTTCGCAATATAGCGCGTAAGGGCTTTTGGGGTGAAACCGCAGCGGCCGCTCAAGTGCACGGGCCAGATCACGAATATATTCACGGGCAGTCGGCCGCACGCCGCCCACCAAATTGTAACTGCGCCCCTCGATGTCTTTCGCCTGAAGCGAAAGACATATTGCGTCCGCCACGTCCTCCACCAGAACGAAAGGCAAGGCATTGCGGCCGTCATTCCAGCCAATGCAATGCTGATCGTTGTTGAAAAATCCGAGCCCCGAATGGAATGGGGATGTCCCCTCCCCAACCACAAGGCCAGGCCGCAAAATGCATACCGGTAGATGTTGTTCGCGGTGCATTTCAAAGAGGCGCAGCTCGGACATGACCTTCGCCCGTGCGTAATCCGCGCGCATTGCAAAATGGGGATCCGGTGGAGTGGCGCCTGTTATGCGAGCTGCTTGTGGCCCTAGATAGAGTGCGGCGATGGAGCTGACGTGGACAAGCCGTTCCGTACCGGCCTCCAGGCACGCATGAGCAATGGTCTCTGCGCCGCCCACCATCGCGTCGCGTATGGCCTCCCAGGTCGCGCCGCCTCCCCCATGAGCAAGGTTGATCACATATCGCGCACCGGCCACCGAGGCCGAGACATCCTTCCGGGACCGAATGTCGCCGCGGCGGACGGTCACTCCGCCATCCAGAAAAAGCCCGGGAAGGTTGATGGTGTTCCGCGCCAGCACCGTGACTGTCAGACCCGCTGACCGAAGTTTTCGGACCACTTCCGTCCCGATAAACCCGGTCCCGCCCAATACGGCGACATCGGACGACTGGAGAGGCGCTGCCGTCACCGGCCGGGCGGTTCGAGAGGAAGCCGTTTGAGGGGTGCCTTGAGAGGAAATGCGATCGCAGATCGCGACGATATCGCGGCCGAAAGTGGCGTCCAGCGGGATCTTGGCGTTGCGGTCAAGAGCCGTGTGAAAGGCCGCGATACTATTTCGCATCGAGAGGAAAAAGGCGTCACTGCGCGGTTTCAGCTTTGCCATCGACAGGCCATAAGCCAGAAGATTTTTCCAGCTCTCCAGCGCGAAAGATGTGGCCGTTCGATGGCCCGACACAAAGAGATCCACCGGCTCGAGCCACCTCGTGCGCGATGCTCTCCAGTACCGGTTTGCAAGCATGTCCGCGACGAGCACCCCGTCCTCACACACGACCTGCATTTGCCAATATGGAAACGGGTGACCCACTGAAAACCGAACACTTGCGGGAATCGAACCGCACGTCAGCGCTGCGGTAAAGCCTCCAACGAAATTGGCGTCAGGCGCGATCTCGACGGACGGTTCGCCGATGGATCGTATCTCGCTGACTTCGCCGCATAGAGCGAGAAGTTGCGAAAGGGGATGCACCGCTTGCTCGAGAAGAAGGTTGCGTGGTTCACGAAACATCCAGTGCGAAAACTGACGCGTGGCGAGTTGACGCAACGCGCCGTGGTAAACCACGCTGACGTACTGGGGCTTCCCATAAGCACGCTCGCGCACATCCCGCTTCAGGCGAAGAAAGGCCGGGTGAAACACGAAATTCTGATTCACGCCCGCCGGCACGGCCGCAGTAGACGCTTCTATCAGGGAAGCACATTCCGTCTCGGACACACAGAGTGGCTTCTCGATCAAAGCGGGCTTGCCGGCGCGCAGACAGGCGACGGCGACGGAATGGTGGCGATCCGGAGGGACGAGAACGTGGGCGCGATCGAAAGCCTCCGCCGCGAGAGCCTCTTCGACCGATCCGAACACGCCGGGCACATCAAATCGGCGCGCGAGATCTGCCGCGGCGGCCCGATTTGGGTCGACGATCGCCGACACCCTGTATTCGAGGGCCTTGAGGACTTCGGCATGCACTGCTGAAATGTAGCCGGCTCCGATGAGACCGACGCGCGGCGCGGTGGACTGGGCGGTCATTGGAATTAAATGCGAACCACGACTTGGAGGAACCGGCGCCACTTAAGCGGCATAAAGGTCTTTTAGGGTGGTAAAGTTCGCCCCGCAATGGCTTCAGGAGCTCGCGGTAAACGGCCGAAAAGCAATGCGAACGGCCTTTACCGTCCCCGGTGACTTCGTTTGAATAGCGCCTTTCGACCTGTTAGCGGTCGCAGGATGGACTTGCAAGCACAGATGGAACAAGCGATCTCGCTTTCCGGAGATTTGCTAACGGCCGCCGGTTTTACCGCTGCGGCGGTTCTTTTTGCTTGGCGAGGACAGAGGTCTTTTCCGAAACTTCTGTTTACGCTGGCCTTAGCCTTAACAGGAGCCTGGGCTTTCGTTGTGGCCACTGGCCATTCGAGCTACCTCAAATCAGATATTCTTCCTGACGCATTTTCGGTGATGCGCGATGGAGCCTGGTTCGCAGCCATTCTTGTCCTTTTCCGGGACGAGACCGCGGGACAGTCACTCTGGCGGCATCTCAGCCTGGCGGCAGGGATCCTGATTCTTGCAGAACTCGGCTTTTCACTTTCTGGCGCCACATTCGATACCGGGTTGGGAATCCGCCTGAGCCTACCGGCCCTACAATTGGCCACGTCGGTGATGGGGCTCGTTCTGGTGGAGAACCTGCTTCTGAACCTCAATGGTCCGAGACGCTGGTCCGTCCGGCTGATGGCGATCAGCCTGGCTGCACTGTTTGGCTACAACATCATCTTGAGCATTCCGCAGTTTCTCGGCGCGCCGCCGATTGGCGGCTTTGTGGCTGCCCAACCGCTCGTCTATCTCTTAACCTTGCCGCTGTTCATCGTTACGGGACTTCGCAGCGCCTCGCTCAAGCTCGAAGGGCGCTCGTCACGAGCAGTGGTATTCCACTCCGCGACATTGATCTTCGCCGGACTTCTGCTCCAGGGGACGGCGCTCGCCGCCTTCTACGTGCGTTCCCTCGGCGGGGCGCGGGAGACCGCGCTCTCGATCGTCCTCGGCTTTGCTGGCATCCTGACCATTGCCGTCGTGCTTGGCTCCCGCACGGCCAGGTCGCAAATCAGGAATTTCATCAGCGAGAATTTCTACAGCTACAAATACGACTATCGTGTCGAATGGACGCGCTTCATACAGGCGCTTTCCCAGTATCAGGAGCAAAGTGCGCCCGATCGAGCACTTCGGACTCTGACCGATTTGCTGGACAGTCAGGGCGGAGTGCTGTGGATGAGGCGTGCCGGCTGGCGGCAATTCATACCGATCGCAGCCTGGTGCTTTGGTGAAGGCTGGGGACCGATCGACTCGGAGGATCCGATCTTGGTGGATCTCCAGCGGGAGGATGTCGGCTTCATTGAGCTGTCTCCCGGTGATCGCGAGGGCCGATCTAGCGCCTGGCAGCAGCGGTTTCCCCGCGCCTGGATCGCCGTTCCCCTGCATTTTCGAGGGGAGCTTATCGGTTTGGCCATACTCAGGGACCCCCGTGCCGCTCGACGGCTGGACTGGGAGGATCGAAACCTCGTGAGCCTGGTCGCCATGCAGCTCGCTCTCTTTCTGGCGCACGACCAGCTGTCACAGGAGCTCGCAGACTCGCAGCAGTTGATTGAATTTAATAAGCGCGTCGCTTTTGCGCTTCACGATCTGAAAAACACGATCGGACAGCTTAAACTGGTGCTGCACAATGCGGGTCGCTTCGGCGACAATCCCGAGTTCCGCAATGACATGATGGCGACCATTCATCAGGCGGTGGACAACCTTCAGTCGCTGATGGGAAAGCTCCGGCACGATCCCGCCGAGCAGTCTGCCGGTGAAGCCCCGAAACGCTTTGACCTCTGCGCGATTCTCGCCAGGTGCGCTCACAGGAAATCGGCCAGCGGCGTGATTTTCGAACCCTGCGACGAACCCGTCTATGTTGAGCTGGCAGGCGCCGAGCAATTTGAAGCTGCGCTTGAACATGTCGTGTCCAATGCAGTGGAGGCCAGTGCGGCTCAAACGAACGTGTACCTTAGCGCAAGCCGGAAAGATGGCCGCATTTGCGTTCGCATAGAGGACCACGGGGTCGGGATGAGCCCCGAATTCATAGCCGACGGACTCTTCCGGCCGCTGCACACGACCAAGCAAAAGGGCCTCGGAATTGGAGCCTTTCAGGCGCGCGCCATCATGCGAAACCTCGGCGGTGACATGGAGGTGCACAGCACGCTGGGCAAAGGGACAACGGTGTGTCTTTTGCTTCCGTCCTCGATCGATGCAGAACCCGGCACCGCACGATGAAAAGCGTAGCAAATAGTGGCCCGCCGGCGGGATCGAGGCGGATCCTGCTCGTCGAGGACGACGGCGGGCTGCGGCGGCAAATGCAATGGGCTCTGGAGCCATATGAGGTCACTTCGACAGGCACTGCCGCGGAGGCGCTGGGCCAATTCGGAGGGGACATAGGGATCGTCATCCTCGACCTGGGGTTGCCGCCCGACCCGGACGGCGCCTCGGAAGGGCTCAAGGTGCTTGATGCAATTCTCAACCAAGCCCCCCGAACGAAGGTGATCATCCTCAGCGGAAATTCGGATCGCGGTGTCGCACTCAATGCAGTCGAACGCGGAGCGTTCGACTTCATCTCGAAGCCGGTCGAGATCGACGTTCTCAAGCTCATAATCGATCGGGCCATCAGAATGTATGACCTGGAAAAGGAGAACCAGGCGCTGCGCCTTTCGCGGGATCAGAGACTTCCGGGAATCGTATACGGTTCGCAGGCAATGGACCGTGTCGCGCGTATCATCGAGCGCGTCTCGCGGACGGATGCGACCGTCATGATCCTCGGTGAAAGCGGCACCGGCAAAGAACTCGTCGCCAGCGCGCTCCACAACCTGTCTGCGCGGGCACAGGCGAAGCTCATCGCCATCAATTGCGCGTCGATCCCGGAAACCCTTCTCGAAAGCGAGCTGTTCGGACATGAGCGCGGCGCCTTCACCGGCGCGATCAAGCAGACCCGCGGAAAGTTCGAACTCGCCCACAAGGGGACGCTGTTCCTTGACGAGATCGGCGACATGCCGCTTGCGCTGCAAGCCAAGCTGCTGCGCTTTCTGCAAAGCCGCGAGTTCGAGCGTGTCGGTGGCCGGGAAACCCTCAGCGTCGATGTACGGGTGATATCGGCTACGAACCAGCCGTTGGCAACACTCATTTCGGAAGGCAAATTCCGCGAGGATTTGTATTATCGCCTGAACGAGATCCAGCTCGACTTGCCCCCGTTGCGTGAACGCGAGGGGGACCTAACGCTTCTCGCCCAGTACTTCCTGAACCTGTTCAACCGCGAGCTTTCCCGAAGCCTGCGGGGGTTCAGCGAAGAGGCGCTGGCGGCGCTGACCGATTATAAGTGGCCGGGAAACGTGCGCGAACTGGAAAATCGCCTCAAGCGTGCCGCAATTATGGCGGACGGCCCCCTTATCACATCCCAGGATCTGCAGTTGACCTCCGGTGCCAAACCCAGGGATCTTAATCTCCGTGATCAGCTGCGGCGGGTGGAGAGCGCGGTCCTGAAGGAAGCCCTTGCGGCTGCCGGCGGCAACCTCTCGAGGGCCGCCAAGATGATGGGCATCAGTCGCCAGCAAATCTACAACATGATGGCCGAGCAAAAGCAGCGAGCCTGACAGAAGATCGGATATAGGAGCTGATCATGAGCATGCAGCGAACAGAAGCAACTGCCAAGCACCGGCGTGTTTTGTTGTCGGCCACCATCGCCGTTCTCGTTGGGATTGGCGCCTCGGCGGTCAATGCTCGTGAGGAGACCTTCGACAAGCCGCCGCGGCAAGACGCCGGCGTGCAGTTGGCTGCGAACTCGGATACCGCGAAGCTCCAGGAGCAGGCCAAACAGGCGCTGGCCCAGCACCACCCGGACGTGGCGGCAATCTTCCTGAGATCGGCACTCGCCGCCGATCCAGACAATGCCGATTTGCGGCTCCAGCTCGGTACCGCATTATTTGCGGCCGGAGATCCGGCTTCGGCGGAGCGCGAGCTACGCACCGCGCGCGAAAAAGGAGTCCCGGACGCAAAGGTCCTTCCGATCTTATACGGGGTCATGCTTGCCCGGATGGAAGACGAGCAACTGCTGGCTCAGTTTCCTGCTCCTGGCGACACCGACACCTCGGCGCTTGCGTCGGAGACCCTGCGAGCCCGCTCCGCTGCGCTACTCAGGACGGGCCGGGTCAAGGACGCCGCAACAGCTCTTGACCGAGCTCTGGGATTCGACCGCAGCGTCGCGAACCTCGTTGCGCGTGCGCAACTTGCGCAGACCATGGGACAAAATGCGATCGCCTCCAAACTGATCGACGATGCGATTGCCAAGTCGCCAAAAGAGACGGTGGCGCTGATCTTGAAGGTGGATCTGCTTCTACAGGAGAAGCAAGAAGACAAGGCGCTGGAGATCGCGAACGAGCTCGTCGGGTATTATCCAAACAATGCGATGGCGCTGATAACCCGCGCTCGCGTGTACTCGCAGAAAAAGGATTCCGACAAAGCGCTCGCGGATCTCGACGCGAGCCTCAAGGCGGTTCCGCGCATGCCGCTTGCGCTTTACTACAAAGCGCTGCTGCTGGAGCAGGGCAATGATTTCAAACAGGCTTGGGCGCTTGTTCAAGGCCTGCCGCCGGCTTTCGTCAATTCGCGCCCGGAAATCGGGTCCGCTGTCGCTCAGATCGCGATCAGGGCTGGTCACGTTGAGATTGGCACAAGCATGCTGGCTGCCACAGTGGCCAAATTCCCGGCGAACCTCGAGGCGCGGCTGCGGCTGGCGACCCGCTACATCGAGCTCAAGGATACAACCCGGGCCTTGCAGACCCTTCAGCCGATGTCGAACTCTTCTGATCCACGGGTCATTCTGCTGCTTGCGCAAGCGTACGACCTGGAGAAGCAGTACGCCACGGCCGCCGAATACGCACAAAAACTAAGCGATGCGGGTGTGGGAGGAGATGCTCTCAAAAAGAAGATTGCGATCACGAACATGCAAGCTGGCAAAATCGACACTGCTATTGCTCAGCTTGAAAAGCTGGATTCCGCAAGCCCGGGGGATCCGCAGGTGGCGGGGCCGCTTATCGGTGCTTTGATCCGCAAGAACGACTACGTCAAAGCGCAGGAGGTCACCGAGAAATTGACTTCAGCCGCTCCCAATCAACCGTATGGGCCATACTTCCAGGGGCAACTTCTGCTCCGAAAGGGCGACCTCGATAAGGCCATTTCTGCGTTCTCGCTGGCGATCGAGCACGACGCAAAATTCATTCCGGCGCTGTATGAACGCGCCACCGCCTATGGAGCGCGTGGCGATCTGAAGGCGGCCGAGGGCGACATGCGCTCGATTCTCTCGGCCGACCCGAATAACATGCTGGCCCAAATCAACATGGCGCAGCTCGCCCTCCGCGGCGGTAAAAAGGATGCGGCCGAGACTTATCTGAAGCAGGCCATCGACGCACATCCAAAAGAGCCGCTGCCGGTGCTCGTTTTGGCAAGCTTCGAGATGCAGCAGAAACGCTTCGATGACGCCAGCGCGGTCGTCACGAGCTTTCTCAACAGGGTTCCGGACAACCCCAACGCGATCGCCATGCGGGCGGAAATCCTGCTGGCGAGCGGCAATACCGACGACGCGGTGAACACCTTGACTGATCTCGCGCGTTCCCGGCCCAAATCCCCCGAGATCGAATTGCTGCTCGCCAAGGCGCTCAGCACAGCCGGGCAGCGCGAGAAGGCCGTGGCGGCCTATCAGCGTGCATTGGAGCTGTCGCCCTCGATGTACGCCGCGCACCTCGGTCTTATTCAATTGGCGCTTGCAAACAATGACCCTGATGCGGCCCTGGCAGCGGCACAGAATTTCGCCGACAAGCAGCCGGGCCCGCAGAGTGCGGAGACGCTGGCACGGACCTACGCCGCGCTGAAAAGAACCGGCGATGCCGTCAACGTGCTGCTGCGCACCCAGAACGAATATCCAAACAGCGCAACGCTGCTCTCGCTTACGGCGTATCTGCGCGCTCAGGGAGAAGTGAAACGAGCCGATGGCATGCTCACGGACTGGATCGGCAAGCACCCGGACGACATAAACGCCCGCCTCGCCTATGCGACTGGTGAGATGCAGGCCGACCCGGCGGCGGCCGAGGCGCAATATCGCGCGGTATTGCAGCTCCAGCCCTACAATGCCGGCGCGCTCAACAACCTCGCCTGGTTACTCCAGCAGAAGAACCCGAAGGAAGCCGTCTCGTTCGCCGAACGCGCGGCGAAGATCGCACCGGACTCGGCTTCCGTCCTCGACACCCTTGGTTGGGCCAAGTGGCTTGCCGACGACAAGACTGGCGCGATGCCGATTCTGGAGCGCGCCCACGGATTGGACATGGCGAACGGGGAAATTACGTACCATCTGGTGCTGGCACTTGATGGCAACGGCCAGCGTGAGGACGCCAAGAAGCTCCTGGACCAGCTGCTCGCAAGCAAAGCGCAGTTCCAGAAGAGAAGCGACGCTGAGTCGCTTCGCGCTAAGTGGCAGTAGCTATCAGCGGTCGCTCGCAAGCTAGCCTGTAGCGGTCACTCCGATCCCGACAAGGCGTTCGCATCTGAATGCCTTGTCTGTGAAACCTGATCCGCAAGGTCGCTGAGGCTGCCTCATATCTGCGGCTCGCGCGACTGGCGCCTCTCTGACCAGCAGGCGGCGATTCGGAGCGACTTCGGCAAATGGCGCGTGAGACGCGGGCCCCGAAGCGGCGGGAAAGAGCCGATTTCCTGCGCGTGAGCCCGTCGGTTGCTTTCCGTCCCCATCAGGCGGTAAGCATAGATTCATGAGCCCCTTCGGGACGTGGGGAATATGGATCAGGCGCAGAAGGCCGAATTTGAGCAGGCGCGCGGGGACGCCAGCGGTTTCCGTTTCGAAGAAGCGTTCAGCCGGAATCTCGGATGGCTGACCGAATGGGAACAGCAGGCGCTGCGCGGCAAGCGGGTCGCGGTCTCCGGTGCAGGCGGAGTCGGCAGCTACTATGTGATGACGCTGGTCCGATTCGGTGTCGGCATGTTCACCATTGCCGACCCGGATCGGTACGAATTGGTGAACTTCAATCGACAGGTGGCGGCGACGCTGAGCTCTATCGGCCGCCCAAAGGTCGACGTGCTCGCGGAGAATGCTCTCGACATCAATCCCGAAGCGCATATTCGCAAGCTGTTCGGAGCAATTGACGAAACCAACATAGACGATTTTCTTGCGGGTGCGGATGTCTGGATTGATGGTCTCGATTTCTTTGCTCTTGCCATAAGACGCAAAGTGTACCGGCGCTGCGAGGAACTGGGCATTCCCGTCATCAATGCCGCTCCCCTCGGAATGGGCGCGGCGATGCTCGTGTTCAAACCCGGGGGCATGACATTCGAGCAGTGGTTTCGGCTCGAGGGCCTGTCCGAAGAGCACCAGTACATCAACTATTTGATCGGCATGGCGCCAAGCCGCCTGCACATGCCGAATCTCGTCGACCCGAGCCGGGTCGACCTCCGCGGCCACCGTGGCCCCTCCTCAATTGCGGGCTGCGGGCTGTGCACCGCGATGGCCACGGTCGAGGCGATCAAGCTTCTGCTTGGCCGCGGACGCGTTTATGCGGTTCCGTACTATCAGCATTTCGATGCATTCAGTGGCCGGCGGGTGGTTCGCAAATTACGGCGCGGCAATGCAAGTCTGACTCAGCGGGCCAAGATCGCGATCGGACGCATGTTTTTTGCGAAGCTCTCCGAAAGGGCGGTGGCCGAGGAGCCATCGGCAGCGTCAGGTGAGATCGAAAAGATCCTCAATTACGGCCGCTGGGCCCCGAGCGGCGATAACATTCAACCCTGGCGGTTCGAGAGGCTCGGTGACGACGATGTGATGGTTCACATTCGCGCGTCGGGTGATGTCTACGACTATCGCGATGGCGAACCGACCCTCCTCTCGGGTGGGATGCTGCTGGAATGCTTGCGGATTGCAGCGAGCTACTGGGGTCGCAACCTCGAATGGACGTACGAGGGCGAGAGCGAGCAGACACACCGCATCCGCGTCCACTTTCCGCGAAGTGCAGAAACGGCTACCGACGCTCTGTTCTCATACGTTCCGATGCGCTCTGTCGATCGCCGTCCCTACCGGTCGCGACCTTTGACCACGGCGCAGAAATCTGCGCTGAGCGAGGCACTCGGCCCGGACTTCGACATCGAATGGCATGAAGGCTGGCGCCGGCGGTGGCGCATGGCGCGCCTCACAGCACGCTCGACGGCGATCCGGCTCGGCATTCCGGAACTGTTCCCGGTGCATCAGCGGATCATCGATTGGGATCGGCAGTATAGTCCGGACCGGATCCCGGCTGCGGCAGCGGGCATGAGCCGGATCAGTCTTGGCCCAATGCGGTGGGCAATGCAGAGCTGGTCGCGGATGCGCCTGCTCAATGCGGCGGGCGGCCTTTTCAGCGCGCAGGTCCAAATGGACTACATCCCCGGCCTGTGCAGCGCCGCCTTCTTCACGATCCACATGCGCGGCGCCGCGGCGGCGGG
>Ga0310811_10013833_pt1 | contig 10513 bp, 11 predicted proteins | sample YCmetagenome_FD_207642 | JGI IMG/M metagenome (GOLD analysis project Ga0310811, IMG submission 207642) | Soil microbial communities from experimental microcosm in Duke University, North Carolina, United States - YC | ecosystem: Engineered > Artificial ecosystem > Soil microcosm > Unclassified ... | reverse complement strand
GCAGCCTCGCCGAGTTCTTCGCCGAGGACCACAACCGCCGGATGGTCGAGAGCCTCGCCGCCGAGCTCGACATCCAGGACGCCGAGGCCGTGCGCCGCGACACCGCGGTGGCCGGCAAGACCGTGGTCTTCACCGGGGCGCTGGAAAAGATGACCCGCGACGAAGCCAAGGCCCAGGCCGAGCGGCTGGGCGCCAAGGTGGCGTCGTCGGTGTCGAAGAAGACCGACCTCGTGGTCGCCGGCCCCGGCGCCGGCTCCAAGCTCAAGACCGCGACCGAGCTGGGGATCGATGTGCTGACCGAGGACGAGTGGCTGGCCCTGGTCGCGGCGGGTTGAACCTCTTTCGCGCGGCGGCGTTCCGGGGGCCGTAGCCGCCGTCCAACGAGCCGCCCATGCGACGCCTGTTCCTGCTCGCCGCCTCCGTCCTGACGCTGTCCGCGGCCCAGGGCCACGCCGCCTCGCCGATCGCCGGGGTGTGGAACCTGGAGGACGGCGGCGCCCGCATCCGCATCGCGCCGTGCGGCAGGGCCATGTGCGGCCGCCTGATCGCAGCCGACAAGCTCAGGCGGGATCCGCAGGCCAAGGACAGCCGGAACCAGGACCCGGCCCTGCGCGGGCGGTCACTGCGCAACCTCCTAGTCATGTCCGGCTTCACCGGCGGCCCGGAGCGATGGACCGGCGGGGAGGTCTACAATCCCGACGACGGCTCCACCTACACCGGCGAGATGTCGCTCGCCGACGCCGACACCCTCGAGGTCGAGGCCTGCGTGCTCAAGCCCTTGTGCAAGAAGCAGACCTTGACCCGGGTGCGCTGAGCGCTGTCCAGTGCGCGGCATGAAGGCGCTGTTTTCCGTCGTGGCGGCGGCTATGACGTTGGCCTCCGCCGCCGCCGCCTCGCCGGCGGAGGGGCTGTGGCGCACCCCGACGCGGGGCGGTCAGGTGCGCATCGCCGAATGCGGCGCGGCGCTCTGCGGCCGGCTGGTGGGCTCCGACGCCATCACGGCCGACCCGACCCTGGCCGACACCCGCAACAAGGACGCCGCCCTGCGCACCCGCCCGCTGAAGGACCTTCCGCTGCTGCAGGGCTTCGCCGGCGGCCCGGCCGAATGGAAGGGCGGCACGGTCTACAACCCCGAGGACGGCGGGACCTACCGGGGCTCGATCAAGCTGGCCGACCCCGACACCCTGAGGCTCACCGGCTGCATCGTCTTCCCCCTGTGCAAGACCCAGACGTGGAAGCGGGTGAAGTAAGCAAAGAGGGTCCCCTCAGTCACCCCGTGAACGGGGAAGCCGAGGCTGTCTCGCCTCCCTTGCGATAGCGTGGGAGGTGGCCCGAAGGGCCGGAGGGGCAAGCTAGAGCGCCGCGCAGGCCTTCTTCAGCCAGGTCCGCACCGGCGGCTCCACCTGGGGGCCGATCAGCTTCAGCACCCGGGCATGGTAGGCGTCGAGCCAGGCCCGCTCCTCCGGCGCCAGCATCTCCGTCACGACCAGCCGCCGGTCGATGGGCGCCAGGGTCAGGGTCTCGAACCCCAGCATGGGCCGCTCGCCGCCGGGCGGCTCCGACGCCTCTGTCACCACCTGCAGGTTCTCGATGCGGATGCCGTATGCGCCGGTCTTGTAGTAGCCGGGCTCGTTGGAGACGATCATCCCCGGCTGCAGCGCCGTCGAGTCCGGCCGCTTGGCGATCCGCTGCGGCCCCTCGTGCACGCCCAGGTACGACCCGACCCCGTGGCCGGTGCCGTGGTCGAAATCCAGCCCCGCCATCCACAGCGGCGCCCGCGCCAGGGTATCCAGGGCCGAGCCGGTGGTCCCGGCGGGGAAGCGCACCCGGGCCAGGGCGATATGGCCCCGCAGCACCAGGGTGAAGCGCTCGCGCATCTCCGCGGCGGGCTCGCCCATGGCGACCGTGCGGGTGACGTCGGTGGTGCCGTCCAGGTACTGCGCCCCGGAATCCACCAGCAGCAGCTCTCCCGGTTGCAGCCGCCGGTTGGTGCGCAGGGTGGGCCGGTAGTGGACGACGGCCCCGTGCGGCCCGGCCCCGGCGATGGTGTCGAACGACAGGTCCTTCAGGGCGCCGGTGGCCTCGCGCAGGCCCTCCAGCCGGGTGACGACCTCGACCTCGTCGGGCAGGCGTTCTTGCGCCTCGGTATCCAGCCAGAACAGGAAGCGGCTCAGCGCCGCCCCGTCGCGGACGTGGGCGTGGCGGGCGCCTTCGACCTCGGTGGTGTTCTTGCAGGCGCGGGGCAGGGCGGTGGGGTCGACCGCGCGGACGACCTCGGCGCCGGCCTGCTCGAGCCGGTCGAAGTACCAGGACGAGGACTGGCCCGGATCGATCATCACCTTTCGGCCGGACAGGGCGCTGAGCGCCCCGGCCAGGGCCGCCGTAGGCTCCAGGCTGACCTGGTTTCCCAGCCAGGCCGGCAGGTCCTTGGTGACCTTGGCGTGGTCGAAGAACAGCCGCGCCGTGCCGTCGGCGTTCAGGATCGCCTGGCCCAGCGGCAGGGGCGAGCGGATCACGTCGCCGCCGCGGACATTGAACAGCCAGGCCACGGAGGCCGGCGCGGTGATCACCGCCGCGTCGGCCCCGCTCTGGGCGATGGCGGCGCCGATCCGGGCGCGCTTGGACGACGAGTCCTCGCCGGCGTATTCGAGCGGGTGGGGAACCACCGCCGCGGCCGGCTGGGCCGGCCGCACGCCGCCCCAGGCGTCGTCCAGGGGGTTGGCCTCGACGGCCTTCAGGGTGGCTCCGGCGCGGCCGGCGGCGCTGTGCAGGCGGGCCAGGGCGTCGGGGCTGTGCAGGCGCGGGTCGTAGCCGATGACCTGGCCCGGCCGCGCGATGTCCTCCAGCCAGGCCGGGACCCCGCCCTCGACCAGGTCGCGGGTCTCGAACAGGGCGGCGTCGACCTGCTCCTTGACCTGCAGGGTGTAGCGGCCGTCCACGAACACCGCGGCCTTGTCGGCCATCACCACAGCGGCCCCGGCGGAGCCGGTGAAGCCGGTGGCCCAGGCCAGCCGCTCGTTGGCGTCCGGCAGGTATTCGTTCTGGTGCTCGTCCTCGTGCGGGATCAGGAAGCCGTCCAGCCCCTGCCGCGCCATCTCGGCGCGGATCAGCGGCAGGTGCTTGGGCCCGAACGTGCGGTCGGCCTGCTCGTCGAAGGTCTGGCGCATCGCCGCTAGGTAAGCGAGGGGAGCGGCGGGTGCAAAGCCCTTTCGGGTCCGCCGGAGGCCGCCCGGTAAATTATCGGCCGCATCTTCATCCGGGCCTGCGAGCCGCCATATTCAGTCTCTAGACGGGCGGGCGGCGCCTGGCGCCGGCCTCCGGCGGCCGAGCCGGTTTTCGCGATCAGGGGAACAGTGTGACGCAGGCCTTGCGCGAGGCGATGCGATTGATGTGGATCGTCCTCGGGACCGCCCTGATCGGGATAGGGCTGGTGGGCGTGTTCCTGCCGACGCACCTGTTGGGCGCCTGATCCTGGTGCTGCGCAACTCGCGCAGCGCCCGCAAGCGCTTCGTACACATGCATCGCCGCCACCCGCGTTTCGTCCACCCCTTGCGCCGGCTGCTGCGCCGCAAGCCCGAGGTCTGGCCGGTGCTCTGGCACGAGGCGCTGCGCGCCGAGCGGCTGCTGCCGCAACGGTGGCGGCGGCTCCGGCGCTGGCGCCGCGGCTGGCGAGGCGCGCGGTCCTTGCCCGCGCCGTCCGCTTCGCCCCGCAAGCGCCGCGCCTAAACCTGCCCTTAAGCTTGTTGGCCGCCTCGTACCCGCCGGGCGTGGGGGAGAGGCGATGATGGACTGTTGCGGACTGCACCGGACCGGGCTCCTGTCCCGGCGGGGCCTGATGCGAACCCTCGGACTGGGCGGCGCGGCGATGGCCTGCACGGCCGTGGCGCGCCCGGTTTGGGCCGAGGCTGCGACGCACGCGCCGGTTCCGGCGGGCGTCGTCGCGCCGCACGGGTGCGACGTGCTGCTGCTGACCTGCATGGACTTCCGCCTGCAGAACGAGACCGTCGCCTACATGGACCGACGGGGATTGCGGGACAATTACGACCACGTCGTCCTGGCCGGCGCCTCGCTGGGCGTGCTGACCCAGGAGCGGCCAGACTGGGGCCTGACCTTCTGGGACCACCTCGACACGGCCATCAAGCTGCACGGCATCCGCAAGGTGATGGTGATCGATCACCTCGACTGCGGCGCCTACAAGGTCTTCGTGGGCGAGGCCGTCATGAAGGACCCGGCCGCCGAGCTGGTCGCCCACGGCCAGCGGCTGAGGCTGCTGCGCAGCGCCATCAACGTCCAGAACGCCATGCTCGAGGTCGAGCTGGGGATCATGGCGCTCGACGGGACCGTGCAGACGGTGACCTGAGCGGGTTGCACCAGCTCCTGCGTCCTTCGAGACGGCCGAGTTCCTCGGCCTCCTCAGGATGACGGGCGAGGGTGGACTGCACCAACCTTCGTCATGCTGAAGAGCGCGAGCGGAGCTTGTCGAAGCCTTGCGCGTCTCAGATCGTACGCGCTGGCGGCGCTATTGCAGTCGGTCGGCCAGCTGGGCGATGGCGCCGTCGACCGAGGGGTCGGACTTGGCGCCGGCCAGCCGGGCGACCAGCAGGGTCTCGGCCATCTCGGCGGCGAGTTCGCCGGCGGCGGCCTTTACGTCGGCGGCGGCCTGGGCCTCGGCGATCGCGATGCGGCGGTCGGCCAGGGCCGTGCGGCGGACGATCTGCTCCTCCAGCCGCACCTTGGCCTCGGCCTCCAGGCGCTTGGCCTCGGCCTCGGCGTCGGCCAGCATCTGGCGGGCCTGCGCTTCCAGCTCGCCGCGACGGACCTTCAGCCCGTCCAGCAGGGTGCGGGCCTCGTCGCGCAGCGCTTCGGCTTCGTCCAGGGCCGCCTGGATCTTGGCCGCACGGGCGTCCAGGGCCTTGGCGGCGGCGGACGGGACCTTGAGCACCACCATGAGGGCGAAGAACAGGAACAGGCCGACCCCGACCCAGACCTCGGCTTCGCGCAGCATCTCTTCCATGGCGCTATCTCACTCCTACTTCGCCGGGCCGGCGGCGCCGGCCAGGGCCTGCTCGACCTGGGCGGGGGAGGCCGCCTGGCCGGTCAGCTTCTCGGCGATGGCCGCCGCGGTCTCCAGGGCGATCCCGCGCACCTGGCCCATGGCCTGGTCGCGAGAGGCGCGGATCGAGGCCTCGGCGGTCGCCAGCTTGGCCCCCAGCTCGGCTTCAAGCGCCGCTTGGCGTTCGGCGGCCTGCGCCGCGGACCGGGCCTTGGAATCGGCCGCGGTCTTCAGCGCCCGGGCGCGGGCCTCGGCCATCTCGGCTTCGGCCGCCTGGGCCTCGGCCTCGGCCTGGTCGCGCAGGCGCCGGGCTTCGGCCATGTCGCCGGCGATGCGCTGGTCGCGCGCCTCCATGGTCCCGCCGACCTTGGGCAGGAACACCCGGGACAGCACGATATAGAGGACCGTGAAGATGATCAGCAGCCAGACGATCTGGCCCGGCCAGTACTCATAGCGGAGCTGCGGCAGGCCGCCGGACTCGTGTCCGGTCGCTTGCGTGGTCTCCGTGGTCGGGCCGGCCGACCCGGCGGGCGCGGCGGTTTCAGCCATGATGCGGGCTTAGGAGAACAGGATCAGGAAGGCCACGACCAGGGCGAAGATGCCCAGGGCTTCGGTCAGCGCCATGCCCAGGAACAGCATCGGCCGCTCGCCGGCCGCGGCCGACGGGTTGCGCAGGGCGCCGTTCAGGTAGTTGCCGAACAGGATGCCCAGGCCGATACCGGCCCCGATCATCCCCAGCATGGCCAGACCGGCCCCGATGTACTTTGCGGCTTGAGCGTCCATTGGAAAATTTCCCCTTGAGAAGAACGATACGGAAGTGAGTGGAACGGGCGTCAGTGGCTGTGCAGGTTCACGACGTCGTTGAGGTAGACGCAGGTCAGCGCCGCGAAGACGAAGGCCTGCAGGAACGCGACGATGAACTCGAGCGCGATCAGGGCCACGACGCTCGAGAGCGCCAGAGCCGAGCCGCCGAACCCGAGGGTGGCGATGCCGCCGGCCAGGCCCAGCAGGCCCAGGCTGACCACGAAGCTGCCGAAGATGTTCAGCACCACGTGGCCGCCGATCATGTTGCCGAACAGTCGCAAGGCCAGGGTGACCGGCCGCACCAGGAAGGAGATGATCTCGATCGGGATCATCAGCGGCAGCAGGTAGATCGGCACCCCCGACGGCACGAACAGCTTGAAGAAGCCGAAGCCGTTGCGGGCGAAGCCGACGATCAGGACGATGGCCATGGTCAGCATGGCCAGGGTGACGGTCACCGCCAGCTGCGAGGTCGGGGTGAAGACGACGATGAACATGCCGAGCAGGTTCATGGTCATGATGAAGGCGAACAGGGTGAAGACGAACGGGAAGAACTTCTTGCCCTCGTGGCCGATGATGGAATCGGCCAGATCGTTCACCAGCAGGTAGAGGCTCTCGCCCACCGACTGCAGCCGGCCCGGCACCACTGCGGCCTTGGCGCTGGCGAGCGCGAAGAAGCCGCACACGGTGACGGCGGCGATCAGCATCGCCAGCACGGAGTTGGTGATCGACAGGTCCACCCCGGCCACGGTCGGCAGTTCCACGATCCGCTGGATCTGGAACTGGTGCATCGGGTCGATCGCAGAGGCCATTCGCCGTCAAACCTTCTCTACTCAGATGCCGGCGGGGCCGGAATCGTCCTCGTCGTCGTCGAAGGGAACCGAGTTCCCCTTCGGCTGCGCATCGGCCATCTTCCCGGCGGACCGGGCGATGGAGAACACCGCCGCGCCGGTCCCCACCAGGGTCCCGACGATCAACCCCCAGGGGTTGGTGTGGGCCAGCTGGTCGACGACCCAGCCAAGACCAAGCCCCCCCAGCACGCCGCCGATCAGCTCGCCGATCAGCCGATAGCCCGCGCCGGAGTCGTGCGCACCGAACGCCATGGGCTTGCGCTTCTGCCCTGCGGCAAAGGCTTCGAGCCGATCGTCGAGGCGTTTCAGCGCCTCTTCGCGCGGTTCGTCGGGCCTGTCCATGAGCGGATACGCGTCAACCGCCGCGGAATGCTCGCGCACTCCGCCCCTGAAAACGCGCGGAACCTATAGGCGCCCGCCCATCGCGTCAAGCCGGGGCGTTGACGCTTTATGGGTTGAATTTATTGATGTTTTACGACAGGTCGGCCTAGGGCCGGGCTCGGCGGCGGTCGATTCTTGGCATTCTTGTAAGGTTTGCCGCCGGTTGTGACCGGGGCGCCTCAGCCCAAGGCCCGGGCCAGGGCCCGATTGACCGGCGCCAGGTCGAACCCGGCGTCGCGGGCGCTGGCCAGAGCGTGCTCCAGCATGGCCGGGGTGCAGCCGTGGGGCGTGGGGTCGTCGCCGACGTCGTGGCTGAAGAACACCAGCCAGCCGTTGACCGCCCGGGCCGCCTCGATCCAGCGCTCCACCGTGGCCGCGCGCCAGGAGCGGCGCTCCAGCGGGATGGCGCGCAACTGCGACAGGTCGGCCAGGGGCCCGTTGACCCCCGTGTGGACGCCGCGGCAGGAGGAGAAGCGTTCGCCCATCGCGCGCTTGGTGCGCGCGTTGAGCTCGCCGTAGGGATAGGCGAAGTTCAAGGGCTCCACTTCGCCCAGCACCTCGCGCAGGAAGATGGCGTTGCGGTCGAGGTCGTCGGCCAGCAGGATCGGGTCGACCGTCGGCCCGTGCTCGTGGCTGAAGCTGTGGCAACCGATCTCGTGGCCGGCGTCGTGGACCGCCCGCAGGGTCTCTTCGCCGTAATAGCGGATCCCCCCCTCGGTCGCGCCGCAGTAGGTCCCGGCGGCGTAGTAGGTCGCCTTGGCCCCGAACCGATCGAGGATCGGTCCGCCGGCCTCCCAGGCGGAAAGCGGGAAGTCGTCGAAGCTGAAGCTGGCGACCGGCTTTTCGAGCTTCAGCCGGGCCGGCCGCACCGTGATCTGCCGGGCGGCGAAGGCGTTGAGGCGATAGGCGAAGCTCATCGGTCCCCCGGGCTTGGAGGCCGCATAATGAACCGATACGGTTACGGCCCGGTGGAGAGGCAGGGTTAACGGTCGCCTTCGTCAGCCTGGGGCGCAGCGCAGCGGGAGCCGAGGACCCAGCCGCACAACGATGAAGCTGGGTTTGAGGCGCATTGAGGGGGGAGTTGCTGGGTCCTCGGTTCGGCCTCGCCTTCGGCCTCGCCTTCGGCTCGTTGACCGAGGATGACGGGCTTTATTGAGCCGCCAGGGCCTCGGCCTGGCGCAGGTCGACCGACACCAGTTGCGACACCCCACGCTCGGGCATGGTGACCCCGAACAGGCGGTCCATCCGCGACATGGTCACCGGGTTGTGGGTGATGGCGATGAAGCGGGTCTGGGTCCGCACGCGCATCTCGTCCAGCATACGGCAGAAGCGGTCGACATTGGCGTCGTCGAGGGGCGCGTCCACCTCGTCCAGCACGCAGATCGGCGCCGGGTTGGCCAGGAACACCCCGAAGATCAGGGCCGTGGCGGTCAGGGCCTGCTCGCCGCCGGACATCAGCGACATGGCCGCCAGCCGCTTGCCCGGCGGGCAGGCGTAGATCTCCAGCCCCGCTTCCAGCGGGTCGTCGGATTCCACCAGCTTCAGCTCGGCCTGGCCGCCCTCGAACAGGGTCTGGAACAGGGCCTTGAAGCCGTCGTGGATCACCTCGAAGGCGGCCAGCAGCCGCTCGCGGCCCTCGGCGTTCAACTCCTCCACCGCCCCGCGCAGGCGCGCGATCGCCCCGGCGAGGTCAGCGTGCTCGGCCCGCATCGCCTCCAGCCGCAAGGCGTGCTCGGCGGCTTCCTCTTCGGCGCGCAGGTTGACCAGGCCCAGGTTGTCGCGGTCGCGCTCCAGCTTGGCGATCCTCGCCTCGACGCCGGCCGGGTCGGCGAGCGCCGCCTTTGCCTCCTCGGCGACGGTCTCGGCCAAGGCCTCGGGCTCCATCCGCGCGGTCTGGCGCACCTGGTCGGCGACCGTTTCCAGGCGTTCGTCGGCGGCCTCGAACCGGGCGGCGGCGCCGGCGCGCACCTCTCGGCCCTGCGCCGCGGCGGCGTCGGCGGCGCGGGCGGCGCGGTCGGCGGCCTGCGCGGCCGCTTCCGCCTGGGCCAGGGCGTCGGCGGCCTTGGCCCGCCGCGCCTCGGCCACGCCGAGCTCGTCCATCAGCTTGCCCAGGCGCTGCGCCACCGCCACCGGCGCCTGCCGGGCGGCCGTCAGCTGGGCGTCGGCGCGGGCGCGGTCCTTGACCAGGTCGGCCTGTCGCCCCTGTGCGGCCTTGGCGCGCTTGCCCCAGTCGGCCTGGTCCTTGGCGAAGGCGTCGCGGCGGCGCAGGCGGGTCTCGCGCTCGCGCTTCTCCGATTCCAGCAGGAAGCGCGCCCGGTTCTCGGCTTCGCGGGCGCCGCCGGCGGCGGTCCGGGCGTGGGCCAGCTCCGGCGACACCTCGGGCAGGGCCCCGTCGGGGGCGTCGGCGAGGGCCTGGTCGAGCACGGCCTGGGCTTCGGCGGATTCGGCCTCGGCGGGGACGAGGGCGGCCTTCGCCTCTTCCAGCTCGGCGGCGAAGCTGATGATGGTCTCGTCCAGGGCCTGGGCGCGGGCGTCGTTGCGGGCGGCTTCGCGGGCGTAGCGCTCCACCGCCTCGCGGGCGCCGGCGACCGTGCGCTCGGCCGCCTGCGGGACCTGGCGGGCTTGGGCCAGGGCGGCGTCGGTGGCGCGGACCCGGGACGCGGCCCCGGCGTAGGCCTTGGCGGCGGCCTCGGCGGCGGGCGTCAGGCGGGCGATCTCGGCTTCCAACTCGGCAAGCCGCGCGCGCTGGGCCAGGCGCTTGGCGGCGGGCTTGGGCGCCTCGGCCTTGGAGACGAAGCCGTCCCAGCGCCACAGGTCGCCTTGGCGGGACACCAGACGGGCCCCCACCGGCAGGAGTTTCTGCAGCCGCAGTCCGTCCGCCTGGTCCACGAGCGCGGTCAGGGCCAGGCGGGCGGCCAGCTCGGGCGGCGCCTGCACCAGGGGGGCCAGGGGCGTCGCGCCCTCGGGCCAGGCCGGGGCGTCGGCCTTCGCGCCGGCCCAGTAGGCGCTTGCGCGGGCGTCCAGGGAAGCGTCCAGGTCCTCGCCCAGGGCGGCGGCCAGGGCGGCTTCATAGCCGCGGTCGGCGGAGACCGCGTCCAGGGCCGGGGCGTAGGCCGATTTCTTCGCCGTCTGCACCAGCTGGACCAGGCCCTGGGCCTCGGACTTCAGCCGCCGCAGCTCGTCCTCGGCCTTGCGGGCGACGTCGCGGGCGCCGGCCTCGGCCGCGGCGGCGGCGTTTCGCCCGGCTTCGGCGGCCTCCAGGGCGGCGCGGGCCTGGGCCAGGGCGGCCAGGGCTTCCTCGAACCGGGCCTTGGCGGCCTCGGCTTGCGGATCGGCGGGTCCGGCCAGGGCGGCGCGGTCGGCCTTGGCGGCGTCCAGCGCGCGTTGGGCGCGGGCGACCCGGGCGCGGGCGTCGTCGGCGCGGGCC
>Ga0310811_10013831_pt1 | contig 10514 bp, 11 predicted proteins | sample YCmetagenome_FD_207642 | JGI IMG/M metagenome (GOLD analysis project Ga0310811, IMG submission 207642) | Soil microbial communities from experimental microcosm in Duke University, North Carolina, United States - YC | ecosystem: Engineered > Artificial ecosystem > Soil microcosm > Unclassified ... | reverse complement strand
CGTCCGAACCCATCTGGCCAGCCGCAGCCACCGCGTTGGCGACATTGGAGCGGACCGTTTTGCCGTCATGCGCGGCAACGACGAGAATCGCCATGATCAGATCACCCCCGCTTCGTTGCGCAGCTTATCGACCAGCTCGGCCACGGTCTTCACCTTGATGCCGGCCTTGCGCTTGGGCGGCTCCTCGACCTTCAGGACCTTGAGCCGCGGCGCGACGTCGACGCCAAGCGCATCCGCCGTCAGGTTCTCGATCGGCTTTTTCTTGGCCTTCATGATGTTGGGCAGCGACGCATAGCGCGGCTCGTTGAGGCGCAGGTCGGTGGTGATCACCGCCGGCAGCTTGATCTTGATGTTTTCCAGGCCGCCGTCGACCTCGCGCTTCACCTCGGCCGTGCCGTCGGCGACGCTGAGCTTGTTGGCGAAGGTGCCCTGCGACCAGCCCAGCAGTGCCGCCAGCATCTGGCCGGTCTGGTTTGAATCGTCGTCGATCGCCTGCTTGCCCACGATCACCAGGCCCGGCTGCTCCTTGTCGACCACCGCCTTGAGAAGCTTGGCGACGGCCAGCGGCTGCAGCTCGGCGTCGGTCTGGACCAGCACGCCCCGGTCGGCGCCCATCGCCAGCGCGGTGCGGATGGTCTCCTGGCACTGGGCGGGACCGGCGGAGAAAGCGATGATCTCGGTCGCGGCCCCCTTCTCCTTCATGCGGATCGCCTCTTCCACAGCAATCTCGTCGAAGGGATTCATGGACATCTTGACGTTCGCCGTCTCGACGCCCGTGTTGTCGGCCTTGACGCGGATCTTGACGTTGTAGTCGATGACCCGCTTGACAGCGACCAGCACTTTCATCGCGTTGAGCCTATTGGTGAGTTGCGGCCAGGCCACCCGCCCGGCGAAGGGGTTTTCGTGTAGGGGCGTTCAGCCGATCATGTCAAGGCTATGGCGCACCGCACAAAATCGCACGACGAAAGAAATTAAATCGATCTCTCAAAGTGTTAGTGGCCATCTCAAATGTAACCACCGCATCCCTGGGGCGGCAAAAGAAACGGCACCCCGCAGTTGCGGCATTTCTCAGCGGCCTTTCCCCGGCACCCACAGGACATCTGCCGCGCCGTTGTCGTTCAGACGACGTGCGAGCACGAACAAATGGTCCGACAACCGGTTGATGTAACGGATCGCCTCGGGACTGACCGGCTGCTCGGCGGCAAGCGCCGTCATGCGCCGCTCAGCACGCCGTGCCACGGTGCGGGCGAGATGGAGCCAGGCGGAGGCCTCGCTGCCACCGGGCAGGACAAACGATGTGAGCGGCGAGAGCTCGGCGTTCATCGCGTCAATCTCGTGTTCCAGCCGCCCGGTCTGGGAAGCGGCGATGCGCAGCGCTTCGCTGCCTTGCTTCGCTTCGATGGTGCAGAGGTCGGCGCCCAGATCGAACAGGTCGTTCTGGATGCGCTTCAGCATCTCGTCGACATGCGCGCGATGGGCATCGTTCTTGAGTGTCCGCTCGACAGCGGCGCGTGCGAGGCCGATCACCGAGTTTGCCTCGTCGACGGTGCCGTACGCCTCGACGCGCGGATCGTGCTTGGCCACGCGCTCGCCACGACCGAGCGAAGTCTCGCCCTTGTCGCCGCCCTTGGTGTAGATGCGGGTGAGCTTGACCATCGCTTCAGCTCTTGGTCATCCACCAGCACAGGATCAGGGCAATCGTCAAGAACTGCAGGCGCACGCGCCACCACATCAGCTTGTTGCTGCCGCGGGCGCGTTCGAGGCTGTCGGCCGGTCCGCGTGCCATGCCGACCAGGCCCGCGAACAGCACGCCGAGCGTCGACAGGCCCGAAATGATGACCAGGACGAAAAAGATCTCGTTGGCGAGCTTCATGTTGGATACCCAAAAAAGTCGTCCTGAGCGAAGCGAAGGACCTTGCGCCAATTCCCCGGAATGCCTTTGGAGTCTACGGCAGATCCTTCGCTGCGCTCAGGATGACGACGACGGAGGATCACCCATTGTGGCGGCCGGCACCAGTGCGCGCCTTGGCCCACGGCCGCAGGTCGCGGGAGGCGCGTTGGCCGGTCGCTTTCTGGAATAACGCCTCCGCAGTCTGTTCGGCCGACCACAAGGCGGCGTGCACGGTACCGTACTCGGCCGGTTCGGTCGCCTCGCCCGCGAAGAACACCCGATCGGCGAGCGGCCGCGCATGGATCGTGCGGTCTTCCGCGGCGCTGCCGACGCCTGGATAGGAATAGCCGCCGCGCGACCAGGGATCGCTCAGCCAGCGCGGATAGGCGACCGCCTCCGGCTCGGGGATGTCCTTGCCGAACATCTTGTGCAGCGACCCCATCGCCACGCCGACCGCCTCGGCGTCGCTTGCGGATCGATCGAGGCGGGCCGCGACCGCGCCGTTGGCAAAGCTCAGCAGGATCGGCAGGCCCGTCTCATGGTGATGGCTTACCCAAGTGTTGAAGGTGCCGCGCCGGTCAGGTGCATCGGGCAGCCGCCCGAACCAGGTGGGCTCGTCTGGCCAGAAGCGACGCGGGAAGCGCAGGTAGATCTTGCCCAAAACACCCGCGCCATAGCCGATGCGGCCGATCGCCTTCAGCTGGTCGTCCGGCGGCAGGGGATCGAGCGCAGGCAGGCCGGCGCGCATCAGGCCGAGGGGCACAGTGACCAAGGTGCGGTCCGCCGCGATCTTCTCGCCGCCATGCAGATGCACGACGACGCCCGAGTCATTCCAGACGATGCGCTCGACCGGCGCATTCAAGCGCACCTCGAGCCCCCGCGCGGCATCCTCGACCAGGGCGATGAATCCGCCCTTGGGCTGCGCGTTGCGGTCCAGCCCTTCGCTCGGCCACCATTCCTCGGCGGCGACCGCCTCGTAGGGCGCACCCTGCACGCCCTCGCTGCCCTCGATGAAGGTCGCGATCGTGAGCTTGTCGATCTCCGGCAGCCACGGCGCCCGCAGCAACGGATCGACGGCCTCCTTCACCGAGATCGAACGCGGCCCCCTCGCCTGCGCCATCGCCTTGCTCTTCCAGCTCGCCCATTCCATCGCGGTCCTGAACGCCGCGCGGCCAAGACGCGCGCGCTGGCGCTGGCCGTCCCGCGTCGGCGCGGTCGCGCGTTCGTCGATCAACAGGCGATCGCCGTGCGATTCCATCAGCCTGACGCCCAGCGCCTCGCACCAGAGCGTGAGCGGATTGCCTTCGAGGCCGTGCACCCATGAGCCGCCGAGGTCGAGTGGCGCGCCGAGCGAGCTGTCGGTCCAGACGCGCCCGCCCAGTCGTGGCCGCGCCTCGAGCACTGTCACGGCGAAGCCGCTGTCGTGCAGCAGTCGCGCCGCCACAAGGCCCGCCATGCCCGCGCCCACGACAACTATTCGTTCGGGTACCCCGCGTTCCGATTCGGTCGCACCCATGGACCATGAGCCGGTCATGCGCCGACGAGCTCCGGCAGTTGCGCCATGTCGGTGAAGACCGAGCCGCCCGCCGCGGCGAGCTTCTCGCGGTCGGCGTAATGCGCGCCGGCATAGGCGAGCACGCGCATGCCAGCGGCGCGTGCCGCCTGTATCCCGGGCACCGAATCCTCGACGACAAAACACTCCGCCGGCGCCGTCTTCATCGATCGTGCGGCATGCAGGAAAAGATCGGGAAAGGGTTTGCCGCGCGGCACCTGGCCGGAACTGAAGACGCGGCCGTCGAACAGGTCCCACAGCCCGGTGAGACCGAGCGTGAAGCGCATCTTGTCGACCGAGCCCGAGCTTGCGACGCAGGTCGCGAACCCCGCCGCCTGCAACGCGAGGATCGCGTCCTTCACGCCGGCCACCGGCTGCAATGGCGCGTCGCGAAAGCTCTGGTAGGTCACGACCTGCATCTTCTCGACGAAGTCGACGGGCAACTGGCGGCCGATCTCGGCCTCGACGACCTCGACACAGGACTTCAGCGACAGGCCCATCAGCCGGCGCATCGTCTCCTCGATGCCCCAGTCGACGCCCTGCGCCTTGAGCGCCCGGGAAAAGCTCGCGTTGGCAAGCGGCTCGCTGTCGACCAGCACGCCGTCGCAATCGAAGATTACCAGCAAGTTACTGTCGTCCCGAATCGAAGCCCCGTCCATACACGGAACGGTCTGCCTATGGAACGGGCATCAGATCCTTCGCTTCAGCGCGCGGGTTACCGCGCGCAACTCGGGACGACAACTGCGGTCAGTAAGGCTTGTCGCCCGCCACCGTCACGCGGTTGCCGCTACGGGTATGGGGCCAGTAGTCCCACATCGCGCGGTGCTGGACGCAGCGGTTGTCCCAGAAGGCGATGGAATTCTCGCGCCAGCGGAAGCGGCACTGGAACAATGGATTTTCCATGTGCTCGTAGAGATAGCGCAGGATGCCCTCGCTCTCGTCGCGCGGCACGCCGACGAGAAAGCGCGTGAAGCCACGGTTGACGTAGAGCGCCTTCTTGCCCGTCACCGGATGGGTGCGGATCACCGGATGCTCGGCGCGCGGGTACTTGGGCTTGTCGGCAACGCCGTAGTTGGCATAGAGGCCGCGATAGACCTGCTCGCCGTCGTGCACTGCGGTCATGCCCTCGAGATAGGCCTTCATGCGGTCCGACAGCGCCTCGTAGGCAGCGTACATCGAGGCGAACAGCGTGTCGCCGCCGCGCGGCGGGCACGTCTTGATGTAGAGGATGCTGCCCATCGGCGGTTCGACGTCGCAGCTCACGTCGGTGTGCCAGCCCTCGCCGTTGGCGCGCGGGCTGTCCTTGTCGGCATGGATGATCATCAGCTCCGGGCGACCCGGCTCGTGCGGCGCCGCAGGATGCACATGCAGGTCGCCGAACAGGCGGCCGAAGGCCACGTGCTGATCGGGCGTGATGAGCTGGTCGCGGAAGAAGATCACCTTGTTCTCGGCCAGCGCGCGATGCACTTCGTCTTGCTGGCGGTTGCTGAGCGGCTGGCTGAGGTCGATGCCGCCGATCTCCGCGCCGATGATCGGCGTCAGCTTGTCGACCGAGAGGGTCTCGTAGGGTGCGCCCTCGTCCGCGAGCGGACGGATCCGGGGGCCTGCATTGCCGCGTAGCGATCCTTGCATGACGTCCTCCTACTCAAGCTTGATATTGGCACGATGGATGATGTTGCCCCAGCGCTCCTTTTCCGACAGCGCAAAGGCGGCGAACGCATCGGGGCTCATCAGCTTCGGTGCGCCGCCCATCGATTCGAGCCGCGTCAGCACCTCGGGCATCGCTGCCACCCGATGGATGTCGGCATTGATCTTGTCGACGACGGGGCGCGGCGTGCCTTTCGGCACGTAGTAGCCGGTCCAGGTCGTCAGCAGCACGTTGGGATAGCCCGCCTCGGCCGCGGTCGGCAGGTCGGGCAGCAGCGCGTAGCGCTCGGTGTCGGTGACGAACAGGCCCTTCAATGCCCCGCGTTCGATCGCGATCTTGGCATTGACCGTATCGATCATCATGAAGTTCAGAAGCCCGCTCTGGACGTCCGGGATGGCCTGCGGGTTGCTCTTGTAGCCGACATAGACCGCGTCGACACCCGCCTCCATCTTGTAGAGCTCGGAGGCGACACGTGCCGGCAGCGCGCCCGCGCCAAAGTTGTTCTTCCCCGGCTGCGCCTTGAGCAAGGCCGTCAGCTCGGCCGCGGTCTTGATCGGGCTCTTGGCATCGACCAGCAGCACGAACGGCGAGGTTCCCATGCGCGTGATGGGTTCGAAGTCGGCGATCGGATCGTAGGGCAGCTTCTCGTACAACGCCGGGTTCACGGCCTGCGTCATCGCCGAGGTGGCAAAGATCGTAAGGCCGTCCGGCTTGGCGCGCGCCACCGATTCAGCCGCCGGAATCCCGTTGCCGCCGCCGCGGTTGTCGACCACCACCGGCTGGCCCCAGAGCGCCGACAGCTGCTCCGAGTAGACCCGTGCGCTGATGTCGGTCGCGGCTCCGGCCGGGAATGGCACCACCACCGTCACGCGCCCGGGCGGGAACGCCTCTGCTCGCACGATCGCTGGCGCCGCGAGGGCGACGCCGCCTGCCAGGAATTGCCGTCTGCCGAACATGTGCCTCCATTCCTGAGGCAAGACTACGCCGTCTCTTCTCGCACGGCTGCCGGCGCATCGACAGAGTCCGTATTACGGAATAAGCTTTTCACCATGACCGCCGTCGTCGAACCGGTGCGTCGCAGCTTCGCGATCCTGGAAGCGTTGAGCCGCGGCCCGCACGCCACGATTTCGGCACTGGCCGTCGAAACCGGCCTGCCGCGGCCCACCGTCGTGCGTCTGCTGCAGACCCTGGTGGCCCTGGGCTACGTCACGCAGGTGTCGCGCGCGCTCGGCTATCGCCTCACCGATCGCGTGCTCGGGCTCGCCCAGGGCATCCGCTTCGTCGATCACTTCGTCGATGTGGCCGCGCCCCACATGCGCCGCTTCACACAGGAGCACGGCTGGCCGCTCTACCTCGGCACGCTCAGCCATCGCGCCATGACCATCCGCTATTCGACCGCGCCGGAGAGCCCGATGTCGTTCGAACGCTCGGCGTTGCAGCGACGCAGCCCCACCCTATCGAGCGCGCTCGGCCGCGCCTGGCTTGCCTTCTGCTCCAACGAGGAGCGCCGCACCGTGCTGCGCGACCTTGGCGTCACTTATGATGCCAAGCTCGCCGCCGCGTTCGCGCGCATCAGGCGCGACGGCCATGCTTTCACGATCGTGCCGCGCCAGAGCCGCCTGCAGGGCATCGCCGTCGCCATCCGCCAGGACCGGCGCGTGCTGGGTTGCCTCTCGATGCGCTTCCTCAGATCGGCGATGAGCGAAGCCGAAGCCGGCGCCCGCTATGGCGCCGCGCTCAACGCGACCGCCGCCGCCATCGCCATCGATGCCGGCGCTTAGGCCCGCCATCGTCATCCCGCATAGCGCCGCTGCAATAGGTGCAGCCGGTTTCGCCTCTCGACGCACCGTGGGAGCGGTCCCCGTTCGCCGGCGTTAGGATGGCGCAAGCAACAGACGGAGGATCCGATGAAGCCGCAGGACGTCCTCGCCCACCCTTCGCGCGTACTGACTGACGATCAGCGCCGGCGTTTCTTCGACGATGGCTTCCTGGTCCTGCCCGACTACGTGCCGCAAGCATGGCTCGGGCGTCTGCGGGCCGCCATGAACGAGTTGCTCGACCGCAGCCGCTCGATCACGCAGAGCGACGCCATCTATGTGCTCGAGGAAGGCCATTCGGCGCAGGATCCGCGTCTGCATCGCGTCAGCAGCCCGCAAGATCAGCATCCGACGTTCTGGGAGTTCATGACCGATCCGATCATGACCGATCTCGCCGCCGACGTGGTCGGGCCGGACGTGAAGTTCCATCACGCCAAGCTCAACGTGAAGTCGGGCAAGGGCACGCAGGGCTTCGGTTGGCATCAGGACATCCCGGCCTGGCCGCACACCGACTTCAGCCCGGTGACGATCGGCATCTATATCGACGGCTGTACAGCCGACCAGGGCCCGCTCGCGGTGGCACGCGGCAGCCACACCGGCCCGCTCTTCTCGATGTATGATGAGGCCGGCAATTTTGTCGTGAAGATCCGGCCGAGCGATCTCGACTGGCTCACGGACGACAAGATCGCGAGCATTACCGGCGGCGCCGGCACGACGTTGCTGCTCAACTGCCGGGCCGTGCATGGCTCGGCGCCCAACAAGGCGACCGCTGCGCGGCCGTTGCTGCTGCCGGTCTACAGCTCGGCCGATTCCTTTCCCTACACGTCGAGCCCGATCCCGAGTCCGCACCAGGGAGACGTCGTGCGCGGCAAGCCGGCGCGCTTCGCAAGCTTCGATACGCGGCCAGTCGAGATGCCGCCAGACTGGCGCTTCGGCTACAAGCCGGTCTGGGCGCACAAGAAGCCCGCCTACTGACCGCCGGACTCGATCAATCCGTTGGCAGGGCGCTTCTACGGTATCCGGTAGAACGGGTTGGGCAGCTGGAAGGTCTTCTCGGCATGGCCTCCCGCAAGATCCGACGGTTGATCGCCCATATTGGCGACGATCGTGTAGCCCTCTTGTTCAATCCGGGCGCGGACCGGCGCCTTGAAATCGGCCGCCGACGCAAAGTGTGAGCCGTCGGGTGTCATGTAGAGCTTCGAATAGCCGGTGTAGCCGACACGGGCGAGGTTGCGCTCCGTCGCCGCCCGTTGGTTCTCGGGCCGGCCGGTGATGAAGAAGACCGCGACCTTCGCCGCGATCGCCGACCGGTAAAGCGCCAGCGTGGGCGCAATCGCTTCGTCCACCCCCAACTGGTCCCATGCCGCCCAACCGCAAGCGGCATCGCCCGCGAGATCGCACGGACCCGCGATCGGACGACCGAAGTCGTCGCGCTGGATGACTGGCCAGTTGCTGAGCGATGTCTCATCGATATCCAACACCAGCGCGGGCCGGCTAACAGCAGTTGCCCGCTGCGCAACCCAGCTCTGCGCGTCCGACCCAACGGTTGCGAGGTCGCGATCGTACTGTCCCGACGACTTGTAGTTCAGCGCCGCGATCTTCGCGTCGCCGACATTGACAGGTTGGTTCGCGGGCTGGCGCGCCGTTCCCGAAGACGGCGCATTCGTGCAGGCCGCGAGAACAAGGAAAAGACCTGCGGCCCAGAATCCCGATCGCCTCATCGCATCTCCCCCTCAATGTTGTCGTCCATGAGCATGACCGGCAGCGACGAAGCGTGTAAAGGACGACGCCCGAGCGTACCAACCAAGGTGTAACGTCATGGATACCGTGCCCACTTTCCTGGATGAAAAAGAAGCTCGTATGACAGAGGCGCGCCACGACTGGTCGCGCGAGGAAGCCGAGCGCCTTTATGCGCTGCCGTTCGCCGATCTCATGTTCCAGGCGCAGACTGTCCATCGCCGCAACTTCGATCCCAACCGCATCGAGACGGCGAGCTTGCTCAGCATCAAGACCGGCGGCTGCCCGGAGGATTGCGGCTACTGTTCGCAAAGTGCGCACTACGACACGGGCCTCAAGGCGACCCGCCTCATGGACCGCGACAGCGTCGTCGAGACCGCGCGTCGCGCGCGCGATGCCGGCGCCAGCCGTTTCTGCATGGCCGCCGCCTGGCGCAACCCGAAGGACCATGACCTCGATCGCGTGTGTGGCATGGTGAGCGCCGTCAAGTCGCTCGGCCTCGAAACCTGCGCCACGCTCGGCATGCTGACCGCGGACCAGGCGCGGCGGCTGGCCGACGCCGGCCTCGACTTCTACAGCCACAACGTCGACACCTCGCCCGAGTTCTACGGCAAGATCATCACCACGCGCACGCTGCAGGATCGCATCGAGACGCTGGCGCATGTGCGCGAATCAGGCATGAAGGTATGCTGCGGCGGCATCGTGGGCATGGGTGAGGAAGCCGAGGATCGGCTGGGCATGCTCGTGCTGCTGGCAAACCTGCCCAGCCATCCCGAAAGCGTGCCGATCAATCTGTGGCAGGTGGTCAAGGGCGTCCCGGTGAATGAAACAGCGAATCGTCCCGACCCGATCTCCCTCGCGCGCCTCGTGGCCACCGCCCGCATCATGATGCCGAAAAGCGTGGTGCGCCTCTCAGCAGGCCGTCAGTACATGACCGACGAGGCGCAGGCCCTCTGCTTCCTCGCCGGCGCGAGCTCGATCTTCATCGGCGACACGCTTCTCACCACGAAGAACCCGCAGCGCGACCGCGATGCCGAGCTGCTCCAGCGACTGGGCATCGCGTCGGGGATCTCCGCATCGAACGTCACCTGACCCCGCTGAAGAAGGCTGCCAGCTCGGTCGCCGTCTCGTCCGGATTGACCTCGGGAAAGAAGTGGCCGCCCGCAATGGCACGGCCCCTCACCTCTCCCGCCCAGGCGAGCCAGATCGCAAGCGGTCCGCCTTCCGCGGCGTACCACGTATCGAGAGGACTGCCGCTGCTCCAGAGCGCAAGCGTCGGGCAGGCGATGCGCCGGCTCGCCTTCCGGTCGGCGAGGTCATGTTCGACGTCCAGCGTGGCTGCCGCACGGTATTCCTCGCAAATCGCGTGAATGGCCTCGCGATCGCGCAGCGCGTCGACATAGGCCGCCCGCACATCGGCAGGAAAGCTGGCCGAGTCGCTGCCCCACTGGCTGAGCGCATCGTCGACGATGGCTTCCGGCGCCGCCGCGATCAGCCGCTCGGGCAGCGGCTCGGGCTGGGAGAGCAGCGACCAGGGCCAGAAGGCCAGGGCGAAGCGACTGTCGGCCCGCGCAAACGCCTCGCTGGTCGGGATGATGTCCAGCACCGCCAGCCGCTCCACGCGTTCCGGCCAGTCGAGGGCCAGGCGATAGGCGACGCGACCGCCGCGGTCGTGCCCAACCAGACCGAAGCTCGGGAAGCCGAGCGCTTCCATCATCCGGACCATGTCGTGCGCCATCGCTCGCTTGGCGTACGGCGCATGATCGGCGGCCGACTTCGGTTTGCCGCTCGCGCCGTAGCCGCGCAGATCGGCGCAAACGACGGTGAAGCGCTCGGCCAGACGGGGCGCCACGCGATGCCACATCGCGT
>Ga0310811_10013828_pt1 | contig 10516 bp, 8 predicted proteins | sample YCmetagenome_FD_207642 | JGI IMG/M metagenome (GOLD analysis project Ga0310811, IMG submission 207642) | Soil microbial communities from experimental microcosm in Duke University, North Carolina, United States - YC | ecosystem: Engineered > Artificial ecosystem > Soil microcosm > Unclassified ... | reverse complement strand
CGCTGAAGGACTGCCTGGCGAAGGAACTCTACGGTGGTTGCGGCGATAGCGCGTTGTCCGGGACCGCGAAGATTGACGGTGAGATCGCCCTCGGCGGCTTCCACTGCGACGACTTCGGCAAACTGTTTTGCGAGCACGCGAGAGAACAGCCCGACGCCAGCGTAGAGATCCCATGCGAGTCTTCCGCTGTGGCCTTCGGTTGCGAGCCTTATGAGAGTGGCAATCAATAGACGATTGACCTGAAAGAAGCTTCCGCGGCTGACCCAATAGGTTTCGCCAGCTACGTTGTAGTTCAAGCCTGCTGTTCCCCAGGTGACGCCTTCGCGAAGCTTGAGAGACTTTCTGCCCCGGCCTGCGCTCTCGATGATTTGAACTCCTGCGCCTGTGAGCTGGGGGATGTGTTCTTTGAGCGCGGCGCAGAGCTCGGCGAATCCTTTGGCTGGTTGATGACGAAGGAAGAAGACGACCTGGAGTTTTTGTTCGTCGTCGCTGGTGAAGAGTTCGATCTCTTCGACGGCTCGAGTCCATGCGCGGAAGAGAGAGTCGAGTTGCAGAAAGGCTTCGGCAGCGCGCAAGAGAAGGGGAGCGGAGATGGGGCACATCTCAATGGGGAGAAACTCCGATGAAGCGCGACGCAGATAGCCGATGCGAAGCTCATCGGCAACGAGTGCTACGCGGAGGCGGATCCGGTTGCGATACTCCCACGGTTGCGCGGCGTGGACTTCGATCGGAGGAAGAGCGTCGAGTCCGGAGCGTTGCAGGGTCTCTTCGAGGATGGATTTCTTCAGCTGGAGCTGCGCGTCGTAAGAGGCATGCTGATACTGGCAGCCGCCGCAGGTTCCGAAGTGGATGCATCGCGGGGAGATGCGATCGGGCGAAGGGGTGATGATGCGATCGAGGCTTGTCTCTTGCAGTGCGCCGCCTGGGTTGTTGAGGTGGGCCTCGACGGTTTCTCCCGGAAGGGTGAAGGGGACGAAGATGGTTTCGCGACCACTTGCGACTTCGAGGTGCGCGAGACCCGATCCGCCGTAGACGACCTTTTCGATGGTGAGTTTCATCGGATTGGGTTAGTCGAGACTCATGTAAAAGAGGCTTAGACGCGGTAGTTTGCAGGCCTCGAGAAGCTTCTTCTGGATGAACTGCTGCTGTACCTGTTTGATCTGCACGGCCTGCATCTTACCGCGATAAGGCGCCAGCTCGCGGTCTGCCTGTTCGCGCAGAGCGGTGAGTGTGCTTTCGTCGACGGACGTCATCAGCGCGGCGAAGATCTTCTCTTCGAGCACGGTCAGGGTGCGGTCGAGATCTTCGAGGGAAGCGGAGGTTTCGAGCCGCGTGCCCGAGGCCAGAGCGCGAAGACGTGCTGCTGTCTCTGCGAGGATTGTGTCTGCAGGAGGTTTTACCTGCGCGGCTTCGAGTGAGGCAGCATTGGTCTCGAGATAGCGCGCAACCCGTTCGTTCTCGAAGCCACTGTCTGTCGATGCTGCATCCTGATTCGGCGCTGCTCCTACGGCAGCTTCCATCGCCTGCTCGACGGCTTCCATTACGCTTTGTGCGCACCAGGCAAGACCATTGACCTTGCGGGGACGGCTGGTGGAGCGGCGAGCGCGCTCATCATATTTGTCGAAGGCGTTGTCGATGCCGCGCAGCACGGCTTCGAGTGGAATGCCCGCTTCGCGCCAGGTTTCAATCAGCGCCCAGTCGAGTGTGGAGAGCATGAGAAGCGATCCACGCCGCTGCTGGAACCGCTCTTCGATCTCCGTAAAGTAGTTGAAGTAGTTGCGCATGGTTACCGCTTGTGCTCGCGCACGCCGCCGGAGAGCACGGTGTGTTGGATGCCGTCGTCGCCATCCACGAGCAAGAAGCCGCGAGCATCCAGCCCAGCCGTCACGCCAGTATAGCCGCCGCTCTCTTCTACATGGACGCGTTTGCCGCGCACCCAGGTGGAGGCTTCCGCGATGCGGCTCAAGAGCGTGCTGTCGTTTTGCGCGAGCTGGTTCAACTCCTCTTCCAGAGCGCGTAGCAGCGCAATCAGGATGGATTCGCGATGGACGTTGTGACCGCTCTCGATATGCAGTGATGTGGCGAGATGCGCGATCTCCTCGGGAAATGCGGCGTGGTTGAGATTGATGCCGATACCAATGACAGCGTAACGCAGCATGGCTTCGACGCCTGATTGCGAGGCCAGGGTCATTGCCGTCTCGACGAGAATGCCGCCGCATTTCTTTCCGTTGATGAGAAGGTCGTTCGGCCAGCGAATGTCTACGTCGAGGCCGGTGGTTTCAGCAATGGCCTGTCTTGCGGCGAGGCCTGTTGCCAGCGAGATCCAGAGCGCCATCGAGACCGGAAGAGCGGGTGTGACGAGAGCACTGACGTAGAGGCCATCGCCTGCAATGGAGTGCCAGTTGTGCCCTCCACGTCCGCGTCCGGCGGTCTGTTCATCGGCAACCCACACACCGACGCGTTTGCCAGCCTGCGCTGCTTCGAGTGCCAAGGTGTTGGTCGAGCCTACGGTGGGCAAATAGGTGATGGCACCGGCGAAGTGTGTGTCTGAGAGTCCTGCTTGGAGCTCAGCGAGATTCAGTGCCATCCGCTAATACACATCCGCGGTGATACGCATGCTGAGATCGACGGCGGTGGCCGAGTGCGTGAGTGCGCCGACGGAGACGAAGTCGACTCCGGTGAGAGCGTACTTGCGCACGGTCTTCAGGTTCATGTTGCCGGAGGATTCGATCTTGGTCTCGGGCAGTGCGGTGCGAATCTGCTTCACGGCCTTCTTGGTCTGTGCGGGGGTCATGTTGTCGAGCAGGATCGACGGAGCTCCGCCAGCGATCGCCTGTTCCAGCTCGGTCTGAGTGCGCACTTCAACCTGCACTGTCTGGCCGGGCTTGTGCCCTTTGAGAGCCTTCTCGAGCACAGTGGGGAGGCCGCCACCGAGGGAGATGTGATTGTTCTTGATGAGGATGCCGTCCTGCAGGTCGAGCCGGTGATTGACGCCGCCGCCGCAGCAGACGGCGTATTTATCGAGAACGCGAAGGCCGGGGATGGTTTTGCGCGTATCGAGCACCTGAGTTTTGGTTTTGCCGATCGCGGTGACGAACTCGCGTGTGAGAGTGGCGATGCCGCACATTCTCTGCATGAGATTGAGCATGACGCGCTCGGTGGAGAGCAGCGCCGCTGCGTTGTGCCGGATGACGGCGAGCGGCTGACCGGCGCGGACTTTGACGCCGTCGAAGATCTCCGGATGGCTTACTACTTCGAAACGTCCGACGGAGGTGTTGCTCATCTTGCCGAAGATGTCGAGGATGACCGGGATGCAGCCGAGGCCGGAGACCACGCAGGCCTGCTTGGCGAGGATGGTTCCGGTGGCGCGCAGTTTGGGGTCGATCGTCAATGCGGTGGTGACGTCGTTGGCGACCTTGTCTTCAGCCAGTGCAGCTTCGAGGATGGTGCGAATCCGTTTGCTCTTCCAGTCCATGCAGTAATCCTAATCTCTCAGGAGGGTAGCGACTCCAGTGCAGTCCGAGCCTTTTCGTGGAGCATTTTGGTTTCGGCTGCCTGTTTGCGCAGTCCTTCCACAATGTGTGCAGGCGCCTTGGCCATAAAGGCCTCGTTGCCCAGTTGTTTCTCAGCGGCGGTCAGGCCTTTTTCGAGCCTGGCCAGTTCTTTGGTCAGCCGTTCGCGTTCGGCGGCGACGTCGATCTGCCGCTCGTAGACGACGGCGACATCGAAGCTGGCTGTCGAGCGAGCATTACTGCCTGAAAGCTGCTCGTTCGCGAATTCTACGTCAGAGACACGCGCCATCTTTGCCAGCATGTCGCGGTTCGCATCGACGAGTGCGACGATGCGATTCTCGGCATGCAGCCGAATGGGAGCGGCTTCTTTTTCGGGCACGCCCGACTCCTTGCGAAGAGCGCGTACGGTAGTGATGAGTTCCTGCAAGGTGGTCATTGCAGCGACGGAGGCGACGTCCGCGGCGTAGTCCCCGGCGAGCGGATAACGCGTGAGCGCGATGGACTTTGCCGGCGGCTTGCCTTCATACAGCGCGTGCCACAGCTCTTCGGTGAGGAAGGGCATGAAGGGGCTCAGCATCCGCAGAGCGGACTCGAAGACTGCGACGAGCGAGGCGAGCGTGAGCGCGGTGGTGGCGTTGTTCTCGGTCCCCTCACCGAACTCCAACCGCAGTTTGACCAGCTCGAGATACCAGTCGCAGAACTCGCCCCAGAAGAACTGATAGACCGCTGCTGCAGCCTCGTCGAAGCGATACTCGGACAAAGCGCGGTCGATCTCGGAGCAGACGGCGTTCAGTCTTCCGAAGATCCATCGCGTCTCGAGCGGAGTGTCTGCGGGAAGCTCAGGAACCGTGCCGCTGGCAAGCATCGAGACCTTGTAACCAGCCTCTTTGGCGCGGTCGATCTGCATGAAGAGGAAGCGTGCCGCGTTCCAGATTTTGTTGGCGAAGGCGCGATAGCCCTCGGTGCGAGACTCGCTGAAGGCGATGTCGGTTCCGGGCGAGGCCATGCTGGCCAGGGTGAAGCGCACAGCGTCGGTGCCGTATTTGGTGACGACCTCGATGGGATCGATGACGTTGCCCTTGGTCTTCGACATCTTCTGGCGTTCGGCGTCGCGCACGAGGGCGTGGATATAAACCTCTTTGAAGGGAACGGAGTCTTTCAGCGTACGTTTCGAGCCGTCGGGCATGGGGACGTCGAGCATGAAGTGACAGCCCAGCATGATCATTCGGGCGACCCAGAAGAAGAGAATGTCGAAGCCGGTGACGAGAAGCTCGGTCGGGTAGAACTCTGCGAGATCGCGCGTGAGTCCGTCGGAGCCGTCTTCGCCGGGCCAGCCGAAGGCGGTGAAGGGAAGGAGGCCGCTCGAGAACCAGGTGTCGAGCACGTCGGTCTCCTGCGTTAGATCGCTGGAGCCACAGTGACTGCATGCACTGGGCGTCTCGCGGGCTACGTTGATCTCTCCGCACTTGGCGCAGTGCCATGCAGGAATGCGATGACCCCACCAGAGCTGGCGCGAGATGCACCAGTCGTGGATGTTCTTCATCCACTCTTCGTAGGTCTTGCGGTACTGGTCGGGCGTAAAGCGGATGTAGCCTTTGTCGACGGCTTCGATGGCCTTGTCGGCGAGCGGCTGAATTTTGATGAACCACTGTTGCGAGAGACGCGGCTCAATAATGACGCCGGTGCGCTGGCTGAGGCCGATAGAGAGCGTGTGGTCCTTGACGTCGACGAGGAGACCTTGTTCGCGCAGGTCTTCGACGATCTTCTCGCGTGCGGCGTAGCGCTCCATACCGTCGTAGGGCGAGCCAGGAAGTGTGACATTGGCGACCTCATCGAGGATGGAGAGATTCGGCAGTCCATGACGCTGGCCGATGGCGAAGTCGTTGGGGTCGTGCGCGGGCGTAACCTTGACGGCTCCGGTGCCGAACTCGGGCTTGGCCCAGTCGTCGGCGAGGATGGGGATCTCGCGCTCGGGCCCGCCGTTGACTCCGCTGAGAGGAAGCTTGACCATCTTGCCGATGAGCGCGGTGTAACGCTCGTCGGTGGGATTGACGGCAACAGCGACGTCGCCCAGCATGGTCTCGGGCCGCGTGGTGGCGACGACGATAGAACCAGTGCCGTCGGCGAGCGGATAGCGGATGTGATAGATCTTGCCGACGCGTTCTTCGTGCTCGACCTCAAGGTCGCTGACGGCGGTCTGGATCGCGGGGTCCCAGTTGACGATGTAGGCGCCGCGATAGATCAGCCCCTGCTCCCACAGGCGGACGAAGCACTCTTTGACGGCGCGGCTGAGCCGGTCGTCCATGGTGAAGTATTCGCGGCTCCAATCGACGCTGGCGCCGAGGCGCTTCATCTGATCGAGGATGGCTCCGCCGTAGACGCACTTCCACTCCCACACGCGCTTGACGAAGGCCTCGCGACCGAGAGCGCGGCGGTTGGTGCCCTCCCCGGCAAGCTGGCGCTCCACCATCATCTGGGTGGCGATGCCTGCGTGGTCGGTTCCGGGAACCCAGACGGCGGTCTCGCCCAGCATTCTGTGCCAGCGGGTGAGGATGTCCATCTCGGTCTGGTTGAGCATATGTCCCATGTGCAGACGCCCGGTGACGTTGGGGGGCGGCAGCAGCATGGTGAACTTTTTGCGGGTCTCGTCCGTATCCTCGGGGGTGACTACGTCGAACAGGCGTTCCTGCGCCCAATATTTCGCCCAACGTTCTTCGAGAAGAGACGGGTCATATGCTTTCGGCAGTTCGTGGCTCATGTCTTTTAAGCGTAGCATCGACGAGGCCTTGGGCCATCCTCAGGCACTCGCCTGCCGCTGGTCTTCCGGCGTACACTACCCCACGAGGTTTGCCATGCCCAGACTGCCTCGCTTTGCTGTTCTTTGCACCCTCGCCCTCCTCTCGTTTACCCTCTCCGGCTTTGCCATGAGAGGCCACGACGACAACGATCGCTCAAGCGTCGGAAGCGACATTACTATCGCCGAGGGCGAGACCGTAAGCGATGTCGCCTGTGCCTTCTGTTCCGTTCATGTGCACGGCAATGTGACGGGCGATGTTGCGGTGGCGTTTGGCTCGGTAACGGTGGATCCGGGCCACCAGATCGCAGGAGATACGGCAATCCTAGAAGGCGATCTGAATCTCGGCGAGGGAGCTGCGGTCAATGGCGATCTGGCGATTCTTGCCGGAACCGACCGGTTGAGCGAGGGCGCCACGGTTCACGGATCGCGGGCGGTTATCCCGCAGCCTCTGGGCACGCTGATCCTGCTTTCGCCGCTGATCTTTTTGATTGCTGTGATCTGGCTGATCGTCTACCTGGTGCGCCGGAACCGCTATCGCTTCCCGGTCTACCCGCAGGGACAGGGCATCTATCCGCCCCCGCCGCCTCGTCCGTGAGGGAAAACTGCCGAAGATTTATGGGAACCGATCGAATTCCCCGCGCGTATTCCTGCCTGTGAGCCCGGGATACCGGGGCGGCCGAGTTGGACCGAAATCCGTGTCAGGAGAAGAAACCAGATGATCCTCGCGAAACGACTCCTGGGAATCGTTGCTCTTCTCTGCCTTCCTGCACTGTGCGTGGCTCAGAATCATAACAACGGGCAGGGCTCCCGCACTTATTTCAACCAGGACATCTTCGTCGCTCAGGGTCAGCAGATCCATAATGCAATCTGTTTCTTCTGTTCAGCGCAGATTGAGGGTGACGTCACCGGACACGTCGTTGTTCTCTTCGGAAGCCTGAACGTTTCAGGGCGTGTCGAGGGCCGGGCGACGGTAATCGGCGGCAATGCCGTGGTGGACTCTCAGGCCCGTATTGGCGGAAATACGCTGGTTATCGGTGGGAACGCCGTCTACGAGACCGACGATTCGATTGCAGGAAATGCATGGGTCGTCGGAGGCCACCTTTCTCCCGTCGGAGGCCACCGCACGCGGTCTGTTCACCGCGCATCGTTCAGCCCGATTGTCTTTTCGATGCTTGGAGTGGCAGCCTTCTTTTTACTTTCGATCCTTCTGCTGCCGCGACGAAGTGCCGACGAGGTCTGAAGTTTGCGAAGGCAATAAAAAACCCCGGGATTCCGGGGCTTTTTATTGCATCCATCATTTTCTTTAGAAGGGATTGATCTTCGAGAGGCCCTTCTTTTTCTTATGCGTGCTGGACGACTCGTCGCCCTTGTCAAACGCGGGCTTCGGCGTCTTCTTGCCGTTGGCGGTCGTCGGATTCGCCTGCCCCGGAGCCTCCTCGCCGTGCACGACTTCATTAATCGCGTCCGGAGCCTCGGCAGGCTTTTCGACCGGCGGCGCTGCCGTAGTGTTGGTCGGCCCAACGGCGTTCAGGCCACCGTTCTGATTGGTGGAGGCAGGTTGGCTGCCGCCATTTGCGCCCGGAGTAAGGACCTCAACCCCCATGGCGTTCGAACCACCGCCACTGCTGGGAGCAGTCATCGTAGCGGGCTGGCTTGCCGAATTGGGGACATTGGTCATGGTCGATTCGCTGGCGCTATCGCCATTCCCTGCCGAAGGAATATCCTGCAAGGCGAGCGGTGTTGCAGGCTTGGGAGCCTGAGTTGCGGGCAAGGCCGGTGTGGCTGCCGCTGCAGCAGGAACCGTGTTCGCCGGAGAGACATCCTGAGACGGGGTCGATGCTGTCTCAGAGGCGGGATTCAGGGCGTCCTGATAGTCCTTGAGGATCTGCCGCGTCACTGTGGGAGCCAGGGTAGGCTTGGCGTCGACCAGAGGAGGCTCACCGGAGTGCGCCGCCAACACGGTGTCGGGCCGGCGAAGGATCATCAGCCGAGCGCGATCCTGCAGGTGGTACTGTCCGCGGCTGTTCTCAAGAGCTTCGCTTGCAGCGACCTGCTCCGCCGTGGGGGTCGGAATCGGAAGACTCATTGCAACCAGGCGGTCGCGGGCATCTTCCACGTGCGGAGAGGCCGAATATTCCAGGGCCACCTTCCGGTAGGCTGCCGCGGCGCGGTCGTCGTAGATCTTTTCGAGCCGGGCCCTGGCGCCTTCGGGCATGCGGGTCTGAGCACGAACGATCTTGGCTTCGGCGGAATAGGCATCGCCGAGTGCGACCAGAACGTCGTCCATACCGCTGAACTGCGGATAGGTATCGGCGACTGTCTGATAGCGAGCGATCGAAGCGGGCCAGTTCTCGTGGGTGGCGTAGAAGCTGGCGATTTCAGCCTCGCGCGTCGCCAGAACTTCCTGCACCTCGCGCAGCCGCTGCTTGGCCTGCGGCACAAGGGTGGAGTCCGGGAACTGCTGCAGCATCAGGCGGTATTCTTCTTCCGCATGCAAGGCCTTGGCATAGTCACGGTCGGGCTTGTCCATCTGGCGGAAGTAGATATCACCCACGCGCATCTGGGCCTCGGCGGCCTCGGGCGCATTGGGGAAGAAGGTGATGAAGTCCTTGTACTCCTGCTCGGCCTGGGTCAGCGCGGCGGTTCCGCCCTCGCGATACCAGCTGTCGGCGATCGCCAGTTTGGCCTTCATCTGGAACTGGGAATCGGGATAGGTATTCAGCAGCGTCTGCAGGTCGAGACGGGCGACATCGAAGTGGCCCTTCTTGGTCGCCTTCAAAGCCTTGTCATACAGCTGAGCGTCAGGAAGCTTGGAGTCGGCCTCGGTGACCTGATCGCTCTTCTTGGCGTCCTTCATCCGCTTCTTGGTGTCTTTGGACTGAACGACCTTTTCCTTCGTCTTCGAAGAGTCCTGTGTGTTCGACAGCGTGGCGTCCTGCGGCTGCTGTGCGCTGGCTTCGGTGGGAGACGATGCGGTTGCCTGAGCGTACGTCGCCGCCGGGGCAGCCATCAGAGCCACTGCGACTCCAGCCAGCAGCGCTGCCCTAAGAGTAGGGAAGAAAGAAGGACGATGATTCATCAGCCGTGGACCTCACATCCGCCTCGCACCGGGGGGTGCTCAGGCTCCTCATTATTCTAGTCTTTCCGAGCGGCCTTGTCTGGTGCGGCGGCCCGGGCCAGCTTCAATAGTTTTCTGGCGTTCTGCTCGGTTTTGCCTTTGCTGAAGACCGCAGAACCGGCCACCAGCATCTCGGCTCCTGCTTTGACGACCGAAGCGACGGTATCGGGAGCGATTCCGCCGTCGACTTCGATGCGGAAATTAAGCCCCATCTGCTTTCGTAATTCGGCAAGATAAGCGATCTTTTCCACCGCGAAGGGGATAAATTTTTGCCCGCCGAAGCCTGGATTGACGCTCATGACGAGCACATAGTGCACCATGGGAAGGATTTCGATAAGGGTGTCGACCGGGGTTGCCGGGTTGATGACCACCCCGGGCAGCATGCCGTTGTCGGAGATGAGCTGCAGGGTGCGGTGCAGATGACGGCAGACCTCCTGGTGAACGCTGAGCAGGTCTGCTCCGGCCTCGGCGAAGGCGGGGATGTACTCATCTGGATTCTCGATCATCAGATGGCAATCGAGCGGAAGATTGGTCACCGGGCGCAGCGCCTCTACCATGGGCGGGCCGAAGGTGATGTTGGGGACGAAGTGCCCGTCCATCACGTCCACGTGCACGATGCTTCCTCCGCCGCGCTCGGCTGCCTTGACCTCATCGGCCAGGTGAGCGAAGTCGGATGCCAGTATCGAAAATGCCAGTTCTATCAAGAGAGCGCTCCTGTGGTGAGTTTATCAGCGGGAAGCGATCTGTTTGTTTCTGCACGACAACAGGTGAGGACTATTCGGATTTGTCCGCCACGGGAACCTCGCGCTCTACGTCGGGGCGGCCTTTGTGGAGGGTCCGGGTCTTCCGGGCGGCGTCGCGCTGAACCTCGGGCAGAGGCTTCGGATCTCCCAACGCCTGCCGCGCCGCTGCATTCAGCATGCGCCGGATGGGCCAGTTGCCATCGGGATTGGGAAGAAGGACCTCGCCGGTGCGCTGCTTCTCCGGACGGTAGTACCAGCGGCGGAAGAGCGAAAGATGATCGCTCAACAGGGCGAGATCGTTGCTGGGAGAGACGTGCTTTTCAAGGTGCTCGAGGGTGGCTCGCGC
>Ga0310811_10013827_pt1 | contig 10516 bp, 14 predicted proteins | sample YCmetagenome_FD_207642 | JGI IMG/M metagenome (GOLD analysis project Ga0310811, IMG submission 207642) | Soil microbial communities from experimental microcosm in Duke University, North Carolina, United States - YC | ecosystem: Engineered > Artificial ecosystem > Soil microcosm > Unclassified ... | reverse complement strand
TGAGTGCCATGCCGTTTGCACTGATGTTCCATTCAGTATCTTACTGTGATCACGGATATGGCAAGTCAGGACTTACCGATGTCGCGATGGAATTGATTGATCGCCTCGTCATCTTCAGCAGTGTAGACAATGTCAGGCGCATTCAAGTCCACTGGCCCGGAAGCTTCTCTGCAGGCTGCAGCGCTTCCCTCTGGGAAATTAGGATGGCCAGCAGCGACTTCACCTCGGTAGGAAGCCATGCGTCGAAGGATTTCGCGCGTCTTTTTGTACCCGAAGTCAAGAGGAACAATATCGGATGGGCTGTGCGGAGTCACACAAAGTCCCTAAAATGAAACACGTCCACTCACTCATCTAGGAAGCCTGCAGTAAAGTCCATCTTTTCTTTACCGTTCTCTGTGACATTGATATGAACGCTTCCAGCAGACACGGGGTAAAGCTATTGAAAAAAATTAGAAAAGAAATGGGGTAGACGGAAAGTAGTACTGTATAATAACAGGCGGTCGTGTAGTTGCGAGGAGGAAGGATACTCGAGAGAGGCCTCGCGAGCGGAGCAGCATATCTAGCTGCCATGAGCATTGTCATATCATCAAATCCAAGCAATATGCACGCACCCTGCAATAGCAGCAAATATTGCAACAGCCTTGTCTGGGCGGTCCTGGAAGAACTCCTTCCAGCGTGGTTGAAAAACTGGATCCATGGCTTTCAGTTCCTCGTGATCAGGACGCCACTTGATTTTCGAATCGAGACCACTGAGATACCAATCAGTACGGATAACAGCAGTGATGACTTGCACTAACTTCTGTGCAATCAATGACTTGCCGTTGCTGTTCCACTGTGTAAGGCTTTCTACACTTGGATAGTTGTAAATTGCTAGAATCATGGCGAGAACATGCTTACCCTGTGGAATACTCTCCCCACGCCACAGAGCATCCAAGGTAACAACCTCGTCGGCAGCCAAGTATGGAACAAAGATGACGTTGTGATCTGATCGTCCTCAGCCAAGTTCATAGAATCAATAGATAAAAAGGTGTACCTTGATAATTTTCTCCGACGCCAGGCAGATTCACCAATTGCTCGATACCGCACCGTTTGAGGACTGCCTTAGCACCGATCCCAGATCTCTCCAGAATCGTCGGAGAACCAAACGTCCCAGCAGAGACGACGACAAGCTTTGATGCTCTCACAATACTCAACGACTGATCATCGTCCGGGCAAGACACTGGGTCGCTGCTGAACTCAACACCTACGGCACGCTTGTCTCTTTCATTTGGAAAAGCCGTCAACCGTTTGTTGCAGTTGCGATCCCAGGTGACAACTTACTCGAATATGATACGCTTTACGCGCTTTCCGTCCCAGACTTGTAGATTTTGGTTGTGAGCTTGGTTGTAGACATAGTGATGAGCCGCATCCGAGCGCCTTCCGGTTGTCCCGTCAATGTACCTTTTATACATGAGCCAAACACTCGCAAAGGCCTGCTTGTGCACGAACTCACTTCCGCCATGGCTGAGACAGATCAGGTTAGTGATCGTAGTTAGGGAAGGAACATCATAGCTCACACTGTATGTATTGCATGTTTCCAGGTCATCGGTGTCGTCGGCATACTGCCTCTTGTGGTAGGTCGTACCAACCTGGATGAACTCGTCGCAGATGTCTACTTTACACCCACCATTGGACACCTTGATAGGTCCATCATAGCCGTGAGTTGGAAGATTGGACTGGACCTCATATGTCTCCAGCTATAAATTGAACGTATAAGCAATTTGAACGAATATCCTGAAAACGCATTCGAGACCTTTTTCATGAGGGGAATCAAATTCTCAGATTCCCAGCCATTGACTCCCCAATCATCATAGTCCGAAGCAGGTGGACGAGTGTATACCATGACTGTCATTATCAGAGTCTTATTCATCGTTGAAATTATGCTACGTACAATTCACACATGAGCCTCCACCAACGCAACGACCGCAGGGAACGATCGGTGCACGGCCGTTGAGACGAGGAGATGGATTTCCGATGTTGAATGTTACTGTGGTGCTCGTCGGTGCTTGGTTGAAGGGAAACTGGTAGGGTTGCACATGAATAGGCCTATTGAGGGTGTGTTGACCCGCTTCCAGAATTAAGATCCTCAGCGAGGGATCATATGCAGCTAAGCGACCTGCGACAACACAGGCTGTAGTACCACCTATACAAGACGATGTATGAAGAGGGAAAACTGCAGCAGGATGATATTCACTCACCTCCAGCAAAAACGATATCAAATTCTGACAGAATTGGATGAGACATTGATATGAAGGGTTACTTTCACTGGGCTGCCAGTGCCGCTCGCTACTTCATCTTATGACCTTCACCCAAACGATTAAGTAACATTACACACGACGAAGACTTGGAATATTGACTCCTTTCATTAGGTAATTGGAACATGGGACATGATAATATCGGCGTGATTGGTTGGGTACAGAACGGCCTCACGATCCGATACTGTTATCAGTCCGTCTTATCAGCCTATCTACCGCAGCGATCGCATCTTTCAATCAGGTTTAACCCCATTTGAACTAGACTCGTGACCAGTCTGGACCACGTCTTTGAGATGTTCCTTAACATCTCAAAGACGTAGTCTAGACTGGTTACGAGTCTACATTTGAACTAGTGTACCATACAATGATCTATCCTTACATAGCGGCCTCCTGCAGTTAGACAAACGCTCAGCGCTCGTTCTTGAACTGCATGCTACCACTATCACCAGCAAGCGCATAGATTGAAACATCCATTTACACATCTGCATCACGCTTCGAGATCCTTGACAATCCACTTCCACTCCGACAAATTCACACTTTGATTTAAATCTTCGTATGTCGTCTCCGGAGATAAATGTCGCCCAGATGCATTGCTAACTGCAACCAGCTAGTGCTCTCAATTTGTCCATTTCATATCACAACCTTCTTGGATGAGCGAGGAACAGTGTCGGTTTTTCTCACTCTTGTTCCTCTCTTGCCTTCTGACCCTTTTGACAGTCCTTCCATCGTTTGAAGGGACTTGGGTGAGGTTGTCCCAAGTTGCTGTCAAGAGCGTTCAATATAACTCCCGTGAGCGTCAGCCCCACGCGAAGTGTTTGGAAGGGACCCGGGTGGATCTCCTCAAATACATCCACCGATTACTCGATGAAGACAAAAAGAAGAATCAACTAATATGGCTGCATGGCACAGCAAGCGTTGGAAAGTCTGCCGTCGCGTTCACTGTAGCTGACAGGATGAAAGGTCTAAAGGTGACGGAGGAGACCCTTTCTTGTTCGGCCACCAGAGCCACTGTCAGTTCTCATCTGTATGCTATGGCTTCGGGGAGACTGCACTTCAGATTTGCGATATTGGCTGGGGACTGTAGATGGGTGTGCCTGGGTGCAGACCACGGACGGCCGAGAATGGCTACAGACAGAGGGAGGACGAGACTGGCTGCAGACCCAGGGAGCACGAGACTGGCTGCAGACTGAGGGAAGACGAGAATGGCTGCAGACTGAAGGAGCACGAGACTGGCTGCAGACCGAGGGAGGACGAGAATGGCTGCAGACTGAGGGAGCAGCAGACTGGCTGCGGACCAAGGGAGCAGAAGACTGGCTGCAGACCTGGGAAGGACGGGACTGGCTGCAGACCGAGGGAGGACTAGACTGGCTGCAGACCCATGGAGGGCGAGACTGGTTACAGATTGAGGGAGGACGTGATTGGCTGCAGACCCAGGGTGGCCGATACTGGCTGCAGACTCGGAGAGGGCAAAACTGGCTGCAGATCCCGTTGCTTACCCATGCAGTACCACACTGGCTGCAGGCCCATGGAGGACAGAACTGGCCATGGACTCATGTAGAGCGAAACTTGCTGCATATCCAGGCAGGGCTGGCCTGGCTGTGGGTCCCCGATACAGGAGTCTGGGTGGAGGTTCAGGGAGGACGACACTGGCTGCAGACCCCGGACGGGCAAGACTGGTTGCAGACCCAGAGAGGGAGAGACTGGCTTCAGACCCTGAGTGGGCGAAACTGGCTCCAGACCCCTCATGGCCAAGCGTGGCAATCCACCCCCGCAGGGTCCGTATGGGCGACTATGGAAGAATTCTCGAGTACATTGGAAACAATCAGCAACTATACCATTGTTTCAGAATTGGCTTTACTGCCAACCTTCAAAGTAGTCCAGCAGTTCAAAAGCTCACCGGATTTTTTGATGTTTCCGATGTTTCTGACGTTGACACCCCAAAATCACTTCACCCCTGCGTCATCAGAACTCCCTGACAGGGCGATCATCCGTTCTATGAATCACTTTATAGCTTTCGCAAACGAAGCACAAGAACGAAGTCGATCATCTTCCGACGCTCTCAAGTATGCATCTCAAAACTGGGTTGTTCACCTGTCGCGTGCTCCACATCCATGGGACGACGCTCTTGACCACATATTCCAGACTTTCTAGAATCGTCACCTCCTTTCGTGGCTCAAACGGCAGTGGTGTTTGAAGGGATTGCGGTCTTGTCTTGATATGTTATCCGCGGGACAGAAACTCGCAAAGGTTGTTGCCTTGAGGTGTGATTTTCTTTTCCATTTTGTGAACTTCTTTTAATTCTCTCTTATCCTCAGTTCAGACCTTCAACGCGCAGCCTAATGAGCGGTTGTCAGCCGTCGGTCCCAATTCCCGTCACTTAACAATGGAAGTTTTTGTCACCGTTCCCCTCAACATCGCTGTACTCCATGTTAGCACACCTAGTAAGCAAACTTCAGATGATTTTCCGGTCAATGGAAACAGTCACTCGAATCGGACACCTCTCGTAACCCATCAAAACGTCGGAAATGAATCAAACAGTGTTTGCTACACAAGACTGGCAGGAGCACCAGTGGGACGCTGGATAATACTTAGTTCACCGCTTGCCATTGAAGATGTTGTCTCTAAGCACCTGCCAGTATTATGATGTACTTAGTATATGACCCTTTAGTCAGGTACCTTCGCGTTCACTTTTTGTTGTGTTCTGTAACAATTCAAATGCATTAATAGGTTTTAGTTCCAGGACCTAGAAAAGGTGGCTTTCTAAGCTAGCCGAGGCACGACGCTAGCGTAGAATAGTCTACGTGCAAACAAGCGAGATGGCGCAGAGCCTCTCTCCTTGCAGTAGTCTCTCACTTTGAGTCTTGGGTACTAGATATCAGCCTTTTTGCATCATCGCTAGTAGTCAGATCCATGTAATCAATACCCAAGTCTTCAGCGATGATTATCGCGGCCCGCTCTCCGATGAGAAGTGCCGTCGAATACGTGTTCTGTGCATATCGTTAGACCGCATATCAACAATCTCTGTTCAGCACCCACCGCGCCAACATTCAACGGCGAAATGGACATATCTGCGACCTTCAAGTTCGACACGCCGTATACATTTAGCCGAGAGTCGACGACTCCTTGATCTACTTCCGGTTTCATGGCACAAGTCCCAAGCTACAAATACAATCAGAAATGAAATCATGAAAGTTTCAGCTGTACACACTGAGTGCCATGTCGTTTGCACTGATGTTCCATTCAGTATCTTACCGTGACAATGGAGATGGAAAGTCGGGACTCACCGATGTCACGGTGGAATTGATCGATCGCCTTGTCATCTTCGGTAGTGTAGACGATGTCAGGCGCATTCAAGTCCACTGGCCCGGAAGCTTCTCTGCAGGCTGCAGCGCTTCCCTCTGGGAAATTAGGATGGCCAGCAGCGACTTCACCTCGGTAGGAAGCCATGCGTCGAAGGATTTCGCGCGTCTTTTTGTACCCAAAGTCAAGAGGAACAATATCGGAAGGACTGTGTGGAGTCACACAAAGTGCCCTAAAATGAAGTGCATTCACTCACTCGTCTAGGAAGCCCGTGGTAAAGTCCATTCCTTCCTCGCCGTTCTCTGTCATATTGATATGAACACTCCCGACAGACACAGGGTAAAGCTATTGAAGAGATTCAGAAAAAAACCATGAGATAGACAGAGAGCAGTACTGTGTAATAACCGGCGGTTATGTAGTTGCGAGGAGGAAGGATACTCGAGAGAGGCCTCGAGAGCGGTGGAATATATCTGGTTGTCATAAGCATTGACATATCATCAAAGACAAGCAATGTGCACGCACCCTGCAAGAGCAGCAAATATTGCAACAGCCTTGTCTGGGCGGTCCTGGAAGAACTCTTTCCAGTGTGGTTGAAAAGCTGGATCCATGGCTTTCAGTTCTTCGTCATCGGGACGCCACTTTATTTTCGAATCGAGGCCACTGGGATACCAATCAGCACAATACCAACAGTGATGACTTCCACCAACTTTTGCGCAATCAATGATTTGCCGCCGCTGTTCCATTGTGCAAGGCTTTCTACATTTGGGTAGTTGTAAATAAGTGGAATTATAGCAAGAACATGTTTACCATGTAAAATACTCTCCCCACGCCAGAGACCGTCCATGGTCACAACCTCGTCGGCAGCCAAGTACGGAACAAAGGCGGTATTGTGATCTGACCGTCTTAAGCCGGGCTTATAGAATGAATAGACAAAGAAAGTGCACCTCGATAATTTTCTCCGACACCAGGCAAATCTACCAATTGCTCAATACCGCACTGTTTGAGAACTGCCTTAGCACCGATCCCAGATCTCTCCAGAATCGTCGGAGAACCAAACGTCCCAGCAGAGACGATGACAAGCTTTGATGCTCTCACAATACTCAACGACTGATCCGCGTCTGGGCAAGATACTGGGTCGCTGCTAAACTCAACACCTACGGCACGCTTGTCTCTTTCATTTGGAAAAGCCGTCAACCGTTTGCTGCAGTTGCGATCCCAGGTGACAACTTACTCGAATATGATACGCTTTACGCGCTTTCCGTCCCAGACTTGTAGATTTTGGTTGTGAGCTTGGTTGTAGACATAGTGATGAGCCGCATCTGAGCGCCTTCCGGTTGTCCCGTCAATGTACCTTTTATACATGAGCCAAACATTCGCAATAGCCTATGTGTGCAGGAACTCACTTTCGCCATGGCTGAGACAGGTACGGTTAGTGATCGTAGTTAGGGAAGGAGCATCATCGCTCACACTGTATGTATTGCATGTTGCCAGATCATTGGTGTCGTCGGCATATTGCCTCTTGTGGTAAGTCGTACCAACCTGGATGAACTCATCGCAGATGCCTACTCTACACCCACCATTGGACACCTTGATAGGTCCATCATAGCCATGAGTTGGAAGATCGGGCTGCACCTCATATGTCTCCAGCTATAAATTGGACGTATAAGCAATTTGAACAAATGTCCTGAAAACGCATTCGAGACCTTCTTCATGAGGGGGATCAAATTCTTAGATTCCCAACCCTCGACTCCCCAATCATCATAGTCCGAAGCAGGTGGACGAGTGTATACCATGACTGTCATTATCAGAGTCCTATCCATCGTTACAAGAATGCTACGTACAATTCACGCATGAGCTTCCACCAACGCAACGACCGCAGGGAACAATTGGTGCACGGCCGTTGAGACGAGGAGATGGATTTCCGATGTTGAATGTGACCGTGGTGCTCGTCGGTGCTTGGTTCAAGGGAAATTGGTATGGTTGCACATGAATGGGCTTATTGAGGGTGTGTTGACCCGCCTCCAGGATCAAGATCCTCAGCGAGGGATCATATGCGGCCAAGCGACCTGCGACAACACAGGCTGTAGTACCACCTATACAGAATGATGTGTGAAGAGGGAAAACTGCAGCAAGATGATATTCGCTCACCTCCAGCAAAAACGATATCAAATTCTGACTGGATTGGATGAGACATTGATACGAAGGGTTACTTTCAGGCTGCCCCTCGCTACTTCATCTTATGACCTTCGCCCAAGCGAAACACCAACATTAATAGTACACCACGAATCACGATCAAGACCGCGATGAATGACAATAATGACTCCTTTCATTAGGCCACATTGAGTAATTGGAACAAAAAATGTGAGAAGAACATGGGGTGCATGTGATGCTGAGTGATTGAATCACAGAACGGCACCCGGGGTACCTCGACACGTTGTTGAGCTCGCAAAGAGCGCGTCCTATGCCCACCGTACTTGCTACCACAGTGATCGCATCATACAATCATCAGGTTCAACCCCATTTGAACTAGTGTGCCATTCAGACGTGGCCGTGATCTGCCATCTCTGCTACAACCCCCTATTTCGCATGGTCCACCATGATATCTACTCAGACCTTGACTGGGGAGGACTGGTAGGGATCATCGCTGCTCCCGCTGGGTATCCTTTAAGGCTCCACTGGAGACGGCATTGGTGATACCTGCCTAATGACCTGGTGAAATATTTTGAACGAGCCAAAACTCACCGCTAGTACGCCATGTTCTTCTATCTACAAATAGACCCAGGGACAGTGAAGTATGAGAGTTGATTATTTGAGCGCGCTGAACTGAAAACACGGAAAGGACTATCTACAGGAAAAGCAAAAAAACAAAGAATAAAGACATGACGGCTCCACCCAGCACAACCTCCAGATATGTCATCATGATGACTTGAGCTCGTTCGTGACAGCTAACTCGACTGCTTGAGTGAGGGAAGTATTGCATGGTTGACGAAGACTAAGAACCAGAAGAGGATGATTGGAAGTACTGTATGCGGAAAAAAGATTCGGCAACTTCCGGCACTGGTCGCCTCTGCGGCCCGCGGGGCAAATTTAGCTATCGTCTCGACTCTTTGCCTATGTACATTATTTGCCTCACAATGTGGACGCGTGCCCTCTGACTATATCGATAATTACATGCATTACATAGTCGCATTGTGTGCTCTCGAGGGACTCTGGGTTTTTCAATATCTTGCATTCGCATCCCAGCAGTTACTTGCAGGAAGCACGATTTTCGCAAAACTTCATACGTGAGTGTCCGTATCCCAAAGCATTTCGAAATGTAAAACGTTAACAGCTTTGATGCTGCCCGCGTGAGTTTATTTTCAAGTACTGTGGGTCACAACTTATGTACTGTCAGTCGTAACAAGAACACAGTCACCTCCGCGCATCCAACCTCATATGTAAGATAAATGTAACAGGATTGCGTAGCTGGGTCGTCACGCACCTGTAAATGAATTATTATGTCGAGGATCTCGGTTCGCATCAAGGTGTGTCGTTGGATCGAAGGTCCGCTCCAAAGACTACGTTAACGCGTAGGCTGAGGTGGAGAAGTTGGGGCACTGGAACAAGTTGATCGCTGCAGGTGCCATAGCGCTCCCAGCAGGTTGTGGGCCTTGCATCGGGCTCGGTACCAGATTGTTGGAAGAGGGTGACACAAGCATCAATGTGACGAACAGGAACTACAAGGGACGAATGGGCCACCCTGAGGCTTAGGCAAACCTTGCCAGTCCTGCAGTAGTTGCTGCGAGCGCTGTGAAGGATTTATCTGCTCCCCCAGCTCTCTTGACGCAACTTCGCCTCCTTCTGTAGTTGCATTCACCTTCTCCATCGCTTCTGACTTTTCGGACGCAACAGAGGTACCACAAGCAGAGACATTTGAGCGTAATGCCATCAATGACGGCCTTGTCTGCCTCAAATGTCCTGAGTTCGTTGCTGACCTTGCGTCACATTCTCCATAGTGGAACGAACGCTGCTCAAGCATCTTGTCTGTAGGGAGTTGCTAAAGGCAAAGATCGAAGGGCGGTATGACACTGGTTAATGGAGCTGTAGTTTGTATATTGAAAGAGGGATAATGATGGTGCTACAATAGAAATGGAAGCATAAATGCACCGTATTGTTTTAAGTTTGCTGTTCGGTATTCCGTTTTCTTGTAATAGACATCACTTACATAAAATTGATACAAAGTATAGCGAATGACTGTTTTTCAAATACGGTGTCCGATGTTCACATGAACAGCCTTCACGTTTGTATAGCTTAGAAAAGGTCAGTGGAAGCCGCCATACCACCATGTCTTGACTCACTGTTCCAAGGCATATTCACCAAGCTCACGCCCAATGCCTGACTGTTTGAAACCACCGAACGGAACGCTCAGTTCGGTAGAGTTGTGACAATTAATCTATGTCCATCAAATCATCAACAGTCCTAACGCTAGCTTGCTCATGCTCACCCATGCAGTACCAGCTTCGACGCTATGCGCAACTCGAATAGCTCTGTCTATGTCCCTGGTGAAGACAGAGCAAGCAAGACCGTACAGAGTATCATTTGCTTGTTCAATGGCCTCTATGATACTTTCTCAGCACTCTGATACATCCGTGGGGGGATGTGCTTACCCTCTTCTGTGGTGAACTTCACGACCGCGGCCACAGGACCGAATATCTCTTCCTGCATGATCTTCATATTCGACTTGCACTCCGTGAAAATGGTTGGTTGAACAAAGTAGCCCTCGTTCCCATGGCGTTCTCCACCAATATGAACAGTTGCGCCGTCCTCTTTACCAGACTTGATGTATCCCATGATCCGCTAATAGAAAGTAAGCAGAACCGCTCACTAGTATATTAGGTGGGCGCTCGCCTCAAATTGCGTCTGAGAAACTTGTGGACCTTGGT
>Ga0310811_10013826_pt1 | contig 10517 bp, 9 predicted proteins | sample YCmetagenome_FD_207642 | JGI IMG/M metagenome (GOLD analysis project Ga0310811, IMG submission 207642) | Soil microbial communities from experimental microcosm in Duke University, North Carolina, United States - YC | ecosystem: Engineered > Artificial ecosystem > Soil microcosm > Unclassified ... | reverse complement strand
CGGCGATCTCAGGCGGTGGGTGCGATCGGTCGCGGTGCGCACGTGCTTGAACGACATGCGCAAGGGCAAGCGCGAGATCATCACCGACGACGATCACCTGATCGCGCAGCAGGCGATGCCGGGCGACGATCCGGAGATCGCGTACATGAAGCGCACGTACGCGCACGAGTTCAAGCAGGCGTTCGGCGAGTCGCTGGCGTCGCTCGGCCCGCGCGAGCAGACCTTGCTGCGCTATCACCACGTCGACGGCCTGAACATCGACGAGATCGGCGCGATCTATCGCGTGCACCGCGTGACCGCGTTCCGCTGGCTCGAGAAGGCGAAGGAGCAGCTGGTCAAGAGCACGCTCGAGCTGTTGCGCTCGCGCCTGAAGCTGACGTCTAAGGAGCTCGACAGCGTGCTGCGCATGATCCGCAGCCAGATCCACCTGTCGCTCGTGCGCCACCTCGGCGGCCCCGAGGACAAGGTCGAGGACGACGCGCTCGAGCTCGATCCGGCGGAGATCGAGGAGATCTAGTGAGGCGCGGCTGGGGTGACTTAGCGCTGGCGATCCTGATCGTCGGCGTCGTCGCGATGATGATCGTGCCGCTGCCGCGGCCGCTGCTCGATCTGATGTGGGCCGCGAACCTCGCGGGCGCCGCGTGCCTGCTCATGGCGGCGGTGTTCGTCAGCGAGCCGCTGCGATTGGCGTCGTTCCCGACGATCTTGCTGGTCGCGACGCTGGTGCGCGTGGGGCTCAACGTCTCGACGACGCGCGCGATCCTCGCGCACGCGGACGCCGGGCAGGTCGTGCACTCGTTCGGCACGCTGGTGGTCGCCGAGAACCTCGTGGTCGGGTTGGTCGTGTTCGCGCTGATCACGATCATCCAGCTCGTGGTCGTCGCGCGCGGCGCCGAGCGCGTCGCGGAGGTCGCGGCGCGGTTCGCGCTCGACGCGATGCCCGGGCAGCAGATGGCGATCGACGCCGAGGTGCGCGCGGGCGCGCTCGATGCGGCGGGTGCGGCGGCGCGGCGCGCGCGGTTGGATCGCACCTCGCACATGTACGGCGCGATGGACGGCGCGATGAAGTTCGTGAAGGGCGACGCGATCGCCGCGCTCGTGATCGTGCTCGTCAACCTCGTCGGCGGCATGGTGATCGGCGTCGGGTATCGCGGGATGGACGCGGCGGGCGCGGCGCAGACCTACTCGCTCTTGTCGGTCGGCGAGGGCTTGGTCGCGCAGATCCCGTCGCTGCTCATCGCGATCGCCGCCGGCATGCTGGTGACGCGCGTCGCGAGCGAGCAGGGCGGCGCGGTGGGCGACGACATCGCCGCGCAGATCATGGCGCAGCCGCGCGCGATCGCGGCGGCGGCGATCTTGATGATCGTGCTCGCGGCGATGCCGGGCCTGCCGCTCGTGCCGTTCCTCGCGCTCGCGATCGTCGCGGGCGTGTTCGCGGCGATCGCGTTCGCGCGCAGGCCGCGCGCGGCGGCGCCGTCGTCGGTCCTGGCATCGTCGACCGCGGCGGGCTCGTCGTGGATCGAGATCGATCTCGGCGCGGAGCTCGCGCCGGCCGCGGCGCGCGTGCCGCTCGACGATGTCCGTGCGCGGCTCGAAGCGAGGACCGGCGTGGTCGCGCCGGGGCTGCGCGTCTATGCGGATCGCGGCACGGCCGATCGTCTCGGCGCGCGCGAGCTGCGCCTGGGCGCCGGCGGTGTCGGGCTCGCGTGGATGAACGCGCGCGCGGCCGACGCCGATGCGATCGTCGGCGCGATCGAGCCCGCGCTCGCGCGCAGCGCGCACGAGCTGATCACGATCGACGACGTGCAGGCGATGCTCGATCGCGCGTCGGCGGATCATCCGGTGACGGTGCGCGAGGTCGTGCCGCGCATCGTGACCTTGCCCGTGCTCGCCGAGGTCGTGCGCGCGCTCGTGCGCGAGCAGGTGCCGGTGACCGACCTGCCCGCGGTCCTCGAGGCGATCGCGTCGGCGCCGTCGACGAAGGATCCGTCGGCGCTCGCGGATCACGTGCGCGGATCGCTGCGCCGGCAGATCAGCGGGCGGTTCGCGCCGCGCGGCCAAATCGCGGCGTGGACCGTCGACGCGATGATCGAGGACGCGGTCCGATCTTCGATCGACGGATCGGTGCTCGCGCTCGAGCCCGCGCTCGCGCGCGACATCGTCACCGCCGTGAAGTCGAAGCTCGGCGACGCCGGCGGCATCGTCTTGACCTCCGGCGACATCCGCCGCCACATGCGCGCGCTGATCGAGCCCGAGCTCCCCGACGTCGCGGTGCTCGCGCCGCACGAGCTGTCCCCCGGCGTCGTGGTCCGCGCCGCCGGCCGCATCGAGGTCTGATCATGCGATCGCTGTTGTTGCTCTTGTGCGCGTGCGCGGTCGCCCACGCCGACGACGGAGAGGCGCCCGCGCCGAAGGTGCGGCCGTTCCATGGATCGATCGCGGCGGGCGGCGGCGCGATGTTCGGCAGTCACGATCGATGGGCGGGCCAGGCGGCGATCGACGTGTTGCCGGGCGGCGCGTTCGAGACGTGGGGCGTGACCTTCGCCGCGCGCGACGTGACGTACTCGCCGTTCGCGAACGCGGGCATGGCGACGATCGGTGTGATCCGCGAGGCGGCGGGCGCGCGGCCGTTGCTCGCGGTCTTCTTCCACGCCGACGCCGGCGTCGCGTGGGGCGAGAAGACGGTGCCGGTCGTCGGTGGCGGCGTGAAGACGTACCTCGCGTTCGTCGGCCCGCTCGGGGTCGCGCTCGATACGACGTTGCACCTCGAGGTGAACGGCATCGACGGCACGCACCTCGTGCTCGGCTTCGGCCTCATGGCCGCGGTGATCCGCTAACGCGCTATCGGCAGACCGTGGGCACGTTCTGCGGGAGGATCTGCGGCACCGCGGTGTCGAGCGTGAAGCGCCAGCCGCACGATTGCACGCGCGCGTTGCCGGTCGCGGCGTCGATCACGAGGCCGCCGCCCTGGGTGGCGATCGCGAGCAGCGAGCTGTCGTCGGACCACGAGATGCCGTACGCGAACGAGCCGGCGCCGACCGACCACAGCTTCTTGCCCGCCTGATCGTAGATCGCGATCGCGCCGGTCTGCGTGGTCACCGCGATCTTCGAGCCGTCGGGCGCCGCCGACACCGCCGACGCGGTCTCGACCTGGAACGTACGCACCTTCGAGCCCTTCTTCCAGACCTGCACCTCGGTGCCGTTCAGCACGTAGGTCTGCCCGCTGCGATCGTGGATGTATCCCGCGCCGCCGGCGGCGAAGCGGTCCTTCTTCATCTGCGCCGCGCTCGGGCCCTTCACGAGCTCGGCCGCGGTGTAGATGCGGCCCTTCCACGCGTTGTCGTAGGTCAAGAGCACGCTGTCGTCCGAAGTCTCCAGTAACTGGAAGGTCTGCGCGCCGTCGGCGATCACGACCGGCTTGCCGAGCGGCTGCGCGGCGCCGCGATCGACCGACACCAGCCAGATCACGCCGGCCTGCGCCATCACCGCCACCATCTTCCGCTTCGCGCTGTACTGCAGGAACGGCGTCGACGCGGCGACCGGCATGGTCGCGAGCTCCTTGCCCGTGTCCATGTCGACCAGCGCGAGCACGCCCGAGTTGCGACCCGCGAGCGCGGTGTGATCGTCGACGGCGGCGACCGACCCGTACCACTCGTTCGGCGTGCGCGCGAGCGTCTGCGACGAGCCGTCGAGCGCCTCCTTCATCAGGCCGCCCGAGCTCGTGATCCACATGACCGTCGCCCCGCTCGGCGAGACCGACACCGCGGTCGGCGACAGCTCGCTGTAGCCGAGGAAGCGCAGCGTGCCGTCGGCGCGCTCGATCGCGAGGTGCGCGCCGTAGCCGCCGACCAGCGCCTCGTTGCCGAACGACGGCAGCGTCATGCGCGGCGCCTGCGCCGACGCGAACACGTCGATCGTCGCGCCGAATTCGATGCGCCAGCCGCCGCTCTGCCCGACGACGTACAGCTTGTCGTTGCCGGTCCAGCCGATCGCGGTCTGCATCGGCGTCGCGATCTGCGGCGCCTCGGCGATCTTGATCTCGGCGCCGGTCGCCGCGTTCGCGACGACCAGCTGCACCGCGCCGCCCGCGGGCTGACCGAGGTACGCGACCCGATCGCCGCTCGGCGACACCGCCGCGGCGGCCGGGATGCCCGCGGCCAGCGGGATCGGCAGCGCGATGGCGGCGCCGATCTTGAGCTTGCCGTCGGTGTCGATCGGCACGAGCGAGGCGCCGGGCTTGCCCTTCACCGTCGTGGTGACGAGCACCATCGCGCGCGCGCCGTCGCGGCGCGGCAGGAGCTTCGCGACGCGCATCGAGCGCAAGGTCGCGTCGTCGAGCTGCGCGCCGGTGGTGTCGTAGAGGCCGATCGATTGATCCGCGCGCACGCCGAGCACGCGATCGCCGCCGGGCAGCACGGTGAGCGAGACGATCGACGGATCGATCGGCAGGCCCGCGACCGCGATGCGGCCGTCCTTGTTGATCGTGACGACGTGCCCCGCGCCGGAGCCGTCGACGATCGCGGCGACGATGCCGTCGGGGCGACGATCGATCGACAGCGCCGCCGGCGACGCGACCGGCACGATGCGCGGCTCGAGCGATCCGTCGAGCGACGGCCACACCCGCAGCCCGCCCATCATGTCGCGCGTGATCGCGGCCGTGCCATCCGACGACACCGCGACCTCGCTGATCTGCGCGTAGTGCGCCGCTCCATGCATGAGCGGCTTCTGGGGCGTGGTCGTAGGCGCGGTCGTGGTCGAATTCTGGCTGGTCGTCCCGTTCCCCGGCGGCGGCTTCGCGAACTGCGCCGCGGCCGGAGGATCCGAGTGACAAGCCAGAATCAAAGCCAGTGCGGCGAGCCCGTTGCGCATCCCGCGATCCAACGCACGAACGCGGCCCGCGCGCTACCGCCCGTGATCGTGGCCGGGGTCGTCGCAGTCGTCCTTACACGCGAGCAGCTCCGCCGCCTCGACGTCGTCGACCGCCTCGTCGAAATCTCCCGCGGCCTCGCGCGCTTCGGCCTCTTCGAGCGCCTCACCCGACAGCCCGCCCGCCGCCGCGATCCGCGCCGCGTCCTCGTCCGACAGCCCGGGCACGAGCTTCTGCCGCGCCAGCGCCGCGACGTAGTACTCGTCCTCGCGCCGCGCCTCGAGCTCGCCCGACGAGACCTGCGCCTCGAGCAGCTTCTTGAGATCGCCGATCAGCTTCGACGGCGGCAGCCGGAACGCCTCCATGATCGCGTTGCCGACGCCGCTCGGCAGCGGCGGCAGCTTGGCGTCGGCCTCCGCGAGCCGATCGATGCGATCGCTGAGCGCGCTGATCTGCGCGAGCAGCGACTGCCGCCGGCCCGGGCGCTTCGACGTGATGTCCGCGCGCGACAGATCCAAGAGGTCCACCAGGTGCGCCTGCATCTCGCGCGCGAAGCGGCGCACCGCGCTGTCGGTCCACGACTCGCTGTACTGGTTCGAGCGCAGGTGGTGCTTGATCAGGAACCGCACCGTCGAGCGCTGATCGCGATCGAACGGCACGCGCCCGACGACCTTGTCGAACATGCGGGCGCCGACCTCGGCGTGCCCGTGGAAGTGCACGCCCTTCGCGGTGAACGTGCGGGTCGGGACCTTGCCGATGTCGTGCAGCATCGCGGCCCAGCGAACGTCCGGACGCCGGACAGCCTGCTTGACGACCTGCTTGGTGTGCGCCCAGACGTCCTTGTGCAGGCGCCCCGACTCCTGCTGCAGATCGACGGTGGCCTCGAGCTCGGGAAAGAGCACGCGCAGCGCGCCGACCTGATGCAGCCACTCGAGCGCGGCGTCGACGTCGCGGCCCATGAGCACGCGCTCCATCGCGGTGCGCAGCCGCACGCCGGGCGACGCGCCCAGCGTCGCGACCACGTCCGCGCACGCGCGCGAGATCGTGTCGGGCGGCCACTCGCCGCGGCCCTCGCTGATCGACGCGGCCACGTCGAGCATCGTCGCGGGGTCCGCCGCGACGAGGTCGCGCATGGCGTCCGGCTGGATCATGGGCCGACGTTCCTACACCGCCGAGAGGTTGGTATGCAACGTGCTCAAGGGCCGGCCCGCTGTGCAGGGTCGTATCACCGAGCGGCAGTTGCCGCTGGCCGAGAAGAGCTTCCCGGGGATCGGGCGGTTTTACCGCGATCTGTCCGAGAAGCCCGCGACATTCCTGCAGCTCGTCTGGATGTTCGAGGCCTGTCGCGCGGGCGTCCGCAAGGCCGCTCAGCCGGTCCGACGCAAGGCTCGCTAGGAAGCGCTCGGAGCCGATTTTCGGCAACGTAGCGCCCAAAGCTGGCAGATCGATCAGCCGCTGCGCCAGGACGTCACGCTCTTGCGTCGACGGAATGCCCGTTGTCCACTGCGCGCTTCATGAGCATGCGTAGGCCGATCGGCGTGTTCGACTCGGGTGTCGGTGGGCTCACCGTCGTCCGCGCGCTGCGCGCGGCGCTGCCCGGCGAGGACATCGTCTACCTCGGCGACACCGCGCGCGTGCCGTACGGCGCGAAGTCACCGCGCACCGTCGAGCGCTACTCGCTCGCGTGTCAGGACTTCCTGCTCGCGCGCGGCGTGAAGCTCGTCTTGATCGCGTGCAACACGGCGTCGGCGAACGCGCTGCCCGCGCTCGTCGCGGCGAGCCCGGTGCCGGTGATCGGCGCGGTCGAGCCCGGCGCGTCGCGCGCGGTCGCCGCATCGAAGCGCGGCGACATCGGCGTGATCGGCACGCTCGCGACCGTGCGCAGCGGCGCGTACGAGCGCGCGATCGCCGCGCGCCGGCCCGACGCGCGCGTGCGCACGATGGCGTGCCCGCTGTTCGTGCCGCTCGCCGACGAGGGCTGGACCGACGACGACGTCGCGCGCGCGGTCGCGCACCGCTACCTCGCGCAGCTGTTCGAGCGCGATCCCGAGATCGACACGCTGGTCCTCGGCTGCACGCACTATCCGCTGCTCCGCGGCGTGATCGCGCGCGTGGCGCACGAGATCACCGCGCGCGACGTCGCGATCGTCGACAGCGCGAGCGCGATGGCCGAGGCCGCGCGCCACGCGCTCGCGATCGATCCGGCCCTCGACAATCGGCGTGGAGAGCCGGGGCGCCTCGACATCTTCGCGACCGATACGTCGCGCCTCGACGAGCTCGTGCCGCGCTTCCTCGGCGAGCAGCCGACCGGCTTCGAGCTGGTCGACCTCTGAGCGCTGGTCACACCGTCGGAGAATCCGACGCGATGTGGGAATCCGCTGCAGGTACGCGCGGAAGATCGCTGGCGAGCCGCGTGCAATGATCGAATCGAAATGGCGCGATGGCTCCTCGTGTTGTTCACACTCGCCGCGTGCAAGGCGCGGCACATGGAAGCTCCGGACGCGCGCGCGGCGATGCCCGATGGAGACGCGGGCGCCGTCGAAGCGGCCGCGCAGGCGTGCACGATCGGCGACTTCTACTGGGAGATCGGCGACGCCGACGGCGTGATCGTCTCCGGATCGATCGGCACGACCTACGGTCGCGCCACCGAGATGGACATCGCGTCGGCGACCAAGCTCGTCTTCGGCGCGTACGTCGTCGAGAAGTACAAGGACGACCTCTCGCAGATCGACGCGCGCGCGATGCACATGACGAGCGGCTACCACTCGATGCTGTACGGGTCGTGCCTCGGCAAGACGACCGTCGACGATTGCCTGAGCACCAACAACAACGGCAAGCACACCGACGGCGACGACGACGCCTTCTATTACAACAGCGGCCACTTCCAGCACTACGCGTCCGCGGTGCTCGGCCTGGGCGCCGACGACGACGCGGCGCTCGAGGCGAAGCTCGGCATCCCGTTCTCGTCGCCGCAGCTCGCCGCCGGCGGCCACGCGAGCGCCGGCGCGTACGCCGCGTTCCTCGTGAAGATCATCAAGGGCGAGCTCGCGATCCACGATCACCTCGGCGAGGACGCCGTGTGCACGCTGCCCGGTTCGTGCCCGCGCGCGATCTACAGCCCGGCCGCGCCGTATGACTGGCACTACTCGTACGGCCACTGGATCGAAGACGACGGCGCGTTCTCGAGCCCCGGCGCCTTCGGCTTCTATCCGTGGATCGACAAGACGAAGACCTACTACGGCATCGTCGCGCGCAAGGTCGACACGCTCACGGCGTATCGCGAATCGGCCGAGTGCGGCCGCGCGATCCGCCGCGCGTTCTTCGATGAATAGACGCGATCAGACGCGCGGGCTGTCTTCGGCGCGGCGGCGCTTGATCACGTCGGTGACGGTCGACGCCTTCTTCAGCTTGTCGTTGATCGTCGAGTCGTCGATCGGATAGTCGGTGCGGAACGCGAGGCCGTCGTCGTAGAGCTCCGAGCGGGCTTCCTCGTCGTCGAGGTACGCGGCGATCTTCTTCGACCGGTGCTCGAGCTTGCGCAGGCCGTCGACCTTCGCCTCGAGCCAGCCCATCAGGTCGCCGAGCACGGTCTTGCACGTGTCGACCTCGGCGGACAGCTCGCCGAACAGCTCGGGGAAGCGATCGCGGAAGGCGGCCGCGTCTTCGTCGTTCTTCTCGCCGATGCGGCGGAGCGCGAGGCGCAGCAACAACGCATCGTCGGCGAAGCTGCCGACGGAGTCGTTGCGGTCCTTGATGTCCTTCTTCGTGACGATGTAGATGACGACGCCCGCGGCGAGCTCGCGGTCCGTTCTCGAGAGGTTCTCGTCGTCCATGGCCTCGAACGCGATTTTGAGATCGTGCGGCAGTGAGACCAGCCAGCTCTTGAACACTTGGACGAATCGCGACTCGGTGGACACGTGAATCTCGCAGACCCCCCGATTCTCACGGGGCGGCGGAAGACGGTTTGCGCCGGGCTCGTCGGCCCGACGGGTTGAGTTACCAACCATACACCAGAAATACAAGCCTGCGGACCAGCGTGGTACCTTCGTCGAGGGCCGTGGCTGCGAAGCGTTCACCGATCCTCGGCTACAACCACAACGTCCGTTTTCGGGGCGTCGTGTTCCATGTCCAGACCGAGGACTCGGGGCTCCAGAATCCCCACGTCTTCACGCACCTGTTCCACGGCGGCGTGATCCTCTCGACGCGCAAGCTGGTCTACGACCCCGACGCGTCCGAAGAAGCCGTGAAGGCGCTGATGCAGTCGCAGCACAAGGCGGTGCTGCGCGATCTGAAGAACGGATCGTTCGACGACAAGATCGATCTGTACCTCGGAGGAACCCCGGGCCTGCTCCCGCGCGGCACCGAGTCCATGAAGGACGACGCGCCCACGCCACCGCCGCCGTCGCGATCGAAGACCGCGAGCGTGCCGCCGCCGGCGCACAAGGGCCCGGCGGGCTCGATGCCCGCGATCCCGGTGCGCACGCAGCCGGGCAACCCGGTGCCGCCGCCGGTGCCCGCGCCGATCACGCGCACGACGCAGCCGCGCTCGTCGATGACGCCGCCGCCGGTCGTCTCGCGTCCGATGGCCGAGGAGGTGTCGCAGTCGGAGCGGCGCGAGGTCTCGCAGGCGTTCAAGGCGATGCAGATGCCCGAGGATCTCGACGTCGCCGAGGTCCACTCGCCGGCGCCGCCGACGACGCCGCTGCCGCAGGGCGCCGCGCCCGAGCGCCCCGGCGAGTACTCGCAACACAAGAAGCCGCGCGAGTCGGGACCGATGGCGCCGATCCCGCACGCGCGCCGCGACAGCGTGCCGCCGCCGATCGCGGGCGCGCCGAGTGGTCCGCCGCCGCGCGCCCAGCCGCCGGTCGTGCGCGCGCGTCCGCCGACGCCGGGCCCGCGCGCGCCGACGGTGCCGGGCCCGCCGCAGCCGCAGCGGTTCCCGAACATGGTGCAGCCGGGGCAGCCCGCGGTCCCGCGCGCGGTCACGCCGCCTGCGGTCGCGCGCACCGCGACGCCGGCGACGCAGCCTCCGCGCCCGCGCGCGCCGTCGGGCGGCGGCGTCGTGATGTCGAAGCCCGCGGTCATCGTCGGTGCGCCACCGAAGGTGATCGGCGGAGGGAGCGGTTCGGGGCCGGTGCCGGCGCAGCCGCGCGCCGCGGTCGCGGCCGCCGCGCCGTCGGGCCGCGTGCGAAAGGCGCGCGAGGACTCCGAAGGCGGGATGTTCGGTCAGGATCTGATCTCGGAGAAAAGCCTGGACGAGGTAATCCTGGCGTACCTGAGCGAAGACGGCAGCGAGGACTAGACTTCGTCGTGGTCTACGTCCACGGCACTCGCTGGTGCATCTGGTGTACGCGCGCGATCCGGCTCTTGGAGCGCCGCGGGATCCCGTACCAGTTCATCGACGTCGGCGGCGATCGCGAGGCGCGCGCGGCGCTGCGCGCGAAGACCGGGCGCACGACCGTCCCGCAGATCTGGATCGGCGAGCGATGGATCGGCGGCTGTACGGATCTCGAGGCGCTCGACGATCGCGGCGAGCTCGATCACTTGACCGGCGAGCAGGTCAGTCGCTGACGCGCCAGTCGGTGCCCGCCGGCGTGTCGAGCACCTCGACGCCGAGCCCGGTCAGGTCGCCGCGGATGGCGTCGGCGCG
>Ga0310811_10013825_pt1 | contig 10517 bp, 10 predicted proteins | sample YCmetagenome_FD_207642 | JGI IMG/M metagenome (GOLD analysis project Ga0310811, IMG submission 207642) | Soil microbial communities from experimental microcosm in Duke University, North Carolina, United States - YC | ecosystem: Engineered > Artificial ecosystem > Soil microcosm > Unclassified ... | reverse complement strand
CCCCCGTGGCCCAGGCGCCGGCCGCGCCCGCGCCGGCCCCGCCGGCCCCGGCGGCTCCGGCTGCCCCGGCTCCGCAGGCCCCGGCCGCTGCTTCCGCCGACGACGCGAACGGCTCGCCGTACGTGACGCCGCTGGTGCGCAAGCTGGCGTCGGAAAACGGGATCGACCTGAACTCGTTGCAGGGCACCGGTGTTGGTGGCCGCATCCGCAAGCAGGACGTGCTCGCCGCGGTCGAGGCCAAGAAGGCCCCCGCCCCGGCCCCGGCCGCCCCCGCGCCGGCCGCCGCGGCCCACGCGGCTCCGGCGGCCGCGCCCGCCGCCCCGTCGCCCGAGGCCCAGGCGCTGCGTGGCACCACGCAGAAGATGCCGCGGATCCGGCAGACCATCGCCAAGCGCATGGTGGAGTCGCTGCAGATCTCCGCGCAGCTCACCACCGTGATCGAGGTCGACATCACCCGGATCGCGCGGCTGCGGGACCGGGCCAAGCGCGGCTTCGAGGCGCGGGAGGGCGTGAAGCTGTCCTTCCTGCCGTTCTTCGCCAAGGCGGCGGTCGAGGCGCTCAAGCAGCACCCGCAGGTCAACGCCTCCATCAACGACGAGACGATGGAGGTCACCTACCACGGCGCCGAGCACCTGGGCATCGCCGTGGACGCGCCGCGCGGCCTGATGGTGCCGGTGATCCACAACGCCGGCGACCTCAACATCGCCGGCATCGCCCGCAAGATCGCCGATCTTGCCGAGCGCACCCGCAACAACAAGATCAAGCCGGACGAGCTGTCGGGCGGCACCTTCACGCTGACCAACACCGGCAGCCGGGGCGCCCTGTTCGACACGCCGATCCTGAACCAGCCGCAGGTCGGCATGCTCGGCACCGGCGCGGTCGTGAAGCGCCCGGTCGTGGTGGCCGACGAGGCCGGCGGCGACACCATCGCCATCCGGTCCATGGTCTACCTGGCCCTGTCCTACGACCACCGCCTGGTGGACGGCGCGGACGCGGCCCGCTTCCTCACCACGATCAAGCACCGTCTCGAGGAAGGCGCCTTCGAGGCCGACCTCGGTCTCTGAGGCAAACAGCTGAAAGGGCTGCCCCGGCGCACACCGGGGCAGCCCTTTCGCTTACCCCGGTGCTGCGGCGCGGCGGTGCGCGAGGGACGATTCATGCATGCGCGTCGTGGTCGCCGGGTCGTCCGGCTTGATCGGTTCCGCCCTGCTCCCGGTGCTGCGGCACGCCGGACACGAGGTGCTGCGGCTGGTGCGCCGGCCAGCGGCGGCGCGGGACGAGCGCAGCTGGGACCCGCCGGCCGGCCGGATCCAGAACGGCACGCTGGACGGTGTGGACGCGGTGCTCAACCTGTGCGGGGCAGGCATCGGTGACAAGCGCTGGAGCCAGGCCCGCAAGCAGACCCTGCTGGACTCCCGGGTGGAGCCGACGGAGGTGCTGGCGGCGGCGGTGGCCGAGCACAAGATCCCGGTGCTGGTGAACGCGTCGGCGGTCGGCTTCTACGGCGACACCGGCGACCGCGAGGTGGACGAGTCGGGGCCGAAGGGCCAGGGTTTCCTGGCCGACCTGGTGCACGAGTGGGAGTCGGCGACCCGGCCGGCGGCCGACGCCGGGGCCCGGGTGGTGCTGCTGCGCACCGGCCTGGTGTTCGCCGAGTCCGGTGGCCTGCTGGGCAGGTTGAAACCGTTGGTGCAGTTCATGTTGGGCGGCAAACTGGGCGACGGCCGCCAGTACTGGCCGTGGATCTCGCTGGACGACGAGCTGGCGGCGATCCGGTTCGTGCTGGAACACGAGGACATCTCGGGTCCGGTCAACCTGTGCGCGCCGGAGCAGCTGACCAACGCCGAGCTCACCAAGACGCTGGGCGAGGTGATGGGCCGGCCGACGCCGTGGACCGTGCCGGGCTTCGCGCTGCGGGCGGTGCTGGGCGAGTTCGCCGACGAGGGCGTGCTGATCGGTCAGCGCGCGACGCCGAAGGCGCTGCTGGACCACGGTTTCCGGTTCCAGCACGAGACGCTGGCCACAGCCCTTCCGGAAGTGCTCGCCCAGCGGGCGTAAAGTCGCTGTGTGACGACGATTTCCTGCCGTGCCACGGCCGATCCCGTGCAGGTGCGGCCGCTGGGCATCATTGACTACGCGGACGCCTGGGAGCTACAGCGGGAGGTGCTCAACGCCCGCGCGGACGGCACCGGTCCGGACACGCTGCTGCTGCTGGAGCATCCGTCGGTCTACACCGCCGGCAAGCGCACCGAGCCCGCGGACCGGCCGCAGGACGGCACGCCGGTGATCGACGTCGACCGCGGTGGCAAGATCACCTGGCACGGCCCGGGCCAGCTGGTCGGCTACCCGATCGTCAAGCTCAGCGACCCCGTCGACGTCGTGGACTACGTGCGGCGCATCGAGCAGGCCCTTATCCACGTCTGCGACGCGTTCGGCCTGGCCACCGGCCGGGTCGAGGGCCGAAGCGGCGTGTGGCTGGCCGCCGACGGCGACCGCCCCGAGCGCAAGATCGCCGCCATCGGCATCCGGGTCCAGCGCGGCGTCACCATGCACGGCCTGGAGATCAACTGCAACGCCGACCTCGGCGCCTTCGGCAAGATCATCCCGTGCGGCATCCGCGACGCCGGCGTCACCTCGCTCAGCGCCGAACTGGGCCGGGACGTCACCGTCGCCGAGGTCCAGCCGCTGGTGCAGGCCGCCGTGCTGGCCGCCATCGAGGGCACCCTGCCGGTGACCGTCCGCGACATCGACCGGACCGCCCCTTCCGCCGCCGGCGTGACGTTCTCCCTGTCTTCGTAGCGAACAGCTGACACCACCCCCCTTCTCTGATATTCCGTAACTACGGAAATACGGAAGAGGGGGTTCCATGTTGTCCAAGAGAAGCGTGTTGGCCAGGAGAAGCGTGCTGGCCGGTGCCGCGGCGGTCGTGGCGGTGCCGTTGCTGATGCCGGCCCGCGCCATGGCCGACGAGCCGACCACCGACTGGATTCAGTGGCTGGCCCAGCGCCGTGACCACGTCAGCCTGTACGCCGACGACGGCCGGGGTCGACGGTTGGCGCTGCGGCCCAACCACCAGGTGCCGATGGCCTCGGCGTACAAGGCGATCCACGCCGCGACGTTCGCCGGCAGCGGCATCAACCCGCAGCGCCAGATCAAGATCCGTGATTGGGAGGCGCACTACCTGCCCGGCTTGGACGGCGGCGCGCACCTGTACTCGCTGGCCATGCTGGGCATCCCGGCCGAGGGCTGGTACGCCAAGGACCCGGACCAGCTGGTGCCACTGGACTGGGTGGTGCAGGCGATGATCATCCAGAGCGACAACGCGGCCGCCGACTACCTGCACGACCTGCTCGGCGCGCGGGCGCTGCAACGAACCGCGGCCTGCGGGGGCTGGCCGCACGCCGAGGTGGCGACCGAGCTCGGCGACATGCTGCGGATCTGGTGGCCCGGCACCAGCGACGAGCTGTCCGCGCGGTTCGTGGCCGACGCGTCGTTCAAGCAGGCGGCGCTGGCCAAGTTGGCCGAGTTGCCGAGCATTGACGCGCAGTTGGCCTGGACCCGAACCACCCACCGCGGCAGCGCCGCCGACCTGGCCTCGCTGCATCGGTCCATCGCCACCCAACGCATCCCCGGCCGCCACTACCTGGAGCTGGCCTACGCACCGCTGGTCGGTCAGGGCGAGTTGGGCATCGGCTACAAGGGGGGCTCGCTGCCCGGTGTGGTCACCATCGGCTTTTCGCTCCGCCGCGCCGACGGCACCACCGGCAGCACCGCGGTGCTCGTCGAGAACCTGGGCTGGGACGACTTCACCGCGCTCAGCAACTCCGCCGAGTTCGTCAACGGCGTCTGTCTCGGTTTGCTGCGCGACCCGGCGACCTGGCAGCGGGTCGCGCGCGAGGTCGTGCATGCTTGACGACCGTGTCTGACTACGACGATCGGATCGCCGACCTCGAACGCCGCGTCGCCGCCCTCGAAGGCAAGGCCGCGACGCCCGAGCCACTGGCCGCCGGCATCATCGGCTACCAGGGCGAGGTGGAGTTCGGCGCTCCGCTGTCGTGGCAGATCCGGGTCGGCGCCGGCGGCACGCTGCAACTGCCGGACGGCCCGCGCGTGGACGTGCTCGCCGCGCTGGGCCATCCAGTCCGCGCGGCCATCGTCCGCCACCTGATCGCCAACGGTGCGCAGCCCGCGCCCGCCCTGTCCGAGGCCGCCGGGCTGCGCTCCACCGGCCAGCTCTACCACCACCTGAAGTCCCTGGTCGCAGCCAGGGTGGTGGAGCAGGACAGCCGCGGCAGCTACCGGGTGCCGTCGACCGCCGTCATTCCCCTGCTGGTGATGCTCACCGCCGCGTCCGATGTCGCCGGACAGCTCCGCTGACCTGCCTCAAGGCATGGCTCAGTGCTGCCGGCGCACAGCACCGGCACAGAAACTGGCTCACGCGAGCCACCGCCCGAACCACTTCCAGCGCCAACCACACTGACCTGCCTCAACCCACGATCCGGCCTGCTGGTGAGCAGGACCGGCACCGGAAATGGCTCACGTGAGCCACCGCCCGAACCACTTCCGGTGCCGACCGCGCTGACCTGCCTCAATCCACGGGTCGGTGTGCTGGTGCGTGGGACTGACGCAGGAAATGGCTCAAGTGAGCCGCTGCGCGAGCCGGTTCCTCGGCGGGGTACAGGTGGCCGGCACCTGGTTCCACGATCAGGGCCGCGTCGCGGATCCCGGTTGCCAACTTGGTCACGGCGTCGACGGGTGCGATGCCGTCGCGAGTGCCGGTCACGAGCAGGGTTGGGACGGCGACCTGCGCGGCCAGGTCGGCGAAGGTGGTGTCGAAGTAGCTCAAGAAGGCCTCGGTCATGGCCCGCACGCTGGCGTTGCGGTAGTTCTCGTAGTCCATGTCGAGCAGCCACCGCCTCCGAGCCTTGTCCTTGGTGACGATGACGAAGGCGTCGGCCAGGTAGACGGCGGGCTTGCTGCAGAGCCAGAAGCGGGCGGCTCGCTCGGGTAGGCGAGCGCCGATGCGGTAGTAGAGCTTGCCCAGCCACGCGGTCGGGCCCGTTGCCTCGGAGACGGGGTTGAACAGGCACAAGCCGTCGAGGGCGGCCCCGTAGCGCGCGGCGTAGACGAGGGCGATGGACGCGCCCAGGGAGTGGCCGGCGAGCACGAAGCGGTCCAAGCCCAGCGACAGGCGCAGCCGCTCGATCTCGGCGGCGTAGTTCTCCAAGGTGTGCGGCACGGCCAGCGGCGGCGACGCGCCGTAGCCCGGCAGGTCCGGCACGACCACGTCGACATCGTCGAGCGCGTCGGCCAGTTCCCGCAGGCCACGGCGGTCGCCGCCGAGCCCGTGCAGCAGAAGTACGGTCACGCGCGCCACTGGGCCGCGACCTCGGCGGCGAACAGGTCCAGGTGCTCGAGGTCGGACAGGTCGAGCAGCTGGAGGTAGATCCGGTTGGTGCCGGTGCCCTCGTGCCAGGCGCCGACGCGGTCCAGCACCTGGGCCGGGGTGCCGCAGAAGCCGTTGAGCGACAGCTCCTCGACGTCACGGCCGATGGCGGCGGCGCGCCGGGCCACCTCGGCGTCGTCCCGGCCGACGACCACGGGATGCGCCACCGACAGGGTGATCGTCGACGGGTCGCGGCCGATGACCTCGCAGGCCGCCCGGACCCGGTCGAACTGGGCGGCCGAGTCAGCGATGGAGGAGAAGCCGATGTTGAACTCGTCGGCGAACCGCGCGGCCAGCCGCGGCGTCCGCTTGGCGCCGTGGCCGCCGATCAGGATCGGCGGCCGCGGGCTCTGCACCGGCTTGGGCAGCGCCGGCGAGTCGGTCAGCTGGTAGTGCTTGCCGGCGAACGAGTAGGTCTGCCCGGCCGGCGTGCCCCACAGGCCGGCGATGATCTCCACCTGCTCCTCGTACCGGTCGAAGCGCTCGGCCAGGCCCGGGAACGGGATCCCGTACGCGGTGTGCTCGGCCTCGAACCAGCCGCTGCCGATGCCCAGCTCGACCCGGCCGCCGGACATCTGGTCGACCTGCGCCACCGAGATGGCCAGCGGCCCGGGGTGACGGAAGGTGATCGGGCTCATCAGCGTGCCCAGCCGCAGCCGGGAGGTCTCGCGGGCCAGGCCGGCCAGCGTGATCCAGGCGTCGGTCGGGCCGGGCAGGCCGTCGGCCGAGCCCATCTTCAGATAGTGGTCGGAACGGAAAAAGGCGTCGTAACCGGCATCTTCGGCGGCCTTGGCCACGCGCAGCAGGTCGTCGTAGGTCGCCCCTTGCTGGGGCTCGGTGAAGATCCGAAAGTCCACCAGCACAACGTAGCCACCGGCCGCCAGTGGAGCCGTTCGGCACTAATGAATCCATCAGACATTGCCCGCTGCCCCCGTCACGGACATAGGGTCATCGGTGACGCCGCGTGCTGTTGCCAGCCAAATACCGCCGAGAACCGGGTGATCAGCATGGAGTTGCGCCAGTTGACGCACTTTGTCGCCGTAGCGGAGGAGTGCCACTTCACCAGGGCCGCACGGAGACTGCACATCGCGCAGTCCAGCCTTTCCGCATCGATCCAGACGCTCGAGCGCGAGCTCGGCGCCCAGCTGTTCGTCCGGGACAAGCGCCAGGTCCGCCTGACCGACGCCGGCCGGGCCCTGCTGGTGGAGGCCCGCCGCGCGCTCAGCACGGTGACCGCCGCCCGCGAAGCCGTGGCCGCTGTGCAGGGCGGGCTGCGCGGCCGGGTCAGCGTCGGTCTGTCCCGGGCCGTCGACCACGGGCACCTGATGGCGGCGCTCGGTCGCTTCCACCGGGCGCACCCCGATGTGGAGGTGGTGCTCAGCCACGACTCCTCGGCTCGGCTGCTCGACCAGGTCCGGGATGGGAGGCTGGACCTGGCCCTGCTGCTGACGCCCGCGAACCGCCTGCCCGGCGGTGACGGGGTGACCGTCGCGCCGGTGCGACCGGAACGGCCGGTGGTGGCCTGCGGGCCGGATCACCGGTTCGCCCAGCGCAACGCGGTCGGCCTGGCCGAGTTGCGGGCCGAGACGCTGGTCGAGTTCCCGGGCGGCGGCAACGAGTTCGGCGGCAAGGTCGCGTTCCATGCCGACGACGTGCAGACCATGTTGGACGTCGTCGCAGCCGGGCTGGCGGTGGCGGTGCTGCCGCGCACCACGGCCCGCGGCCGGGTCGGCGTGCGGTTCGTGGAGTTGCAGGGCGAGGCGCCGGCGTGGGAACTGATGCTCGCGCACCCGGAGCGGTCCAACGCCGCGGCCGGCGCCCTGTTGGCCGCGCTGCTGGCTAGTGGCGACGACGCCGTGACGGTCGATCGGCCGGTTCCGCCGTCGGCGCGCCAGCACCTGCTGCTGCCGGTCGGCGCAGTCCGCTGATCACCTTCGTGATCGACCAGGCCACTTCCTCACTGGCCTTACGCGGGTCGGCGGCGCCGGCGATCATGCTGGCGCCGGCCGACAGCGCGCCGTAGAGCAGCCGGGTCATCACCTCGACCGGCACCTCCTCGATCTCGCCCGCCTCGACCAGGGCCTGCACCGACGCGCGGATCACGCTGAAGCTGTAGTGCTCCTCGGCCTCGCGCCAGCGGGCCCAGCCCATCACCACGGGGCCCTCGTGCACCACGATCCGCTGGAACGCGGGGTCGAGGCAGACGCGCACGTAGGCGCGCAGGCCGGCCATGGCCGTCTCCCACGGGTGGCCGGGGCCGGTGACGATCTCGCCGAGGCGGCGCATCGCCTTCGTCTCCACGATGTCGAAAGCCGCCTCGAACAGCGCCTGCTTGCCACTGAAGTGGTGGTAGAGCGCGCCTTTGGTGACGCGGGCGCGCTTGGCCACCTCGTCCAGCGAGGTGCCGGCGTAACCCCGTTTGGTGAACAGCTCGACAGCACTGTCCACCAGGGCGTCCCTGGTGGATTCCGAATATTCGAGCCGCCTCGACCGCGCTGTCGCCACGCTCACAACTGTATCCACATACCGCTGGTACGTACCCGTGGTATGGTCGTCGTGTCGGACATACCGCGAGTATGCCGAAGACCGGAGGTACGACGATGAGTTGGAACGACTACTACCGTCGCCGGGACGTCATCGACGCCGTACTGGCCACCACCGGCACGATCGAGGACGCCTTCACCCAGGTGCCCGACGCTGCCGCCGTGTTCGCCGACACCGACGAGCTGCTGCTGGCTCTGGACCACAAGTGGACCCGCGCGCTGACCGCCCACATCGGGCTGGCGCTGTCGGACACCGAGCGCGACCGGGTCGACGCCGTCTCCGCCGCGTGGCGCCGCGCCGTCGCGGACAACCCCACTCTTAGGCGTTTGCTCGACGAGAACTCGAACGGCGTGCTGGCCGACGCGGCCGCCCGTGAGCACCGGATGCTCGCGCTGGCCGCAGGGCTGGCCGAGTTCACCGAGCCCAACGAGGTTCTGGAGCGCGTCGGCGGCGCTTTCGCCGCGCTGCTGCGTGGCCGGGTGCCTGCCGCTGCGTGACCCCGGCCACTACTGCCGGAAGCGTAAGGTGAGCGTGTGACAGAGGTCGTCCCCGAGGGCCGCAAGCTGCTGCGTCTCGAAGTGCGCAACAGCCAGACCCCTATCGAGAAGAAGCCGTCCTGGATCAAGACCCGGGCCCGCATGGGCCCCGAGTACCAGGAGCTCAAGGGGCTGGTCCGCCGCGAGGGCCTGCACACCGTGTGCGAGGAAGCCGGCTGTCCCAACATCTACGAGTGCTGGGAAGACCGGGAGGCCACCTTCCTGATCGGTGGCGACCAGTGCACCCGGCGGTGCGACTTCTGCCAGATCGACACCGGCAAGCCCGCCGAGTTCGACCGCGAGGAGCCGCGCCGGGTGGCGGAGTCCGTGCAGGCCATGGGACTGCGCTACTCCACCGTGACCGGTGTCGCCCGTGACGACCTGCCCGACGGCGGGGCCTGGCTGTACGCCGAGACCGTGCGGCAGATCCACGCCATGAACCCCGGCACCGGCGTCGAGCTGCTGATTCCCGACTTCAACGCGGAGCCCGACCAGCTGGCCGAGGTGTTCTCCTCCCGGCCCGAGGTGCTCGCGCACAACCTGGAGACCGTGCCGCGCATCTTCAAGCGCATCCGGCCGGCCTTCCGCTACGAGCGGTCGCTCGAGGTGATCACCAAGGCGCGGGAGGCCGGCCTGGTCACCAAGTCCAACCTCATCCTCGGCATGGGCGAGACTCCCGAGGAGGTGACCGAGGCGCTGCACGACCTGCACGAGGCCGGGTGCGAGATCATCACCATCACCCAGTACCTGCGGCCCAGCGTCCGACACCACCCGATCGAGCGCTGGGTCAAGCCCGAGGAGTTCGTCGCCCACTCCGCCGACGCCGAGAAGATCGGTTTCTCCGGCGTGATGGCCGGGCCGCTGGTCCGCTCCTCCTACCGCGCCGGCCGGCTCTACGCCACCGCCGTGCACAAGCGCGGCGAGCAGCTGCCGGCCAACCTCGAGCACCTGCTCCAGGCCGGCTCCGCTGCCCAGGAGGCCAGCACCCTGCTGGCGCCCCGCTAGGTTTCCGCCGCCCGACGAGCCCGGTCGTTCGACCGGGCTCGTCGGCGTTTTCAGCGGTAGCCGGTGAACGTGTAGAAGGGGTAGTCGACCGTCATTCCGCCGTCCTCGTGCAGGTGCAGGCGGATGTCGGGGTCGTCGGCGCAGATGAGCGTGGTCTCGTCCAGCCGACGCAACGGGCGGACCTTGCGGGCGAACTTCAGCGCGAGGCCGTCCTCGGCGACGAGCTCGGCGACGTTGTCGTGGTCGCGGTAGACGCCGGCCAGCTCGACCGGCATCGGTCCGGCCGGCGGGACGGACGGTTTCGGCCGGCCGAGGAACTTCTCGGCCAGGTCGAGGACCACCTGGTAGATGGTCAGGCCCTTGCGGTTGCCGAGCAGGACGATGCTGAGGTCCTCGTCGGGGAACCGGGCGTAGAGATCGGCGAAGCCGTCAAGACCGCCGGCGTGCGCGGCGTACGGCGTGCCCCGGTAGTCGCCGAGGATCCAGCCGAAGCCGTACTTGGTGGCACGGCCCGAAGTCAGGACCCCAGGAGTCCGCGACGCGAGGTCGAACTCGTGTCCCTTGAGAAACCGGTCGTACCGCACCATGTCGTCGAGGGTGCTGAGCAGCGCGCCGGCCGCGCCGGTGACGGTGGCGCTGCACATCGGCTCCGCGGCGACCTTGTCGTCGGCCACGACGTAGCCGCGGGCGCGACGCGGAATGACCGCGCCGTCGTCCAACATCCGGCTGTCGGTCATGCCGGCCGGACGGAACACGTGCTCGGCGACAGCTTCGCCGTAGGACGAGCCGGTGACGGCCTCGATGATCAGGCCCAGCAGCCAATAACCGGTGTTGCTGTACGCGTACCGCGAGCCGGGCGGGAAGTCGAGCGGCAGATCGACGAAATAGGCGAGCGCCTCGTCGCTGGTGTGCGACAGGAAACGCCGCTCGCGGAACTCGGGGATCAGCATCTGTTCGGGAATGCCCGAGGTGTGGTTGAGCAGCTG
>Ga0310811_10013824_pt1 | contig 10517 bp, 12 predicted proteins | sample YCmetagenome_FD_207642 | JGI IMG/M metagenome (GOLD analysis project Ga0310811, IMG submission 207642) | Soil microbial communities from experimental microcosm in Duke University, North Carolina, United States - YC | ecosystem: Engineered > Artificial ecosystem > Soil microcosm > Unclassified ... | reverse complement strand
TGTCGGCAAAGCCCGAGCCGTAGAGCTTGAGCAGCAGATCGCCGTACTGTGAGTGGGTGTAGTCGTCCCAGCCAAGACCGTAATCACGGAAGGTGAAGGCGGCGATGATCGCCACGATCACCAGAACTAGAACAGCCACGCGGTCGGCCGAATGGGCTGCCGGCCGCGTGGCCATGTTTGCAACGGGCCGAATGTTACTTGGTCGCAGCGGTGAACATTTCTTCGACGTGTTCCCAGTTCACCAGGTGATCCAGGAACGCCTTGAGGTAGTCCGGCCGGCGATTGCGATAGTCGATGTAGTAAGAGTGCTCCCAGACGTCGCAGCCGAGCACCGGCGTCGCACCGTGCACCAGCGGATTTTCGCCGTTCGGGGTCTTCATGACGGTGAGCTTGCCGTCCTTGACCGCCAGCCAGCACCAGCCGGAACCGAATTGGGTCACGCCAGCATTGGTGAAGTCTTCGCGCATCTTGGCGACGCCGCCGAGATCGGAATCGATCGCCGCCTTGAGCTTGGCCGGGATCTTGTCGCCGCCGCCGTTCGGCTTCATCCACTGCCAGAAATGGACATGGTTGTAGTGCTGACCGGCATTGTTGAAGAGGCCGGCGTTCTTGCCAAAGGATTGCTTGACGATTTCCTCGAGGGATTTGCCCTCCAGCCCGCTGCCTTCCAAGAGCTTGTTGCCATTGTCGACATAAGCCTTGTGGTGCTTGTCGTGGTGATATTCGAGCGTCTCGCGCGACATGTAAGGCGCCAGCGCTTCATAGGCGTAGGGCAGGTCGGGCAGCTTGAACGACATCAGGTCCTCCTCGAACCACAAACAGTGAGTGCGGAATAAACAAGCCTCGGGGTGAAACCGGCAACGAGCCAGACGAGTTCCTCGGTTACGTTAATTAGGCCCTGGCGCGAGCCGGAGCAACGGTCAGACGCGTTTTCGGGGCCGCCTGAGCGGGGCGGGCGGTGCGCACAAAGGTCATCGGGAGCGCTATTCTGATCAGGATTAAGGAAGTGTGAGGGCGTTTGCTGGTAGTTTAGGAATAATAGTTGCTATACTGCCTGAAAAGGGCGAAAATTCTTCGTCCGTTGAATGGTTTAGCTGGTAAATTGGGAGCAATGGTAGGCTCCCGCCGTTCCAAGATGAGGATCGCGTCTATGTCGATTCTGTTGTTCATCGTCGGCGTCATTGCTTTCGTCGGCGGCGCTGTCTTGGCGGGGTTTGGCGTCCCCATCAGCGAGTTCAGCTTTGGCAACACACTGATCGCCTCAGGCGCGACCGTCGGCATTGGCGGTCTCATCCTGATCGGATTGGGCGCGGTCGTCTCGCAGCTCAAGCGCATCGCCGAGGGTTTGGCCGCACCGATGGCTGAGCGCACCATCCAGCCGGCCGAACCCTTCGAATCCGTGCCGCCACCCGCGCCGGCGCCAATCCCGACACCCTCACCAATGGCAGGGCGACCAAAACCGGCGGCAGCCCCGGAAGGCGGACGCTTTCCGTTCCCCACCCGGCGGAAGCGCGAAGCGGCAGTGAAGGACCGTGAACCTGCCGAGCCAGAACTGCCGCGCTTGGGCGAGCCAGTCGCTGAACCCTCCGTGACGCCCAGCCTGCGCAATCCGGACGTGCCTCCTGTGGCGGTGGATGAGGATGTTTCTCTCTCTCCACACGAACAACTGGCCACAGGCCCGCGCGATCTCGACGACACGGCCGAAGCCGACTCGACAGAGGAGAATGTTGGCGTTTCGGCAATGCGGCGCGGCCCCATTCGAGAGAGCGGCTGGCGGTCTGGCCCGCCGCCGGTGACGCCGGCGCCGAGCCGCCGGTCGACCAATTTCGATACCATGTGGCCAGCCGAGGGGCGCCCACCGCGCGGTCCGGCGCCCGCTGAGCTGGACGCGGACGCCATTCCCGAGGTCAAACCGGAACCCTTGCTCGAGCCGGAGCTTCCGGCGGAGCCTACGCTCGATATGCCGTCCGAGGAGCCCAAGGCCGAACGGGCGCCGGCCGCCGCGCCTTCCGAAGGCGAACAGCGGCGGAGTGTCGAGGTGCTGAAGTCGGGCGTCGTCGACGGGATGGGTTATACGCTCTACGTGGACGGCTCGATCGAGGCGGAGCTGCCGCAGGGCACGCTGCGCTTTGCGTCAATCAACGAGCTGCGCGCGCATCTCGAGAAAAACTCATAGGTGAAGCCCGATCTCTCCTCACGGGCCTCGCGCCGCTGAGGCCGGGAGCGAGGGCCGGCGCGCCGGCGCTGTGCGCGGAATTCCTGCAGCGGCTGCACATATTTGCAGCCAGATCGGAACAGACAAAGTCAAAGTCTAGTGCCAGTTCCGGCTCGTGTTCTTCTTGGCGGGACTGTGGAATGGCCAGTAAAGTGCAAATATAGTTACGTTAGTAATTGCGCGCTGGCGCTTAGCGGATATCATATTTGGGCGATTCATTCCCTTCGACCGCCGCGGGCTCACCGCTCAGGCGGCCGGTGCGATGGCAGGGCAGCTTCGATGAGCGACAGGGTGGTCAACGGCAGCTACATAGAGCTCACGGCGGAAATCGTGTCTGCTTACGTGAGCAACAATACTGTCGCGGCCGCCGACATTCCGGGGCTGATCAACCAAGTCCATGCCGCGCTTACACGCGTCTCTGGCAGTCCGGCCGAGACCCCGAGCGAACCGCTCAAGCCGGCAGTGTCGTTGAAGAAGTCAGTCACGCCGGAATACATCGTCTGTCTCGAGGACGGAAAGAAGTTCAAGTCGCTCAAGCGGCATTTGCGCACGCAATACAACATGACGCCGGAGCAATATCGTGAGAAATGGGGCCTGAACCCCGATTATCCGATGGTGGCACCCAATTATGCCGCCGCGCGATCAGAACTTGCCAAACAGATGGGCCTTGGCCAGCAGCGTCGCCGCCGCTTCAAGTAATTGCGGCCGTCCAAGGCGACGGCAATCTTTCAGAACTGGCGTCTTGTCCCGCTGCCGAAGTTGTCTTGGCCATTTTCGGCCGATGACAGCGACGCGCCCGTATCGAGAAGATCAGTATATATTCCTATATAAATGCAGTGCTCAAATAGACCGTTTTCCTGAAAACTGAGAATCCGCATGGGATTTCAGGCGCTTACCGAAACGAAAAGAATTTATCCCCGCCTTTGAAACCTCGACGATAATGTAGGTATAAAGTCCTACTATCCGAGGCGCCGATGATCCTGCTGCAAGCTCTGCCGAAACCGCGGCCGTGCCGCTGCAAGCCGCCGCTGCGCGAGGCCTATGGCCAGATCTGCTGGCTGATGGAGGAAGTGGTGGCTGCCAAGTTTGCCGTGCCGGTCGCCGAATTGCGTCGGCCCTCGCGGCGGTCCGCCGACGTGGCCTTCGCGCGGCAGACGGCGATGTATCTCGCTTATGCAGTCTTTGGGCTCAATCACAACCAGGTCGGCAGGTTGTTTCGCCGCGACCGGACGACGGCGCGGCACGCCTGCAGGCTGATCGAACGGCGGCGAGACGACGCGGCCTTCGATCGCGTGCTGCAATCGCTCGAAAGAGCTTGTGCCGAAATAGGCCGCGATGAGCGCGAGGTGCATTCATGAGCGCGCCTTCGCGTCGCGAGCGGTTGCCGGAGACGGCGGAGCCGCAGATCGGCGAATTCCGCGCTCGGCATATGACGCTGGCCGAGACCCAGATCGCGACTGACCTCGGCCGCAGCATGGTGACGGTGGACGAGGGCGAGAGCCCGCTGGTGTGGCTCGCGCGCCGGCGAGGCCGCGACGGGCGCGCCATGATTGCGCCCTATCAACTGTTGGCGGGTGAGCGGCTGCGTTCCGACTTCACGCGGGCCAATATGATGCCGCGCACGACCTCGAATTGGGACAGCCCCCTGTCGACGCAGCGCCGAGCGGGGGGAGGCGGCGGCGTCGCCACCGAGGCCGCGGTGGCGGCGCGCCAGAGGGTGCGCCAGGCGCTCGACGCGGCGGGACCAGAGTTTTCCGGCCTTCTGCTCGACGTCTGCTGCTTCCTCAAGAGGCTCGAGGATGTCGAGCGCGAGCGGCTGTGGCCCACGCGGTCAGCCAAGGTCGTTCTGCAACTCGCGCTCGACCGGCTGGCGCGTTACTACGGCTATGCTGCGGAAACCCGTGGCCGGAAGGCGCCGGTGCGCACGTGGCTCGCCGAGGACGCGGAGTTCAGCGTGGATGGTGAATGTTTTACGCGGGGGCGAGCGCCACGGCGGCGTCGTTGCGGATGCGCTCGACCATCGAGCGCAAGCCGTTTGAGCGCTGCGGCGTGAGGTTCTCACGCAGGCCGAGCTGGTCGAACACTCCGACGGCGTCGGTGTCGAGGATCTCGCGGGCACTCTTGTCCGAGTAGAGCGCGAAGAGGATTGCGATCAGCCCGCGCACGATGTGCGCGTCGCTATCGCCGTCGAAGTGAAGCGTCGGGCCCTGCGCGCCGTCCGGTCTGACGGTGGTCACCAGCCACACCTGGCTGGCGCAGCCGCGCACTTTGTTGGCCTCGACGTGATCCGCTTCAGGCAGCGGCGACAGCGCGCGGCCGAGCTCGATCACATAGCGGTAGCGGTCGTCCCACTCATCGAGGAGGGAAAAATTCTCTACGATCTCGTCAATGCCGGTCATCGGTCCGCGCTGCGCTGGTCCCAGGATACGGGGGCGTTTGCCCCGCCATCCCAGATATATAGGCTCGGCTGCGCGGATGACCAAAAACTTCAGGTGCGGAGGTGGCGCCTCCGCGAACAGGACTGAAAGCCCCGTTACGCCGACGGGCGGCCGGCGCGGGCCTCGCGCCGCGGCGGCAGCGGAACCGGCGCGTGCCACGCCGGCTGCAGGTCCGAAGCCGTCAGCGAGCTGTTGCCGGCGCCGGAGACCGGCACCAACTTCGCTGCGGTCTTTTCGCCGCTGTTGCCGGCCGGCTCGCTCAGCCGCGCGCTAATGAACTGGTAGAGCGTGCGTGCGCCCGCTTCGGCCTTGTGGCCGAGCGCGACTATTAGATTGCCGCCAACCTGGCAGGCGTCCGGCTGGCGATCGCAGAAGCCGCGCGCATCGGTCACCGCAGCGCTGGCCAGCGTGACCGCCTGCTTCGCGTCGATCTGCCGATCCGGATCGCTCGATTGCGACCCACCGCTCGGCAACAGCACGCAAACGACGCACAACCAGAACGCCATTCGCAAGAGAAAGAACATGACGCCACCCAATCGATCCCCGACGGCCTTTATGCCGCCTTTGAACTAAACCCTAGCAGACGGGCCTGAAGCTGTCGTTGGCGTCGAAACGAGGGTTTTCAGCAAAGTCGACACGCATTTGATTAAACTTTTAGCGGTCGCGGCCGCCCGCGACGACGTGGTCGTCCGCGCAGCCATGGTTAGTGTGCGGTTAGTGTTGCGGTCAGCGCACACCCACAAGCTGCAGCGCGGCAACAGAATGTTCACCATCCGCGTCAAATAGCGGGTGAAAGTCGTCCCGAAACGGAGCAACTCGCCGGTAAAACGCCCGCATGGGCTTGCGCCCTTAGCGTTCGCTTAAGTCGGCACGGCCTAGATTTTTTTCCGAAGAAGGGGCGCGTCTCTCGGGCGCACAAGTGGACAGGGATCGTGGGCTTCCTCACACCGGTGTGGAACTATGTCGATGCTTTGGTGCATCCGGCGGCGCGGCAGGACGCCCTTACCGCGGCGCGCCATCGCGCCTTCATCGCGCCGCGTCTGATCGGTAGCTTTGTCGCGCTTGCGAGCTTTCCGGTTTATCTCGCGTTTCGCGGCGTGCCGAGCATCCTCGAAGTCGGCGTCTTCGGCTGGCTGGTTGCTCCGATCTTGATCGCTTACTTTCTCTCGCGGACCGGTCGCTATGAGAGCGCGCACGTACTCTCATCGCTCTCATTGACCGGATTGGTCACGGTCGTCGCCTGGTGCACCGGCGGAATCGGTTCTTTCGCCGCGATCTGGCTCGTCGTTGTGCCGCTGGAGGCCGCACTGTCGGCCTCGCGCCGCGTTGTCGCGCTCGCCTCGACCCTTGCTTTGTTGGCGGCCGGGCTTCTCCTCGTCTTGAGCGCCTGTGATCTCTTGCCGCCGGCCATCGCGATCGCCCGAGAACACGGCGCGCTGGTCGCACTTGGCATCATCTCGGCCGCGCTCTACGCGACAGGCCTTGCGCTCGGCGCTGAGCAACTCGCGCGTACGAGCTTCTGGCTGCTCTATGCCGAGGAAGACCGCTATCGCCTGCTCGCACGCAACATGACGGACGTCATCACGCGCCATGGCCGCAACGGCGCCGTGCTGTTCGCGTCTCCCGCCGCCGAGTCGCTGTTCGGCGCGCGCGTGAGCGAACTTTCCGGACACGGGCTTTTCGATCGCGTGCATGTCGCCGACCGGCCGGCCTATCTCACCGCGCTCGCCGATGCTGCGGCACTGGAAGACACGCGGTCGGTCGAATTCCGTATCCGCCGCGGCGGCGAAGCGGATGGGCATGGCGGCCAGTTCGTCTGGGTGGAAATGCGCTGCCAGCCACTCGACCGCGCCGGCAAGGCCGCGACCGCCGACGAGCGGGAAGTCGTGGCCGTGCTGCGCGATGTGAGCGAGCGCAAGACCAATGAACGCGCGATCGAGATCGCGCGCGCCGAGAGCGAACGCGCGAGTGCCGCGAAGAGCCGTTTCCTGGCCACGATGAGCCATGAATTGCGCACCCCGCTCAACGCCATCATCGGCTTCTCGGAAATGCTCGCAAACGAAGAGCTGTCGTTCGACGCCGCACGCAAGCTCGAATATGCAAAACTGATCAACGAATCTGGACGGCATCTGCTGTCGGTGGTCAACGGGATCCTCGACATGTCGAAAATGGAGACCGGCAACTTCGAGATCACGCCGGAACCCTTTGCGCCGGCGCCTGCGATGATGAGCTGCTGCGATCTCCTCGCACTGAAGGCGCGCGACTGCGGCGTCGCCATCAAGACGCGCATCGGCATGAACCTGCCGGAAGTCGTCGCCGATCGCCGCGCCTTCAATCAGATCCTCATCAACCTCATTTCCAACGCCATCAAGTTCACGCCGCGCGATGGTCGCGTCACCGTGAGCGCGCATTGCGACAATGCGAAGCTCACCGTCGTCGTTGAAGACACCGGCGTCGGCATTGGCGAGGACGATCTGCCGCGCCTCGGTGAAGCGTTCTTCCAGGCCCGCGCATCTTACGACCGCCGCCACGATGGCACAGGCCTCGGGCTTTCCATTGTCAAGGGACTTGTGCGCTTGCATGGCGGCGAGATCGGCATTACGAGCCGCCTCGGCAAAGGCACGCAGGTGACGGTGCACCTGCCGGTCGACTGCGAAGGCAAGCGGCCGCCCGCCGACCCCATCAAGCTCGTCACCGAACGCGCGAAGGACCTTGCGACCGTTGCCACCACAGTCCGGATCAAAAAAAGTGCGTAAGCAGAACAAACGTCCGGAGCCTGTTGCGCCCAGCAGCGCCGGAGCAGTTACGGCTGCGATCGCTCGGCATCCGCGCGAGTTCGTCGGCATCGTGATGGCCACGCTGGCGACCTTCGTGATTTTTATCAATGCGTTGTTCATGCAGAAGGGCCCACATCCGGCGCCGATCTTCGCGACACGTCCGGTGGTGAAACAGGCTGTGCCGCTGGCACCGCCGCGGCCGCAACCTGTGCAACCGGCACCTGTCGCAGCGCCGGTCGCTGCACCGGCACCGGCCGCCGCCGACCCGGCGGCCAACCGCGTGCAGATCATCTCGGACATTCAGCGCGAGTTGAACAAGCGCGGCTTCTACGATGGCGCCATCGATGGCGTGTGGGGTGCGCGGACCGACGCTGCGGCGCGTGATTTTGCGCAGGCCGCAGGTTTGCAGATGAACGTCGAGTCGAACGAAGTTCTGCTGCAGGCAATCCAATCGTCCAATGTCAGGCACGCTGTATCCGCACCCGCGCGCAGCAACGATCCTATCGCCGCATTGATCGCGCCGCCCAGCAAGGCGTCGTCCAATAAGGTGATGGCGATCCAGCGCGCGCTCGCCGATTTCGGCTATGGTCAGATCAAGCCGACCGGGGTCTTCGACCCGGCGACGCGGGTGGCGATCGAGAAGTTCGAGCGCGACCGCAAGATGCCGGTGACGGGCCAGATTTCGGACCGGTTCGTGCGTGAATTGTCATCTATGACGGGGCGCCCGCTCGAGTGATAGCGGCGAGGCGCGCTGCCGTGCTAGGCAGCGGCCATGCGATTGAAATCCAGCATCTGGGTCTCTGCCTATCTAAGGCGCTGCGCGATCGAAGGCGCCTTCGCGGCCGTGCGGCGACGCGGCGCGGAGGAGGCGGGGGCGGTCTTCATCAAAGTGAGCCGTCTTGACGGCACGGGAACACTGTACGCGCCTGCGCCGCAGGCCTTGTTCGACGATGAAAAGCCTGCCGACCGGCTGTTCACGGCGGTCCTCGGTGGCGATACGCCGGTGGCCGAAGCCGACATCGAGGCGCGTCTGGGGCGCGAGATCAAGTTTGATCCCGATGTCTGGATCCTTGAAGTCGAGGACCGCGCCGGCCGTAATTTTCTCGATGGCGCCGTGGTGAAGGGTTAGCGACCAGTCTTCGCGCGGAGAGGGAGATCATCTCGCATGCGCGATGGGCGGCGCTGTGAAGGCGTTGCGGTTAAACGCGCGCTACGGCGCTCATCCTCGGTATAGACGGGTTCGTGCACGGGCCGCCGTTGCCTGCGGGTGGTCTGCCAGATCGCTGCCATCTGCAGCGCAGCCTCCGGCGTGAGTTCATCGAACAATTGCGCGAGTTCAAAGACGCGTTGCACCGACTGGCCGATCGCCGGATTAAGAAACAAGAGTACACGTTGCAGCACGGGGCTCGGCATGGCCAGCGCCTTGGCCACGACCACCAGCGGCTCGCCTGACGGGTCCTGCGTGATCCGATCAGCCAGCGCGCGGCTGACGCCGAGCGCGCGTTCGATCGCGCGGCTGAAATCCTGCTGATTGCGCTCGAGCGCGGCTTTCTCGATCCGTGCGATGTCGCTCATTGGCGGCGCTGGAAGACGCGGTGCGCTCCTGGTGACATCGAGGTTCGTCAGGATGAGGTGCCGTTCCTCAGGTGTCGCGGCGAAAAACAATTCGATGCGTTCGTCGACGGGCGGCACGTGGAGCAGCAGGTCCGCGGCAGCCGGTGCAAGCGGCGGCGCTTCGATCTCAGGCGCGTTGCTCGGCCATATATCCGGAGCCGGCGTATCGAGCGCAGCGAGTTTGGCGAGGATTGCTGCCGGTGCGGCCGGATAGCTGCGCAAGCTTGCGGCGACCGCGGCCCGCGTCGCCGCATCGACGGTCTGGATCAGACCAAGCGCCAGCTCGACATATTGCGTCTCTTCGTCGGCCGTGTGCGACGGCTTCTGCACATAGAGATCGGTCAGCACCCGCACCAGGGTCGGCCGGACATCGACGCCTTCGCGGCAGGCGAGATCAAGCAACGCGTCGACAGTGGAATTGGCCGGAGATTTCACCATGGTTGATACGCAACACCGGATTGGGATTGCGCCAGATTAGGCGATGGGCGTTAGCAGAGCGTTAACCTTGGGACCTCTTTAATTGGAGGTAAGGCGCCGACCCGGCGAGTCCAACGACGGCAGTAGGCCGGGATCGGAATGGGGGACTGCAATGGGCGAAGTCATCCGTTTTCCCGACGAGTCTGGTTGCGCACGCATCGGCCGTTACGTCGACGCTCACACCGAGCCTGCGACCGTGATCATCCTTCCGGTTATCCGCATTGATCGAGATCCCGATGGCAACAACGGCTTGGAACCGCAGAGCGGCAACAATCCGGGCCGTCGCCGTCGCCGCCGTCTTGCGCGTTGAGTCGCCCCGACCAGGGCAGTGCTCGATGAGGTCTTCCGCGAAGTTGCCGGGGCATCGACAGATCCGGCGCCGATCTCTGCTTGCACTTGCGGCTGTCGGGCTGCTTGCCGGTTGCGCGCCTCAGGGCGACTTTGGACGCGTGAGTCCCTCGTTGGTGAGCGACGGAGTCCATGACTGGATCGGCCGCGAAGGGGCGACGGCAAACGGGTTCGCTCCTTCCGCCTTCGACTATACCGACGACGAACGCACACTGCGGGATTACGCCTATCCGTACATCGCGCCGCCTTATGCGAGGCAGAAATGGTACTCCGTCGCCGGTGACTACGGATTCCTGCAGTCAATACCCGGCACGTCCTATGACGCCGCGGCCTATGCTAATCATCTCCTGACATCAGCCGATCGCTCGCCGTCGGCGCGCTACGCGCGGCTCTTGGACGATATCAATGATGATGCGACGCGCCTGCCGTCGTTCTACGAAACAGCCGGGCGCGTCCTCGACATGGATGAGAAGCGGAAGAAGAGCCTGAGCTTCGTCACTTATCCAGGGCCGGGCGAGCGCGGCAACGCGCTGGCGCGCATCAATGAAAATGCCTCTGTCGTTGCATTGGTGGACGCCAGCCTCGCGCAGCGCGTGGCGTCCTATCGCTTCGCGCTTGAACGCCTTGTCATCGCAACGCCGTCGCCGC
>Ga0310811_10013823_pt1 | contig 10517 bp, 11 predicted proteins | sample YCmetagenome_FD_207642 | JGI IMG/M metagenome (GOLD analysis project Ga0310811, IMG submission 207642) | Soil microbial communities from experimental microcosm in Duke University, North Carolina, United States - YC | ecosystem: Engineered > Artificial ecosystem > Soil microcosm > Unclassified ... | reverse complement strand
GATCTTCGGTACGGGTACCGCTGCGGACGTCATGTACGTCCTCGTCGGGATCGCGGCGCTCATGTTCGTCCCGCGCCTGCTCGACGACCTGCACGTCACCCACCGCACCCACGCCAAGGGCGCCTGACCCCACCTGACCCGCACGCCCGGCCGCCGCACGCGGCCGGGCCGGCGGTCCTACGCCGCCGTCTGCTCGGCGGGCGGCGCCGGGTCGGGGACCTCGTCGGCCGTCTCGGGGACGTAACGCCCGACGACCGACTCCGCGAGGTCCAGCCGCGCGAGCGACTTCAGGAAGCTGTGCGTGACGAGGACGTGGATCCGCGACTGCGTCGCGGAGTAGAACCAGCGCGCCACCGCGCTCGCGAGCGCGGGATAGAAGTTCGCCACCTCGACCTCGACGTGGACGAGCCCGGTCCGGTCGTCGACCGGCGCGCAGCGGCGGACCTCGATCTGGAGGTAGCCGTCGCCGCCGTGGGCGCTGCGCGAGACGAGGACGCCGCTGGCGATCCGCCAGCGCACGCGCCCGCAGGTCGCGTCCATCTCGTATTCCGGGGCCTTGAAGCGCAGCAGGACGAACGGCCGCGTGACGAGGACGACCGCGCGCCCGTCGTCTGAGTAGACGACGCGGATGAGGCCGAGCGTGATGCGCGTGAGGTAGCGCCAGTACGTGCGGGCGAGGCGCTCGAGGTGCATCGGCGTCCACAGCTCCTCGAGCGCCGTCGCCGGCAGCCGGATGTCGGCCGCCTGGACGGAGCGCACGGCGCCGCGCCCGTCGATCGTCGTGTGCTCCTCGGGGTCGACGATCGTCGCGTGCGCGAGCGTCTTGGAGCGCAGGAGCAGCCGCCGGATCCCCGCGAACCAGAGGACCGCGAGAACTGCGGCCGCGAGGAGGACGGCGGCGAGCTCGGCCATGCCTCACACGGTACCCCGGCGGCGCCGCGGTGCACGCGAAACCCGCGCATGGGAGGGCGTTTGCGGTCCCCGGGGGATCGGATATGTTCGCCGCATGTCACTCGAGCGAGCAACCGCACCCGATCCGCACGACCTGCTGCCGCCGGCGCCGTCGTTCTCCGTCGAGAGCGACGACGTCCAGGACGGCGCCCCGCAACCGGCGATCCACGCGCATCCGAGCGCCGGCGGCGAGAACGTCTCCCCGCACCTGCGCTGGTCGGGCTTCCCCGAGGAGACCAAGAGCTTCGCCGTGACGTGCTACGACCCGGACGCGCCCACGGGCAGCGGCTTCTGGCACTGGTCGGTGTTCAACATCCCCGCCGGCACGACGGAGCTTGCGACCGGCGCGAGCTCCGACGGCCTGCCGGAGGGCGCCGTCGAGGTCCGCAACGACTACGGCGAGACCGGCTACGGCGGCGCCGCGCCTCCCGGCGGCGACATCGAGCACCGCTACGTCTACACGGTGTTCGCCGTCGACGCCGAGTCGCTCGACATCCCGGCCCAGGCGTCCCCGGCCTACGTCGGCTTCAACCTCACGTTCCACACGCTCGCACGCGCGGCGATCCGGCCGACGTTCCAGGTCGCCGGCTGAACCGCTACGACGCCGCGGGCGCGGGCGTCGCGACCCGCGCGTATCCGATGCCGCCGGCCTGGAAGCCCAGGGCGTCGGCGGTCGCCTGCGTGAGGTCCCACGTGTAGGCGCCGTTGAACGGCCCGCGGTCGATGACGGGGACCGTCGTCTCGCGGCCGCGGTACATGATCAGGACCATCGTCCCGCACGGCAGGTGGCGGTGCGCGACGCCCTGCGTGTCGGGCATCAGCGTGACGCCGCAGGCCGTCTGGTTGCCGAAGAACCCGGGCCCGTAGAACGACGCCATGGCCGGGCGGTAGACCGTCACGTCGAGGACCGGCGCGCTCTGCGCCGCGGCGGCGTCGATCGCGGCTGCGGCGCGGCTGTTGCGGTGATGCGAGGAGCGCCCGCGTGGCGCGATGACGGCCCGCAGCCTCACGCGGCCGCCGCGGTCGGCGCGCCAGACGACGCAGAACCGCTCGCTGCTGCGCACGCGCGTGCGTGCGACGTTGCGCCAGCCGCGCTTGGCGTCAAGGCGCTGGAGGATGACCCGGCGGCCGGCGGCGCCGGGCATCGTGCCGCGGACGTTGATCCTGCGGCCGAGCAGCACCGCGGGCTTCGCCACGAGCGACCGCGTGTTCGGCGCGCCGTACCCGATGCCGCCGGTCGACGGGGCGATGACGTCGGGCATGAGCGCGCCACCGGTGCCGGCCGAGGCGTGGGCGACGGCCCCGGTGCCGAGGCAGCCGGACAGGCCCGTGAGCAGCACGGCAAGGATGCAGGCGCGTTCGCGACGTGTTCTGGTCATCGTGGTGGCGGCCTACGGGGTGAGCTGACGGGCTCGCGCTTTCCAAGCGCTACAACCCAGACATCGGGTCGATTCGCCCCGGCGATCCAGTCCAATGGACCGCAGTGGTTCCCCCGCTCTCCGGACGCGGACGTCCGGAAACTCGGCAGTTGCGCGGCAGGTTACACCGTTTATCCGAGCCGTGACGGCCGGTTTGCGATCAGGGCTTCGGCAGGCGATCGAGCATCGACTGCAGCGCCTGGCGGCCGACCGCGAAGCCGATCTGCGCGAGCTCGGCGGCGGCCTCGATCGCGTTCGTGACGAGGTCGGGCGAGCCGCCGTCGCGCGCGTGCTCGGCGTCCGAGACGGGGGAGGCGTAGCCGGCCGGCGGGACCTTGCGCGGCGGGCGCCCGGCGCGCGCGGCGGCGGGCTCCGCGGCGGGCGCTGGGGTGGGGCGGGCGGCGGCCTTCGGCTTCGGCCGGGGCGCGGCGGCGGCGGTCTTCGGCTTGGCCGTCGCCTTCGGCTTGGCGGCGGCCTTCGCGCCCGCCTTGCCGGCCTTCGCCGAGCCCTTGGAGGCCGTCGCGGACTTCGGCGCGGCGGCGGCCGCGGCGTCGGGGCGCGCTGCACGCTTGGCGCTGCGCCGGACCGGGCGCGAGCGCGGTAAGCTCGTCAGCACCTCGCGGTCGGAGTCCTGTCGATCGGCCATGTGCGCATGATGGCACGCGCTTTGTGCCATCCGAGCACGGGTTGTGAAACGAACCACCTCCGCGCACGTAGTATCGAGGGCGCCTGTCGTTGACTTCAGAAAGTGAAGTACCTACGCTGGCGCGCTAGAGTTTGAGGTCTAGGTTGGGCGAGGTATTGGCCCAAGGAAGACCAGCCGGCCCCCGCCCAGATGAGTACATGGGTCGATCCGTGCCCGTGCACGACGTGAAAGCGAATGCGATGTCCGTAGCCGAACTGCAAGAACTCGAAGAGATCAAGGGCCTTGTGACCAAGGGCCAGCTGACCGGCGTGCTCACGTACGCCGAGATCGCCGGCGCGGTCGCGGAGATCGACCTCGACGAGTCCGATATCGAGGAGCTTCACGGCTACCTGGAGAAGGCGGAGATCGAGCTCGTCGAGGAGATCGATCCGGCCGCTGCCGCCGCCAACGCCGTCGAGCGAGCGCCGGACAAGCGCCGGGCGCGCAAGAAGACGACGATCGACCTCAAGCCGGACATGACGACGGACTCGCTGCAGCTGTTCCTCAAGGACATCGGCAAGGTCCGCCTGCTCACCGCGCAGGAGGAGGTCGACCTCGCCAAGCGCATCGAGCGCGGTGACCTCGACGCCAAGCAGAAGATGGTCGAGTCCAACCTGCGCCTCGTCGTCTCGATCGCGAAGAACTACCGCAACCAGGGCCTGCCGTTCCTGGACCTCATCCAGGAGGGCACGCTCGGCCTCGTGCGCGCGGCGGAGAAGTTCGACTACCGCAAGGGCTTCAAGTTCTCGACCTACGCGACCTGGTGGATCCGCCAGGCGATCGCCCGCGCGCTCGCCGACAAGGCGCGCACGATCCGCATCCCGGTCCACGTCGTCGAGAAGCTCAACAAGATCGGCCGCGCCGAGCGCAAGCTCGTCACCGAGCTCGGCCGCGAGCCGACGCCGGAGGAGATCGCCGAGGTCACGGGGATCGATCCCGAGGAGGTCGACTCGATCAAGCGCTCCGCGCAGGCGCCGGTCTCGCTGGAGAAGCCGGTCGGCGACGAGGAGGAATCCGAGTTCGGCCAGTTCATCGCCGACGAGCGCGCCGAGTCGCCGTACGAGCGCGCCGCCGAGATCCTCACGAAGGAGGCGCTGCGCGAGGCGCTGGAGAACCTCTCCTACCGCGAGCGCCGCGTCCTGGAGCTGCGCTATGGCCTCGGCGGCGAGCACCCCCGCACGCTCGACGAGGTCGGCCGGACGTTCAACGTCACGCGCGAGCGCATCCGCCAGATCGAGAACCAGTCCTTGAAGAAGCTGCAGTCGTTGGCCGAGGCTCAGAAGCTTCGAGACGTCGCCTAGGTAGGCGACCGCGCCCGAGCACTGTTCGACGGGGCCCCGCGGGGTCCCGTCGTCGTTTCAGGAGCAGCCACATGCAACGTGAAGCACCGCACGCGACGCAGCTGACGGTCCAGGGCACGCAGGTCCCGAAGCTCGGGTTCGGCACCTGGCAGATCACCGGCGACGCGTGCGCCGCGGCGGTGCGCGACGCGCTCGAGCTCGGCTACCGGCACATCGACACCGCCCGCGCGTACGGCAACGAGGCCGAGGTGGGGCGGGGGATCGCGCAGTCGGGCGTCGAGCGCGGCCACGTCTTCGTCACGACGAAGGTCTGGTACACCGACCTGCGCCCGGCCGACGTGCGCGAGTCGGTCGAGGGCTCGCTGCGCGACCTGGGCACCGACCACGTCGATCTCCTGCTCGTGCACTGGCCGAACCCCGCCGTGCGGCTGGCCCAGACGCTCGGCGCGATGACCGCGCTGCAGGAGGAGGGCAAGGTCAGCCACCTCGGCGTCGCGAACTTCCCGGGCCGGCTCGTCGAGGCGGCGCTCGAGCACGCGCCGATCATCTGCAACCAGGTCGAGTACCACCCCTACCTCGCCCAGGCCGACCTGCTCGAGCGCGCCCGCGAGCACGACCTCATGGTCACGGCCTACTCGCCGCTCGCGCACGGCCGCGTTCCGCGCGATCCCGTGCTGCGGGCGATCGGCGCGGCGCACGGCGCGACGGCGAGCCAGGTCGCGCTGCGCTGGCTGCTCGACCAGCCGCGCGTCGCCGCCATCCCGAAGGCCTCCACCCACGAGCATCGCGCCGCGAACCTCGACGTCTTCGACATCGAGCTCAGCGAGGACGACCACCACCGCATCGCGGGGCTCGAGCGCGGGCTGCGCACGGCGGACCCGTCATGGGCGGTCTGGGACTGACGCGCCCCGGCCATTCGTCCACCGCGCTCATCGGACGTCACGCGGGGCCGATCGGCGACCGATGCCGACGACGTGTTCGACATCGACAACGCCCTCTGCACGCTCGTCGCGCTGGGTGGCTCCGACCTGCATCTGAAGATCCAGGTCCCGCCGCTGACGCGCGTCGACGGAGAACTGCGCCCGATCGAGGGCGCCGACGCCCTCACCCCCGCCGACACCGAGACGGCGGTGCGCGCGATGCTCACCGACCCCGTGAAGCTCAAGGAGCTCGCCGACGAGCACGAGGTCGACTTCTCGTACTCGATCTCCGGCGTCGCGCGCTTCCGCGTCAACGCCTTCCGCCAGCGCGGCGCGCTGAGCCTCGTCTGTCGCGCGATCCCCCACACGATCCGCACGGTCGCCGACCTCATGCTGCCGCCGGTCGTCACCGACCTCGCCGACGAGGAGCGCGGGATCATCCTGCTCACCGGCACGACCGGCTCGGGCAAGTCGACGACGCTCGCGGCGATGATCGATCACATCAACACGAACTACGCCAAGCACGTCGTGACGATCGAGGACCCGATCGAGTTCCTGCACCGCGACAAGCGCTCGGTCATCAACCAGCGCGAGGTCGGGATGGACACGCTCTCCTTCAAGCGCGCGCTGCGGCGCGTGCTGCGCCAGGACCCCGACGTGATCCTCATCGGCGAGATGCGCGACGAGGAGACCGTCCACACGGCCCTCAGCGCGGCCGAGACCGGCCACCTCGTGCTCTCGACCGTCCACACCGTCGACGCCGCCGAGACCGTCAACCGGATCATCGACTTCTTCCCGCCGCACATGCACCAGCAGGTCCGCGCGATGCTCGCCGGCACGCTGAAGGGCGTCATCTCCCAGCGGCTCGTGCCGTCGACCGACGGCGGCCGCGTCGCGACCTGCGAGATCCTGCGGATGACCGGCCGCGTGCGCGACATGATCATGGACCCGCTGCAGACCGGCCGCCTGACGGAGGTCGTCGGCGAGGGCGCGTACTACGGCATGCAGACGTTCGACCAGGCGCTGTTCGCGCACGTCAAGGCCGGGCGCGTCGACGTCGAGCACGCGATGAAGGCCGCTTCGAGCCCGCACGACTTCAAGCTCCTGCTCGCCGCCGACGGGCGCCGCGGGACGACGATGGACGACGTCGCGCAGGCCGAGACCCAGCGCGCCGCCTGAGCCCGCCTGAACGGAGGACAATCGCGCTTGCCCGCGGCCACACGCGGGCATTAGGCTGGCCGCCATGCGCAGGCAGCTGCGGTATGCCGGGATCGGCGCGGTGGCCGCCGCCGCCGGGGTCGGCGCGGCCGTCGCGGCGGGGGCCGCAGGCGGCGACGCCGGCGTCCGCGCCTGCGCCGTCAAGACGTCGGGCAAGATCGTCGCCCGCGGTGCCGACGGCTGCGCGCGCGGCGCGATCGCGATCACGATCAGCGGCGACGCGTTCAAGAAGGCCCGCGGCGGGACGCTGACGATCAACGGCGTGGCGTTCAAGAAGGGCAGCGGCAAGACGCTGACCATCAACGGCGTGCCGTTCACCAAGAGCCGCGGGGGGACGCTGACGATCAACGGCGTGGCGTTCAAGAAGAGCAGCGGCGGGACCCTGACGATCAACGGCGTCGCGTTCAAGGGCGGTTCGGGCAAGACGCTGACGATCAACGGCATCCCGTTCTCCGGCAGCGGCGGCGGCCCGGCCGGACCGATCGGGCCGATCGGGCCCGCTGGACCAGCCGGCGCCGGTGCGGCGCGTTCGGGCCCGCCGGTCGAGGTGGCCGGGCCGGTGAACGCCGTGCTCGGTGCCGATGCCGTCAACCTCGCGTCGGCGCCGCTGACCGTCAGCGACGGCACGGCGCATCGCGTCCTGCTCGCCGGTGGCTTCGACGCCGACTGCGGCGCCTGCCCGTCGCCGGCCCAGGGCGTCTACGACGTCATCCGCGACGGTGGCGGCGCGCTGTTCACCCGCCGCCTGCCGCAGTTCTCGGCGGCCGCCATCACGAGCATGTCCGGCGCGTTCAGCGAGGTCGTCGACACCCCCGCGGTCTGCGGGCCGTGCACGTTCACCCTGCGCCTGCGCGCGGCCGGGGCCGGCGGCGCGGGCGGCGCGAGCACGATCGCGGCGACGGCGATCCGGCTGGCGGTCGTCGACCTGGGCCCGGCCGCTGCAGGCTGAGCCCGAGCTGACCCGCGCTCCGTCCAGGCGGGGCGCTTCATTGTGTAAAGTGTTGCGACATGGACGACACATGTCCCGTCTGTCGCACAGCCGAGATCGTCTGCGGGAAGTGGACGCTCCTGCTCATCCGCGACCTCTCCGAGGGCCGCTCGCGCTTCTGTGAGCTCGAGCGCTCGCTGCAGGGCATCAGCCCGCGGACGCTGTCGCTACGGCTGCGCGCGCTGGAGGAGGAGGGCATCGTCGAGCGCGACACGTTCCCCGAGGTGCCGCCGCGGGTCGAGTACCAGCTCACGGAGAAGGGCCGTGCGCTGCTGCCGATCATCGACGACATGCGCAGCTACGGCGCCCGCTGGCTAGGTGCGGACTGTGCTGACCTCGCGCCCGCCGCCGCGGCGGTCGACGCCGCTGCCGCCGCCGCTGCCTGACGTCGCCGAGGCCGGCCTGCGAACGGCCTCGCGGCCACGGGCGTTGCGCCGCCGCGCCCACTCGATGACGGGCCGCTCGATCGCGACCCAGCTCAGCGCCGACACGGCGACGACCGGGCCGAGCGCGGTCAGCGTCCCGAGGACGGGGTCCAGCGGCAGCAGCCCGTGTCCGCGCATGAACAGCAGCACGGGGACGTGCCAGAGGTAGAAGCCGTAGGAGATCGCGCCGAGCCCTGACAGCAGGCGGCTGCCGAGGATGCGGCTGCTCGGCGTCGCGGCGACCGTCGCGATGATGATCGCGAAGCCGACGGCCGACGGCAGGTCGCGCAGGATCGAGAAGGTGTTGCCGACGTCCAGGCCGTTGGCGGGCACCGCGGCCTTCGTCGTGGCGTCGGCGAGGACGAGCGCCAGGCCGGCGACGAGCAGGGCGCGCCGCGACCCCGGCCCGATCGCGCTGCGCGCGTGTGCGGCGATCGCGCCGAGCATGCCGACGGCGAAGTACGGCAGCATCGCGGCGAGCGTCTTCGTGTACGTCATGCTCAGCCCGCGGCCGGCGATCGCCCAGTTGTACGAGATCCCGAGCACGAGCAGCGCGAGCGGGACGAGCGCCTGTGCGCGCCGGCTGCGCGGCAGGCGCAGAGCGAGCCAGCCCGCGACCGGCAGCAGGAGGTAGAACCCGACCTCGACCGCCAGCGACCACATCGGCGGGTCGAGCTTCATGACGCTCGACGCCGAGAAGTTCTGGCCGAAGACGAAGAACAGCGGCAGCTCGCCGGCCGGCGGGAGGCGCACGCCGGGCGTCCCGGCGAGGCCCCAGAGCAGCACGATCGAGCCGATCAGCGCGGCGTAGTAGGCCGGCGCGATGCGCGCGACGCGGGAGAGCGCGTAGCGGCGCACGTCGGGCGCCCTGCGCCCGTCGAGGGCGGCGGCGTACCAGGGGCGCGAGAGCAGGAAGCCCGACAGGACGAAGAACAGCACGAGGCCGAGCCTGAGCTCCTCGGCGGCGTAATCACCGAACGACGAGCGGTTCGACGCGTCCGGCAGGGGCATCGTGTACAGCCATCCGTGAAAGAGGAAGACCGTCAGCGCAGCGAGTCCGCGCAGGCCGTCCAGCGATGCCAGCCGTCCGTCGTGCTTCGTCTGCGAGACCCCCGGCGTCGCGCTGACGGCGGGTGCATGCATCCGCGACGAATGCTACCCAGCCGCGTGCGCGGCTACGCGGCCTGACACCATGGCGCCATGACCCACGGCGCCCACAGCGGCTGGCTCGAGCATGCGCACCTCGTCCTGCGGGGCGCGGGGCTGCGCGCGAGCGCGGGCCGCAGCGCCGTCGTCGAGCTGCTCGGGCGACAGAGCTGCCTGCTCACGGCGCAGGAGATCGCCGACGGCCTGCGCGACGAGGGCAGCGCCGGCTCGACGGCCACGGTCTACCGCGCGCTGGAGACGCTCTACGAGCTCGGCCTCGTGCGCCGCTTCGACGCCGACGGCGTCGCGCGCTACGAGCCCGTCGACCCGTCGGGCGACCACCACCACCACATCGTGCTCGAGGACTCCGGCGACGTCGTCCCGTTCGAGGACGCCGAGCTCGAGCGCGTCATCGACGGCCTCGGCGAGCGGCTCGGCATGGTCATCACGAGCCACGACGTCATCCTGCGCGCCCGCCCGCTGGACTCCGCGGGCTGAGCCCGGGGCTGAACGCACGCGTGCAGCGAGCAGGAGGGCGCGGCGCCGGGGCGAACGCTGCGGACCATGCGCCACCGCCCGCTGCACGCCGCTCTGAGCACGTTCGCCGAGGAGGCTGCATGGCAGCTCACCGAGGAGACCGCCGACGGTGCCGAGGTGCCGTTCGAGATCATCGAGTCGCGCGGCGCCCGCCGTGACACGCCGCTGTACTGCTACCGGTCGCTGACGGAGAACTACATCCGCGATCGCGTCGGCGTGCTCGAGCGGCTGCCGTCCTACCCCGCCGCCGTCCGCGCGCTCGCCGCGCTCGACGGCGTCGGCGACTACCTGCGCGCGCAGGGCGAGCCGCGCGTGCCCGTCGAGGCCCGCGACCGCGCCGACGCGGCCCTGAAGGTCTTCGTCAGCCGCGTCTTCAGCGAGGCGACGGAGTTCGTCATCACGCCCGAGCGCCTCGACCGCGCCTACACCGAGCTCGAGGACTCGCTGCTCGACGGGCGGGCGGCGGCGGTCGTCGTCGTGCCGGTCCTCGGCCTGCGCCTGGAGTCGGCGGAGGTGCCGCTCGGCCAGGGGCTCGCGCTCGTCTGCGGCGACGAGCTCGCCGGGGCGCCCCCCGAGGCGGTCTGGCCCGCCGGCAGCGACATGCCCTCGGTGCTCGCCTGCCTGACGCTCACCAACGACGCCGGCGCCGCGTCGCCGATGAGCGAGGCGACGGTGCGCTTCCGCCGCCTGCTCACCGCGCTGCGCCTCTACGACCCGGTGCGGGTCGCCCTCGGGCCCGTCGCCTGGGAGCGCACCGGGGCCGGGCCGTGGTCGATCGGCGACCTCGGCACGGGCGGGCGCCCGCGCGGCGTGCTGACGATCCCCGAGGCGGCCGAGGACGAGCTGCGCGCGTTCTGCAACCTCGTCGCCCGCCGCACGCCGCGCGGGGGCGAGATCGCCTGGGCGCTGCGCCGCTACGAGCTCGGCT
>Ga0310811_10013821_pt1 | contig 10518 bp, 11 predicted proteins | sample YCmetagenome_FD_207642 | JGI IMG/M metagenome (GOLD analysis project Ga0310811, IMG submission 207642) | Soil microbial communities from experimental microcosm in Duke University, North Carolina, United States - YC | ecosystem: Engineered > Artificial ecosystem > Soil microcosm > Unclassified ... | reverse complement strand
TGACCAGCCGGCCAGTCCCCGTCGCCCGTGTCGAGCAGGCCCTGGTCGCTGTCGCCGTCGCCCGCGCAGGCGGCCAGATCTGCAGCATCGACCGCTACAGCACCCGCCCCGCCCCGCCCGCCGTCCACTACGGCGCCACCATCGGATTCCGCGACGGCTGGAAACTCTTCCTGTCCTGCTACGGCACCACTCGCCCTGGCCAGCCACGCCCCGACCAGCCCTACCACCCCGCCAGCCACATCTAGCCTGCCTGGTCGGCCGCGGCGCGGACTCACGCCGCCGGCACCCCGCGTCCCGCCCCCGTCATCGATGACCGCCGCATGTTAGGGCCTGCCGATGACCGCAATCGCGAAGCAAGTCGGGCCGGCGGCGCACCGCGTCTGACAGCGCCGGGTGTGCCGTGCCCGGTTAGGCGGGCACGGCGCGTACGACGGCCGGAGGCGTCCGCGGCAGCGCCATACCGCGCTCCGGAGCCGGCCCAGCCGTCACACGCGTGACCGCGGCGGGCCGTCACCACCATGCTGCGGCCGCAGGCGTTCCCGCAGCCGACGGCCTTACCTGGCGCCCTCGCTGCGAGTGCCGACCGGGCTGAACCGCGCCCACAGCACCCGTGAGCAGGTTTCGTCGACCACGCCGGGGTCTGGCGGCCTAGCGGTCGCCTGCATCGCGGTGAACGCGGCCATGTCCGGGTCGTCGGCGCAGGCGTCTAGCCAGGCCGGGCCGACCAGGTCGCGGACAGCGATCACCATGCCGCGCAGCAGTGCCGCACTGACCTCGGCGCGCTCCCGGCCGTTCCCGCCGGCGGGCGCCGTCTCGCAGGCCGCCAGCTCCTGTAGGAGCGCGGCGGCCCGGACGCGGACCGGGTCCGCACGGGCGTGCAAGGCGGCGTACTCCGCGGCGGCGCGGGTCTTGCCGAAAGGCCTCATTGGAAATCATCTCCTACTTGACGTGGTTCCGGGGCGTTGCCCTCTGCCGGGCGCAGTCAGTGCCGGCCTGGACTGATGCCGTTCACCCGCGAGTCCCCGGCTGAACGCAGCGCGGCCCTCGCCTCGACCACGGACGCGGCCAGCGGGATGCTCCGGTCCAGTCCGGTGAGCGCCAGGACCCGCCGCACCTGCCGACCGGCGGCGGCCACCTGGAGGCTGCCGCCCCGGGCCGCCGCCCGCGCGGCGGCGCGCGCCAGGACGCCGGCCCCGGCTGCGTCGATGAAGCTCACCTGACTGAAGTCCACGATTACCTGCTGCCCGCCGTCGGCCGGGCCTGCCAGCTGGCCACGCAGCTGCCCGGCGGTGGCGATGTCGATCTCGCCGGACACGGTGACCAGCAGGTGCCCAGACCGGCGGCGCACAGCGATGACCAGCCCCTGTTCTTCCATGGCTACCACCTTTGAACCGGTCTCCGGTACCGCGGCCCCGCCGGCGGGAACGGGCGCGGCAGCGGCCCTGCCCGGCCTGTTCCCGCGCCGGCGGATGCCGGGTCAGCCTCCGGTGACCTCGATCCGCCGGGACTTGTCGGTCTCGGCCTTAGGCACGGTGACGGTCAGCACGCCGTCGGCCAGGGCCGCCGCGGTGATCTTGTCCGGATCTGCCGTGCCCGGCAGCAGCACCCGGAACTCGAACCCGCCGGTGCGGCGGTCGCGCCGCAGCGCCCGGCCATCGGCGCCGGAGCCCCGGTACTCACTGCCGATGACCAGCTCCTGGCCGGACGGCTCCCACAGGCCGTCGGAGGCCCGGTCCATGAGCCGGTCCATCCGCTGGTACAGGTCCTCGAACTCGCCGAACGGGTCCCACCGGCCGACGGCCTGCGAGCCGGGCCGGGCGACGGTACCGCCGCGTCGCGCTGGAAGAAGCGCCATCACGCATCACCCTTTCTCTCACAGTAACTGGCTCAGCGGGAGGCAGGGGTGCCCTTGACGGGCCGCCGTGCACTCCCGCCGTTACTCAGTATAGCAGTATTACTGTTTTCCAGTATTCCCGCATTACGGTGACCGAGTATCCTTATAGCATGGAGAAAAGCCTGGGGTTCGTGGCCGTGCAGTCGCGCGGAGGCATCATCACCATCCCTGCCGAAGCCCGACGGGCGCTGCGCCTGGACGAGCCAGGCGCCCAGGTGGAAGTCATCCTGCGCGACAACGACCTGCTGCTCATCCCCCACCTCGCCGTCCCGCTGGAGCAGGCCCGGCACCGTGACGGGAAGGCGCCCGCGTGAACGGCTCGCACGCGGCCATGCGCGGTTCGGCCGCACTATCCCATCAGGTGACAGCCACAGGCAACCGAAAATCGGTGCGGGTCAGTTAGCGGCTCGACTTTGACCGTTGCAGATGGCCGAACTGGAACCGGTAGCGCGATCCAGCGGCTTGCGGCGGAGCCTGAGCCGCTGGAAGCTCCGCTGTCCTATCCTTTCCCTGGAGATGCATTGTTTATCGCAGTTCTACCGCTATGCGAAGACCGCTGAGCTGGCGTTCTTCAGGCGTTGGGATGGGGTTGGCGTGCTGGAGGAATTGCAGCCCGGGGATCTGGTGCAGGTGGGTCCTTACCGGCTTACCGGAGTACTGGGTGCCGGCGGAATGGGCCGGGTTTTTCTTGGCTGGTCGTCGGGCGGGCGCCCGGTTGCGGTGAAGGTCATCAAGCCCGAACTTGCCGCAGGCCCCGAGTTCCGGGCCCGGTTCCGCCGGGAGGTCGCGGCCGCCCGGACTGTCAGCGGGCTGTACACCGCGCTGCTCATCGATGCGGACGTGGACGGCCCGGTGCCCTGGCTGGCCACCGCCTACGTCGACGGGCCGTCCTTGGCTGAGGCAGTGGCCAGCTACGGCCCGCTGCCCGCTAAGTCGGTGCTCGCCCTAGCGGCCGGGCTGGCCGAGGCGCTTGCCGCCGTCCACGCGGCGGGCTTGGTCCACCGCGACCTGAAACCGTCGAACGTGCTGCTGGCATCCGACGGGCCGCGCGTGATCGACTTCGGGATCTCCCGCATCGCGGATACCACCACGCTGACCGACACGGGCCAGTCCATCGGCTCGCCCGGGTACCTTTCTCCCGAGCAGGCAATAGGGAACGAGATCGGCCCGCCCAGTGACATATTCAGCCTGGGCGCGGTCCTGGCTTTCGCCGCGAGCGGCAGCGGCCCGTTCGGCACCGGCTCTCCACCGGTCCTCGTTTACCGGGTGGTCCACCAGTCGCCGACCTTGGAGGGCGTGCCCGCCGAACTCCGCTCGCTTATCGGGCGGTGCCTTGCGAAGGACCCGGGAGACCGCCCATCGGCCAGCGACCTGCTGGCCGATCTTGCCGGTGCCCAGCCGGGGGCGCAATGGCTGCCGGAGCGGATTACCGCGACGCTCGCCGAGTTCGCCGTGCCCGCGCTGACGGGAGCGGCGTCCGGCAGCGCGTCCGAGGCCGTCGCGCACGACCGGACCGCCACATCCGCTGCCTCTCCAGGTAGGATGCCGTCCGCCTTGTCGGCGGACGGCATGCTGCGGCCGACCAGTGCGGCCGGCGGCAGTCGCTCGCGCTGGTTCTCGCTGCTCCGACGGAGCCGGCTGGCGCCCGTGGCGTTGGCGTCGGCGGTCTTGGCCGCCATCGTCCTCGCCTCGATCCTCAACGGCCCGGGGGCGCTCAAGGGCGGCAGCCCGGTCAAGTCCGCCAGCCCGTTCGGCGCCGCCCGTCACCAAGCCACGTCGGCGGCCAGCACGCCGAGCCCGGTACCGCGACCCACAAGCGCCACTGCTACAGTCGGCGTTGCGTGTTCGTTCATAGTAAACGGCGCTATGAATTGCAGCAGCACTAACCCTCGGGTGCTGCTTTACGCGGATTTCGGGAATGACACGTCGGGTTGCTCCTGGGTGAGGAACATTACCTGGGGAGATGGAACATCAAGCGATGGCGTCGTCGTCTATGGCGGCCCGGCGGGGCCTAAGCTCGCGGCTAGCCATACCTATTCAGCGCCCGGCAGTTACACGATCTATTTCGGCGGTGAAGTTACTCAAGGAAGTTGTAATATCCTGACTCCGACTTTTCGGTTTAAGTTCCTGCCCCGCTGATGCTCGAGCACATAGCCTTCATCCAAGTGAGTGCTGAAGGTGGTGCCTGCCAAGAGCAGGCGACTCGGCAACGCCACGCTCGTGGACGGCATGCGTTCTCGTACCCTGCGGGTAGCACGTTGGTAACCCGACTTTCGGTCTGCACTGACGCGACGCACATGTCGAAGCCGCTCAGGAAGTCCTCGTCCCCTTCCAAGCCTCGTCCGGCGCTGCCTTCCCCGCGTGCTCAGCCAGCGACACCCAGATGGTCTTGCGCTCGAACCCGGGCGGCATCCCGGCGAGACGGCTCACCTATTCCGTGGGGCGCGACCAGCCGACCTTGACCAAGCCCTTTCAAGGACCCCGCCGGAGCCAGGAACCCCATACCCACGCGCACCAGCAACGCACTCCTGCGTGGCCCGCGCTGCTGCAGTGAACGCGGGCTCGCCCTGCTCACCCAGCGCTGGGCCGCCCTCCGACACAGCCGAGATACTGGCGCCCGGCACGGCCTGAGGACGCAGCGTGCCTCCGGAGTACGGCGCTGACCACGACGGTTCGCCTCTTGCGGTGTCACTCACTTGCCGCGCGTTTCCCTGCGGGGCGGCGGCGCAGCGTGGCGTCGGCTAGGGCTGGCGGTTTCCAGGTGAGATCGGCCAGGTCGGTGCCGGGTGGGACGATCTCGTCGATACGGTTGAGCACCTCGTCGCTGAGTTCCAGGGCACTGCCTGTGAGCAGGTCTTCTAGCTGGGGCAGGGTCCGGGGGCCGAGGATGACCGACGTGACAGCCGGGTGCGCAAGCGGGAACGCGACTGCGAGTTGCGGCAGGGTGCAGCCGAGGTCGGCGGCGAGCGTGGCGAGTTCCTCGACGGCGTCCAGCTTGGGTTGGTTGCCGGGCAGCGCGGGGTCGAAGCGCGCAGGGTTGTGCGCCGCGCGGCCGACAGTCAAGTCAATGGGCTGCCCGCGCCGGATGCGGCCGGTGTGAAAGCCCCAGGCAAGCGGGCTCCAAGTCAGCACGCCCATCTGGGAACGCTGGCATAGCGGGAGGACTGATCGCTCGATGCCACGCGAAAGGACGGAGTAGGGCGGTTGCTCGGTCCGGAATGGCAGCAGGCCGCGCGCCGCCGCCACCGCGTGCGCCCGCGCGATCTCCTCAGGCGGGAATGTGGAGCAGCCGAATGCGCGGATCTTCCCCTGGTGCACCAGGTCGCTCAGCGCGGACAGTGTCTCCTCGATGTCGGTGTCAGGGTCGGGTCGGTGGACCTGGTACACGTCGATCCAGTCGGTGCCCAGCCGCCGCAGGCTCGCCTCAGCCGCGCGGGTGATCCACAGCCGCGAGTTCCCTCCGTGGTGCGGCCGGGTCCCCGTCGGGAAGTGGACCTTTGTCGCCAGTACCACGTCGTCGCGGCGACCGCGCAGCGCCGCGCCCACGATCCGCTCGGATTCCCCGTCCTCCCCGCCGTAGCTATCGGCGGTGTCTATGACGGTGATCCCCGCGTCAAGGGCGGCAGCGATGATGCGCGCGCATTCGGCATGGTCGGGGTTGCCGTCAGCGCCGAACATCATCGTGCCTAGGCAATAGGTGCTGACCGGGATTCCAGTGCCACCGAGCGGCCGGTACCTCAATGTCATAGCGGCGACGATAGGTGCTAGAGAGCGCTCTAGGTCAACGATAGCGTGGGGGCATGACGGACGATCTGGGCATCGGGCAGGTCGCGGAGCGCACGGGCCTGAGCGTGCACGCCATTCGCTTTTACGAAAAGGAGGGGCTGCTCGCCACTTCGGTGCGCCGGGATCGCGGCGGGCGCCGTGTGTTCACCGAAGACGACGTGGACTGGCTGACGCTTTGCACGATCCTGCGTGGTGCGGGGATGCCCTTGGAGGAGATTCGCCAGTACACCAGGCTGGTCCGCGCGGGCGACGGGACTGAGGCAGAGCGGCTGGACTTGCTGCGTCGGCATGAGCAGCGCCTCGATGAGCAGCAGGCTCAGCTGGACCGCTGCCGTGACCTGATCAGGTTCAAGGTCGGCGTCTACGAGGACATCCTCGCGGGTGTCACCACGGGCGAGGCGATCGGGTAGCGGACGAGGCGCGCTTTTCTTGCATGGAAGTTATTGCTGGCCTGGCGGGTGAGGCGCTAGTTCCGGGTGGCGGAATTCGAGCTGACCGCCGCCGTTCAGGAAGATGCCGAACCTGATCAGGCTGGCGTCCGCTGGGATCTGGGCGGTGACCTCATACTGGGTCCACGCGCCGGTTCCGGTGGCGGAGGCGATGTGGCCGGCCGGGTCTTCCCGGGGATCTTGGCCGGCTGCCCGCCGTGGCGTGGACCGGCCTGGGCTGCTGACGCGGAGCACCAGCCCGGCGCGGCCGTCCGCCTCGGCGGTGCGCAGCTCGCCGCGGAAGGTGACGGTGCGGCCGCGGTAGTCGTCGGCGTCGATTTGCTGGGCCAGGAAGGCGAATCCGGCCGGCTCGGGGCCGGCCGCGGCCAGGATCGCCCGCCCGTCCTCGGCGGTGGCGGAGTAGTCGAACCCGGTGCCCTGGCGCAGGAAGGTGCCGCCGAGCTCCCATCGGTCCAGGCCGTCGGCGAACGCCATGTTGCGGGGCTCGAACCGCCGGCCCAATGACCTGGGGATTGTCTCCTGGCTGCGGAACTGGGTGAGCAGGTCGGGGCCGGTGACGGGTCTGGCGAGCCGGTCCATGACCGGGTCGTCGACGGCCAGCGGCGCGCCAGCGATGACGGCGAGGGTCAGGCCGTCGGCGAGGGTGGCGGTGACCGGCCGGGTTCCGCCGGGCGCGGCGATGCCTATCCGCGTGGCGGTCACTCCCGCGCCCAGGTCGGTGACAGTCACGCCGGCCAGGGTGACCCCGGCCGCCTGCAGCAGCTGGCCGGTCGTCTCCTCGGCCTGATCGAGGAGTTCCTCGTCGTGATGGGGGCGGCTGAGCAGGGCCCAGAGCTTGCCGTCGTGGCGGGGAAGCCGGATCGGCAGCGCCCGGTGGCCAGCGTCGTCGGTGAGGATCACGAGCACGTGGCGGATATCCGTCCTCCCGTCTGGTGTGCGTCCGGGCCAGGGGTCGGCGTGCGCGATGCGAACAGCGGTCATGGAGATTCTCCGGGAGACGGCGGGAACGAGGTCGGGACGGTGCGCGGTGATGTACTCGCGCAGCCGACGGCGGGCCTTGTGCAGGCTGGCCTTGGCGGCGCTAGGAGTGGCGGCGACCTGCCCGGCGGGCTGGTCGGCGTAGTAGAACTGGGTGACGGCGTGGCGCTGCCCGGGGGGCAGGCCGGCGACCGCGCGGCTGAGCACGTCTTCGCGGTCCAGGTCCTCAGCCGACGGCAGGTTTCCCGCCGATGCGGGGTGCAGGTTCTCGGGCCAGTCGCCGAGCAGGGTAAGCGGCGCGCGGCGCCGCTGGGCGCGGCAGACGTTGCCCACGATGCCGCCCAGCCAGGCGGCGAACCGGTCGGGGTCGCGCAGCCGGTCCAGCGCGAGAAACGCCTGCAGGAACGCGTCCTGCACGGCATCGTCGGCGTCGTCCGGCTGCGGGCACAGCCGGGCCGCGCGGGCGCGGGCCATCGGCAGGTGCCGCTCGACCAGCAGCTGGAACGCGGCCGGATCGCCGTCGCGGGCCAGCCGGACCAGGTCACCGTCGGGAATGTCCATGCTTGGCGTTACTCCGGGGTTTCCGGCGGCGTTGGGGTGAGTTCCGCGTCGCGCAGCTCGATGCGGCCGTGGCCAGTCAGGGAAATGCCGAACCGGATGGCGCTAGCCTCGCCGGGGACGGGCACCGTGACCTCATGCCAGGCCCAGTCGCTGCTGCCTGGAGCGGTCAGGCTGCTGCCGCCGTGGTCGCGCAGGAGGGCGCCAAACGGCCCGGCCGGCGGCCCGCCCGCGGCCAAATGCAGCCCGGCCTGGCCGGCGACGTCGGTGGTGCGCAGCTGCCCGCGGAAGGTAACCGTGCGGCCGCGGTAGTCGACGGCGGCGATTTCCTGGGCGAGGACGGCGAAGCCGGCGGGTTCCGGGACCGTGGCGGCCAAGACCGCGGACTGGTCCGCGGCGTCGCAGGAGTAGTCCTGCCAGGCCGGCTGGCCGTCAGCGGAGGAGCTGACAGCCAGTTCCCAGTAGTCCAGGCCGTCGGTGAACGCCATGTTCCGCGGCTCGAAACGCCGTGATTGCCTGGGACCTCCCGGCGACCGGGCCTCCGCCGGAGGCAAGAACGGCGCCAGCACGTCCTCGCCCGGCACCGGAACCGCGAGCCGGTCCATCACCTTGTCGGGTACCCGGACCGGCGCCCCGGCCACGGCGGCCAGCGCTAGGCCGTACTTGGTGCTGACCGTGAACGGCCGGGTTCCCGTGACCGTGGCTAGCTCGGCGCGGGCGGTGACCGTGTCCCAGCGCAGCTCGGGCACATCGTCGCTTACCGGCTCGATGTCCACGGCGCTCACCACCGTCCCGGCCGCCCGCAGCAGCCGGACCGCCGTCTCCAGCAAGCCACTGGACACCTCGGTGTCCGCGGCGGGCTGGCCCAGCCGGCTCAGCAGCTCCTTGTTGCCGTAAACCTGCAGCCACAGCGGCACCGCCCGGTGGCCCCCGTCTTTGGTCAGCACGGTGTCGGCCAGCACGACGAGACGCTGGTGCAGCCGCCAGTCGGGCACGTCACTCCCGTCCGGGGCCCGGGCAGGCCGGTTGTGGTGCGAAAGAACGATGCGGACAGTCGTCACGGCGGTCCTCCAGCAGACGGCGAGGCAGCGATTCGGCCTACACTCGTTAGTGTCCGACGGCCCCCCACCGGTTACCCGACTGTCGCCGCGTCGGGTCAGGAGTGGCTGCTCGTTTCTCCTTAACGAAGCAGTACCCGGTCGAGCCAGGTGCCCAGGGCAGCGTAGGCGCACTGCCGTGCTTCGAGGACCGATAGGAACACGTCGTGCCGGGCGTCCGCGACGACCACGTCTGTGACCTGACTGCCCAGGCTGCGCGCCCAGCGGCCGATCTGTTTGGTGTTCAGGATGAGGTCGCACCGGTCACAGGCCGGGGAGTACTCGGCGGCCTTCAGGGACTTGTCGGACCGCAGGACGAGCACCGGTACACCTGTCTCAATGCCGTGGTGGACGTGCGCGTGGCCTTGCCGGACGGCGGCCATCCAGCCCACGGTGACGGGGAAGCCGTGCAGCGGCTTGAGGTCGGTGTCGTACTCCCATTCGCCGGTGCCGCTCACGTGCAGCGTCTGCCCGTAGACGCCGGGTCGCACCTTGATGGGCGCCAACGGCCGCGTCTTCGCCCGCAACCGCACCAACTGCGTCAGCGGGCCGCGCACCATCCAGCTCACCTGAAGGTCCAGCCACGGGCTGTTCAGCACCGCGCCGATGACCGGGCGGGTGATCGAGACATCGACCGTGCGACGCCGGTGCAGCCACAACGGGACGATCAGGCCGCCGGTGGAATGCGCGGCGACGATCACCGGCAGGCCGGGGTTCTCCTCCGTGATGACCGACAGCGCCTGGTCCAGTTCCTCGTCGTAGCGGGCTAGGTCGGACACGTAGTGCGCGGTCTGGCCAGGGCGACGGGCGCGGCCGCATTTGCGCAGGTCCAGCGCGTAGAACCGCAGGCCCCGAGCCGCGAAAAAGTCGGCTAGCTCGGTCTGGAAAAAGTAGTCGGTGAACCCGTGAACATACAGCACCGCGCCGCGCGTGACTTCTCCCGGGCGCGGCACCCGGCGCACCAGCACCGCCTCGATAGCGCCTTCCCCGTCCGGGTCGGCGCCAAGCTGGAACACATGCTGGTCATAGCCGGCCCCGAGCATGTCCGGCCGCCAATTGAGATCGCTCATCGACGGGGATAGTACACGGCGTTTATGGCGTTATCTCCCTCCAGCGCGCCGTCGACGGCAAGGACGCGGTCGCGTTCCCGCAGGGTGTCGGCGCCGGTCACGCTCGGCGGACTCGTCCTTGCGGCACTCACGGCCACATAGGTTGTGGCCGTGAGTGCCGCAAGGCCGTTCGCAAACTGTCCCTGCGGCACGCGAGCACGCATCTAGTGGCCTTGTGGCACTCACGGCTATATCGGTTCTGGCTTGGAGTGCCGCAAGGCCAGGTGACCGCTAGCCGAGGGCGTCCTCGATTGACTTGATGATTGCCGGGCGCAGCTCGGCCGCGCTGATGATCGCGTCGACCGAGCCGACCTCGACCGCGCGCTGGATCGAGTGGATCCGGTCGAACTCCGCCGCCACCTCGCCCAGCTTCTCCGCGCGGACCGACGCCTGGACCTCGGCGAGCTGGGCGCTCAGCGCGGCCCGCTCGCCGCCGCTGGTCTCGCCGACGCGGGCCTGCAGCTCCGCGACCCGCGGGTCGGTGGCCGTGCGCTTGTTCACCTCGGCGGCGAACACCACCGCCGCCGCCGGGGCGCCGCCGAGGACCGAGGCGAACGAGCCCTCCAGGGCCAGCACGATCATGTTCGGGTTCAGCGCCTTGGAGAACACCACGAACGCGCCGCCGTGGTAGCGGGAGATCACGCAGA